>Ga0272442_10012846_pt1 | contig 10066 bp, 10 predicted proteins | sample SSMForm2O_FD_200262 | JGI IMG/M metagenome (GOLD analysis project Ga0272442, IMG submission 200262) | Marine sediment archaeal communities from Little Sippewissett salt marsh, Falmouth, MA, United States - SSM-Form-2O | ecosystem: Environmental > Aquatic > Marine > Wetlands > Sediment ... | reverse complement strand
ATGGCATTAAGGCAGGGATGGGTAAAACCCAAAATGAAGAAAAACTTGCAGTTGAATCAGGTTACTGGCCACTTTATAGATTTGATCCGAGACTTGCATATGAAGGAAAAAACCCGTTTCAACTTGATAATAAAGAACCAAACGGAACCATTAGAGATTTTATTATGGGAGAAGTTAGATATAACACTCTTACTAGATCATTTCCTGAAGAAGCAAAGAGATTACATAAAAAATTAGAAGAGGATGTAAATAATCGTTATAAAAAATATAAATCGATGGCAGATTAAGATTCTAATCTGCTATTAAATTTTATAAAAAATAAAAAAATAAAAAATTTAATGAATTATTTCTTCTTTTTTTCGTGGTTTAATTGCTTTTATAATATTTATGTTAATACAACCTAGGCCTTTATTTGTTTCAATTGCGACAAATCCTGAATCGTGATCAATATCTGTTATTGTTCCAAAAAGTACGTGTGCACTTTCTTCACCTGGCTCTTTTGTGACAATCTTACAATATTTTCCAATCAATTTATCCATGACACTTGTTTTCATTTTATACCCTCATATAATTTTGATGGAAGTTATTGCGGGCCATTTTTCTTTCTCTGCAGCATGTTGATATAATAGAGCCAGTTGTCGACATCTCCGTTTTTATTCCGTTTTACCTCCATCATCTAAACCATGATACATTTTGTCAATATCAATATTTAAATTCATCGTGTGAAAATGTCAAAATGTTATAATAAGTAAATTCCAAGTTTCTTATTATTTGTATTTTGAAGTTTTTAATTTTTAAGTTTTTTAGAAAGATCATATTTCCAAAAAATACCTTTACATGGCGATCTATGGGTTTGATATATTGTAAATTCTTTTGGATTTATTATAAATGAATAAGCCGTTACAATTATCTTTTTTTTATCTGGATGGCGGCAGATATCTGCTGAGTCTTTTCTATTAGGATTATATCCTCCACCATGATCTCTTGCCATCTGTTTGCATACATTTAAAGTAATATTTCCATAATTTTTTTCTAGAATTTCCTGAGCTCTTTTCGCTCTGAGCCCAGAAGAGGGATACTCCCAGGGATATGCAGAACCTGTAAGATTTGGGTCTAACCATATATGATGGCTTGTATGCCATAATATTCCCTCAGATGAATTAGTTATATCTGTTGAGTTTCCAAAAACAGTTATTATATAGTTATGAGACTCTTCAATGTTTAAAATACCCCCTTCAGTATCGCACCACGAAGTAGAATCACTGATTTGTGTCCCACCTTTGCTAAGTGTGCTCATTCTTTCTAAACTTCTATATAAATTTGCCACTTCAGTTACGTTTTTACAAGTAAACATTGTCAGTCTTCTTAACATATCCATATCTATACCTGGTCCAATATCAATATATCTACTCTTATTTTTAGCAGCCATAATACCATTAGCCCCATAACTTAACCCCTTTTCATTCATTATAGGAAATTCCCAGAGGATTGGCATTCCTCGATAAATATATTTATAATCAAATTCAGAGTAAGATACATCCTTAATAAAAAATAACCTTGATACAAATAGAAAATTTAATGGGACTCTTAGAGCTTTTATCAAGGTGTCCATTCCATTGTCAATATTGTTTATTAAAAATGTCTCATTATTTTTTGTAGCTGGCCCTGTTGCTAACATTGTTGTACAACATCCACCTAAAGAATGCAAGAAACTCTTCAAATATATTAAACGCTCAAGTTTTATATTTGTACTTGCTGATAAACCTTTAAGTTCTTCTAAAAAATATGGATAATTATTTTCCATAAATGTGATTTTTCCTTCAATATCCTGTCTTTTAACATTGATATTTTTTGTGTATCTGGTTATAATATCAATGATTTTGTATTGCACTCCAAATTTTTTTCCAACCTTCCATCCATAATCATATGGTGATGAAAGGGTTCCAAGAGTATTGATAGATAAAATCGAATCTTCTTTGATGTTATTAATTAAATTTTTTGAATTTATTGTTCTACTGTTTATTACCGGTGAAAAAGTTAAGCAAAATAAAAAATAAATTATAAATAACACAATTATTGATTTATATTTCATTATCTTATTACAATTTATATTTTCATTTATATATTTTATCGTACAACTATACTAATATAAAAATTATTTTTAATTTTTTTTATTATTAAAAAAAAATAAAATGAGAGAAGTCTGGAAAAAAAGAATTTGGGATGGGATGTACCCTCAAAGAACTCTTATCCAGACCTCCCCACCTCCAGATATATTATTTTGTATTTAAATATTTAGTATATCCAAAAATAACTAATACTTATAATGCATTATTAACAAATGTTTTAAAAGGGGCACTTGTTTGTTAAAAAGAGCTAAGAGTTTAGCAGATATTGTTAAAAATTCCAGAGAAATTCATATTGTTAGTCACATTGATGCAGATGGAATATCTGCAGGTTCTATTGCATATCAAACATTGAGTCGCCTTAATAAAATTTTTTCAATTGAATTTATAAAAAGTCTAGATGATCAAGTTATTAAAAAATTAAAAGATGAAAATCATGAGCTTGTTTGGTTTACAGATCTCGGAAGTAGCATTAGTGAAGAGGAATTAAAAATAAATAAAATAATAACTGATCATCATGCTTGTTCAGATAATCAAAATAATTTGTATCATTTAAATCCTCATTTATTTGAAATTGATGGAAGTTACAATATAAGTGGTGCTGGTGTAACTTATTTGGTATCAAAATCAATTAGCAAAAAAAATATCGATTTATCACCCCTTGCAATTGTGGGTGCGTGTGGAGATTTACAAGACAGAAGATTTTGTAAGCTTAAAGGAGTGAATAGAGATATACTTACAGACGGTGAAAAAAGTGGATTTATTAAAACAAAAATTGATATCAGATATTTTGGAAGGGAATCAAGACCAATTCATAAGCTACTACAATTTTCTAGTGATCCATTAATTCCGGGTCTTAGCGGGAGAGAATCTGCATGCATTGCTTTTTTACAAGAACTTGGAATCCATCTGCAGGATGATGAATATTGGAGAAAATGGATTGATCTTACAAATGCTGAGAGAAAAATAATAATTTCAAATATAACAGAAATGCTTTTAACAAAAGGTTTTGGTCATATTATTGCAAAAAGGATTATTGGTGAGGTTTATCTATTATGTAACGAAAAGGAAGGTACAGAGTTACATGATGCCAAAGAATTTGCAACACTTCTTAATTCTACTGCACGATATGGAAAATGTGATGTAGGGTTACAAGTATGCCTAGGAGATAGAGACAAATATTTAAAACAGGCAAAAAAACTTTTATTAGGCCACCGTCATAATCTAGTTGAAGGCTTACAGTTTGCAAGGGAAGAAGGAATAAATAAAAGAAAATATCTTCAATTTTTCCATGCAAAAAATGGTATCAGAGATACAATTGTAGGTATTGTTGCAAATATGCTACTTAATTCAGAGGATGTGAGTAGTAGTTTACCCCTTATAGGTTTTGCAAATAAAAAAGACGGGAAAGTAAAAGTTAGTGCTAGAGCAACTCAAGAACTTGTTGAAAAAGGTTTAAATCTCTCAGTAATTATGAAAAAAGCAGCTTCTGAACTAAATGGAGTCGGAGGCGGTCATAATATTGCTGCAGGTGCTACAATTCCAAAAGGAAAAGAAGAAGAATTTTTAGAAATAATGGAAAAAGAAATAAGATTGCAATTATCTTATTCTTCAGAAATTTTATGAACCTTTACAATTTCTACATCAAATAGTACTTCTTTATCGGCTCTATAATCTAAACTGAGTTCTAAATCTGGATTGAGGAATCCTAGGTATATCAGTAATTGTTCAAATCCCTCTTTAGGATATTCAAGAAGTATTGGCTGGGTTTGATTTCTAAGAATAGTAATTGTTCTATTAAAATATGAATAAGATGTATTTCCTTCATAGTCTACATAACTTACATTAATTATATCTTCAGTTAAATTTACAACAGTAAATGTAGTCACACTATACAAATCAACAATATAGTCCATTGTTGCACCAATTTCAGGATTGTGTTTAACAATTATTGTTGATTCATTTATTGACATAATACTACTTGCTCCCTCCCAGAAGGATGATAAACTAACACTGTCTACCCAAGTAAAGTTTTCACGTGAATCTTCAGGCGGAGTTGTATAATGCCAAGCTAAGGATTCATTTATTTTTGTAATAATTGTTGCATTCTCCCAAGCTGGATAAACTTCGATTTTATCACCAATTGAATAATTAAGTCTTAATATGTATATTGTTGTATTCCCTGGTCCGAAATATAATAGATAATCTTCAGGCATAGGTTGATTTTCATGTATCTTATAAACATCTATTTTAATTTCCTGATCACCTTCTTCTTGAGCAGGGATTGTTATTTGATCACCTAATTGTGGTTTAATACCATATGCTTTTTCAGGGGGTACAGGGCCAATAGTTTTACTTTCACCTTCCTTCAAACCTACTAGACCTTCAATAAATCCTTTTACTATAGTTTGACCTAAATATTGGCTATAATCAGAATACTCTTCATAAGGACATTCTTCTATATCTAAAGAAACAAATATTTTTAGAGGCGTTGCACCAGTTTTGTTTTCAGGATCGCTATATGATGAATCAAAAATTGAATTATTTGAAGCATATTTTCCAATAAAATTAACTTCTACACAATCATCGTACTCTATTTGATTTTTTTTAGAAGTAATGTTACTAAAAATTTCATCACCATACTCAACAATAATAAAACCAGATAGAGCTATTATTATAATAAATACTAAACCAATGGCGGCAATTTTTTCTTTTTGCATGACTGGGTTGAATAAAGTACTCATTTATTAATTTGTTTATGTTTTATTCAAAGAAATTTCTGCAATAATATATCTTAAAATTCTTGCAGCGAGAATTGCAGTTTCACCTTTGTCATATGGTGGGCAAACTTCTACAATATCTGAGCCAATAAGTTTTGAAGAAAATTTTTTTATACAACTGAGAATATCAAAAGGTTCAAGACCGAAAGGTTCAGGGGTACTTGTACCAGGTGCAAAAGAAGGGTCTATAGAATCAATATCTAGTGTTATATAGATATCTTTATCTTTGAATTTTTTTGAAACTTGATTTAATGCCCATTCAATACCATTTCTTTTAATATCAAAAGAGTTAAGATGTAAAAGGCCTGATTTTTGCCCTTCTTCAAATTCATCTTTTGTTCCAGATCTTACACCTAAAACTACAACATTATCTACTCCTATAATGTCAGATATTCTTCTTACAACACAAGCATGGCTATGTGGATTGTTTTCATAAGTATCCTTAAAATCTAGATGAGCATCAAATACTATAACTCCAATATTTTTGTTCTTTTTTTTATATGCATTAATAATCGGTACAGTTATTGTATGTTCACCACCTATTGATATTGGTATTTTTTTATTATCAAGAATCCTTAGAACAAACTCTTCCACTTTTTGCCTCATTACTGAAGATTCATCATTATTAATATCCAAATCTCCATAATCATGAATGTTAAGATTTTTTAAATCAACCTCAGTTAAAAGATCATAAGATTCAAAATTCCAGCTGGCTTGTCGAATTGAATAAGGAGCTTTTTTTGTCCCTCTCCTAAAAGAACCTGTTTTATCATAGGGGACACCAAATATAACATAATCTCCCTCATTAAAACTTGCTTCAGCATCTGAAAAATAGTTTGGGAAGTTCATAACAATTCAAAGGGATAACATAGTTAATTTTAAATTTTTTTCCTATAAATATTCAATTTATTTGGACAAGTTATTATTAAAAATTTCATCAAATATTGTTTATGCTCTAGTTATTTTCTTTCGACCAAGAGCAACAAGATAAGATATTTCATTTCCAGGCTGTAATTTTCCTTTATAATCATCAGGAATCTTCATTTCAAATGTTTCATAGGTTTCAAGATCCATTAATTGTACGTTTTCTCCCATTAAAGCTATTACTTGCCCATTTCTTTTATCGATCATAGGGACATGCACTTTGTGTTTAACTGGATGAACAACACTTCTTTTTTGCCCATCAAAAACTCCAATTGCTTCAATTCTTGCTTTTGCTTCTCCATGTTTTCCTGGTTTTGAAGTTGAAATACTTACAATTTTACATGGTTCATCATCGATTATTACATATCGATTAACTTTTAATGTTCTTACTTCTGCTAACTCTTTCATATTTTATTCCTCTGGAATTTTATATACCACATCATGCTCTCTTACTCTATCTTTAACTTTTATTCCTACATCGTCACCTGCTTTCACGGTTTCTACAGGTACTCTATCTATTTCCATACTTTCAATTTTTTGTGTGAAATCTGTGGTTGACCCTATAATATGAATTGTGTCTCCAATTTTTAGTGTTCCATCTGTAATTTTTATTGCAGCTACTCCTACATTATTAAAGTAATGTTCAACCAATCCAATTTTTTCTTCAACCATAATCCTCTCACATTCACTTAATAGATTAAGAAGTACTTAAATTATACTTATTTTTAGTCTTTATTTATAATTTCAAAAATTGCTTTATCCCCATGTTTTACACAAACAAATCCTTCCCATTTTGAATCCCAGGTCATTGGATTTCCACAAACAGGACATGCCAAGCTTTCAATGATTTCTCTATGTTGTTTTGTTTTTGTTTTTATGACCTCTGCTTTAATTTTTTTTGTAGGATTTAGTGAATCCATAACATATACAATTTTATCTGGAGGTAAAAAAGGAGTATTATCATGTTTCATTCTTTTTTTTCTATAAGCTTTCATTTGTTGCTTATATTTTTCCATCATGGTTTGTCTTCGGCCCATATTATCAACCAAAAATAGGTGTAAACCTTAATAAGGCTTTTCTTTTAAAATATTATTAATTAACTATTTTTTATGAAAAGTCCCATTCGCCGATTATTGAATTTGATGGCACCCATATTAATACAATTAAACCTGAGCAATCAGTGATTTTATCCCCTGCTTCAATGTAACCTGTAGGTAGAGTACAATTTCCACTTTTTATTTTGACATCGCTCCAGTTTAATTTATGATTTCCTGACAGAACTCTAAGATGATCATCTTTTTTATCAATCAAGATTATTGGAGGAATTTTATCAAGAGATAATGATAACATTGAATCAGATTCAATACAGCCTGATAGAGATATGCTTAATGCTAAAATAAAAAAAATAAATATTACAATCCCCTTGTCCATTTTTATCCACAACAATATATTTACAAGTAATCATTTTTTTGTTTATAAAAATTATTATTTATATAAAAAATTGATACAATTTTTGGTAATTTTTTTATTTATTTTATCAAAAAATTTTATAGCTTGTATTCTCATATTAAAATCAGGAAATAATATATGAAATTAACAGAACTCCCTTTAGACTCAGATATCAAAGAAGTTCTCAAAGAACATGAAATCTCAGAATTATACCCTCCGCAATCAAAGGCGTTACCATATATTTTGAAAGGAGATAATATTGTTCTTTCAATTCCTACAGCAAGTGGAAAAAGCCTAGTTGCTTATCTTTCTATAGTTCATAAATTAACCAAAGAAGGGGGAAAAGCGTTATACGTTGTCCCATTAAAAGCACTTGCCCGCGAAAAATATGAAGAACTAAAACTTTTTGAAAAACTTGGTCTGAAGGTTGGAATTTCAACTGGTGATCTTGATGATTCAGATCCAAGACTCGCTCGTTTTGATATAATTGTTTGTACATCAGAAAAGGCAGATTCTTTACTTCGCCATAAAATTACTTGGGTTGATAAAATCAGAGTCTTAGTAATTGATGAATTACATTTAATTCATGACCCTACCAGAGGCCCAACTTTAGAAGTTATAATTTCTCGTTTTAAAGCATTAAATCCTAAAACACAGGTAGTTGCCCTTTCTGCAACTATAAAAAATGCAATAGATCTTTCTGTTTGGTTAGATGCAAAGTTAATTCAGTCAGATTGGAGACCTGTACCATTAAGAGAAGGAGTTTTTTATAAAGATGAGATTAAATATGATAACGGAAAAACAAAATCAATTAAAAGCTCTCAAGAAAAACCTTTAAACATTTTAGTGGAAGAATCAATTGATAATGGCGGTCAGGTTCTTGTTTTTGTAAATACTCGACGTTCTACAATTTCTGTTGCAAATAAACTTTCATCAATTATTGATAAAAAACTTTCAAAAAAAGAAAAAAATGAAATAAAAAAAATGATGGAATCCTTTAAAAAACAACAGCCAGAGTTAACTTCTGTTGATAAAAAACTTTTTGTTTGCCTTGAGAAAGGTGTATCTTTTCATAATGCTGGACTTTCAAGTATTCAACGTCGAACGGTTGAAAAAAGTTTTAAAAATAAAATTATCAAATGTATTGTAGCAACTCCTACTCTTGCTGCAGGTGTTAATATTCCTGCCCAACGTGTGATTATCAGAGATTTGTGGAGATACGATCCAAATTTTGGCATGCATCCAATACCCATTTTTGAATATAAACAACAGGCAGGTCGTGCAGGTAGACCTAGATATGATAAATTTGGGGATGCAATAACCATTGCTAAAAACGAAAATCAAAAGGACCAAATCTTTAATAACTATATCTTAAGTGACATCGAACCAATTTTTTCAAAGCTTGGAAGTCAGTCTGCACTTAGAATGCATCTATTATCATCTATTGCTACTAATTTTGTTGATAGCATTGACGGTGTCTATAAATTTATTGATAGTACTTTTTATGCATATCAATCTGATACTTTAACTTTAAAAGATGAGATTGATGAGGCAATTGACTTTTTACTTTCAAATGGTTTTATCGAGAAAATAAATAACAACCGTTTTATGTCAACTCTTTTTGGAAATAGAACTTCTTCACTATATATTGATCCGTTATCTGCACTACTTTTAAAAAAAGCACTTGAAAAATCATGTAAAAAGGATACTTCAAGTTTATCTTATATTCATGCAGTTTGTGCAACGCCTGATGTCCGTTCGCTTTATTTGAGAAGTGGTGATACATGGGTTGAAGAAAAAGCCGAAAAGGAAAAAGGAACTTTTTTAATTGATCCACCTGGTTTTTCAAATGAAGAATATGAATGGTTTTTAAGTGATTTAAAAACTGCATCTCTTATAGAAGATTGGATTGATGAAGTCTATGAAGATAGAATTATTACTAAATATAATGTTGGCCCTGGCGATATCCATAACATCGTTGAAATGGCAAAATGGCTTTTACATGCATTAAGGGAATTTGCACGTATGTATAATTTTGAATGTGTGTCTAATTTGAGTGATCTTTTATTTCGTGTTCAATACGGATGTAAAAAGGAGCTTTTAAATCTTGTTTCTTTAAAAGGGATTGGTAGAATTAGGGCAAGAGCACTTTTTAATGAAGGATTTAAAACAATAGGTGATTTAAGAGGAGTACCTCTTAAGAGAATTTCACAAGTTAAAACAATTGGTGAGGGAGTTGCAAAAAGTATTAAAAGTCAAATAGGTGAAAGTGTTAAAGGTGAAGATAAAGAATTATCAGAATTTGTTTAAAACGATTAGGTAAATAGATGTTAAAAATAGTTGGTGCTAAAGGAAATATTTCAAATGTTGATAAGTTTTTAAAAAAAGTTGAAAGCTTTGCAAAAAGTAAAAATATTGTGATTCAAGCTTTTAACGCTGATATGATTTTTGGTAAAAACCATATTGTTTCTGCATACGAACATGCTACCCGTTCTATAAAGAATAAGAAAAATACAACAAACTCATTGGAAATGGAACTATTACTTTATTCCTCTGGTGAACGGCAACTAAAATTAGCAATTCCTAAAATGGGTGTGAAAAATGGGAGAGGCGGAATTGTTTTTGTTCTTATTGGAAATAACATCTCAAGTATTATAATTGATGAATTGCTTTCTTTTTTTTCTTTAGAAAAGGATAATAAGTTAATAGATGGAAATGTTGATACACTTATACAATTTGGATTAAAAGATGAAGAGATAAAAACAGTCAAGAAGGATAAATATGAGA
>Ga0272442_10012845_pt1 | contig 10067 bp, 7 predicted proteins | sample SSMForm2O_FD_200262 | JGI IMG/M metagenome (GOLD analysis project Ga0272442, IMG submission 200262) | Marine sediment archaeal communities from Little Sippewissett salt marsh, Falmouth, MA, United States - SSM-Form-2O | ecosystem: Environmental > Aquatic > Marine > Wetlands > Sediment ... | reverse complement strand
TGAATTATCTGAAACAGTGAAAGTGATTACTTCACCACAAGTTAAATATCTATCCCAGGCTCCTGATCCATCATTTGATACTTCCCAATCTGTTGCGCTTGCTCCAAATCCAAATATGACTACAAAAGCAGAAATAATCATTACTAAAGATAAGATTGTAGCCATTATCTTTTTATTTTTCATTTTATTTTTCCTCCAAATTTTTTTAATATTTTATTCTCTCTTATTTATGTAATGTCCAGCACTTTACAATACATAGTTTGCACCGCAAACCAGTTATGAAAACCATAATCACATCTAATAAATGAATTATGTTTTCAACGTATTGTGTCCTCACCGGACCCTCTTTTCACCGTAAATAACTACCTTGTTTATATAAGTTACGATTTTCCTTATCCTAGGAACAGGTGTACTTATCATATTACCTAATACACTACCTACATAAGATTGTATAAAAAAGTGAAATATTTAACGATCTTGTGGAGTGTTTACTTCCTCAATTATCTTTATACCTGCTGATACTCCATCAATAGAATGGATTACTGCTCCACATTCACATATTGTTTTGTTTACTAAGTCATAATCAATATTTGTTCCTTCTATTGTAATTTTTACGCTATCTGTATCTTTATCAACTTCTTCAAGAGAAATATTTACACCTGATATGCCTTCTAATCCGCCAATTCTTTCAGCTAGTTCAATAATAGAAGGTGTATGAGGTTTTAATACATCTAATACTATTCGTTTTATACTTGTCAAATATTCTATCTCCTGCAAATTAGTTTTTTTGTGATAATAAAATTATTGTATAAATAGTCTTTTGTTTGTAATGTTACTGCTAATTTTGTAGTTAATAAGTAGATATGTTTTTGTGTTAGAAAAAACCTTAAATCATATATAATAGATTTAATATTGCCTTTTCTATCATTGTAGTATTCCCGCCTTAGCTCAGTCTGGCTGGAGCGGCCGGCTGTAGACCCTATGGCCGTTACCGGCAGGTCCCCGGTTCAAATCCGGGAGGCGGGATTTTTTTTATCAAAATATTATTTTATTATAACTTTATATTAGATAGTGAGTATATATAATGGAAAAGAAGATAGTCAAGTGTTTAAGAGTAAAAAAAGATAATGCTGAGGAGATTAGGAGTTATTTAATTGCAGAGAATATATTAAATGAAGATTATAAAATTTGTAATGATGGTAAGTTTGTTTTTTTTCCATTAAAAGAAAACATCGAGATTGATAAAACATTAGGTCAAGTAGTAGAGATTAATATTAATGCTAAAAATAAAAAATTTTGTTCATATAAGGATTTTCTTAGAATCCCTAGTGATTTGTTAGGTTTTTTACCTAGTTCTTTTGATGTTATTGGCAGTATTATTTTAGTAAAGTTAGCAAGTAATTTGTTTGATTATAGGTTAGAAATTGGTAATGCTCTTTTAAAGGCTAATAAAAATGTTAGAACTGTTTGTGCAGTTAAAAATGTTGTTGGTGAATTTCGAACTAGAGATCTTGAGGTTATTGCTGGTGAAGATAATTTTTTAACTGTTCATAAGGAGTATAATATTAAGTTTTTTGTTGATGTTGATAAAACTTATTTTTCTCCTAGACTTGCTAATGAGAGGAAGAGGATTGCTGGTCTTGTTGGAAATAATGAAATAATTTGTGATATGTTTGCAGGTGTGGCTCCTTTTTCTATTATGATTTCTAAATTTGCTAATCCGGGTAGAATTGTTGCGATTGATAAGAATGAATATGCTTGTGATTTGGCTAATAGAAATATTAGATTAAATAATGTGTTGGATAAAATTGAGGTTTTTAATTATGATGCTAGCGATATTGATTTAGTTTTTAGAAATAAAAATATTGTGTTTGATAGGGTTATTATGAATTTACCTTTTAAGTCGATAGATTTTTTAAATATTGCATTTAGTATTGTAAAAAAAAATTGTGTTATACATCTCTATGTTATCGAAGATAAAAATCAAGTTAGTAGTTTAGTAAAAAAGATAGATAAGATTGCTTTTGATAAACAGTTAAAAATTGTTGATATCAAGCCAAATTTAATTAAGTCTTATTCACCACGAGAGTTTTATATAAGTATTGATATTACGGCTAGAAAAAAGTAATTTTTTTATTTGCCGATGTAGCTTAGCCCGGTTGAGCGGCTGACTTGTAATCAGCAGGCCGAGGGTTCAAATCCCTCCATCGGCTTTTATTTTTTATTTTTTCTTCTTATGTATAGCAGTATTGCTATTGCCATTATTATTATTGATATTTCAAAACCTGGAGAATCATCATCTGAGCTTTTTGGCTTAATGTTTACTTTTATTGTGTCTATTTTTATTTCTCCTGAGAAATCAGTTACTCTTAATTCAACTAAATAATTACCTGGTTTTCTGAATGTATGGTTAGTTTTTTTTCCACCATATGAGGTGCTATCATCAAAATCCCAATTCCAAGTATATGGTGTTACACCTCCACTTGCGGAACCTGTGAAGCTTAATTCTTGACCTACTCTTCCACTATTTGGTCCTAGAGCTAATACACTGAGTGGTTCTATTACTCCTTCGTTTGGGTCTACATGAACTATCTTTGTTGCTGTTGAGCCATTGTTATCAATTACAGTTAATGTTACATCCCAGCCATCTTGGTTAGTGTAGTTATGTATAGGGTTATATGCTAATATCTCGCTGGTATCATCGCCAAAATTCCATCTATAAAAACTTATTTTTCCATCTGGGTCATAACTTTTTGAGGCGTTGAATAATATTCTTGTTTTTCTGCCTTTTCCTAGTACATACCAATCAAATTTTGCGATAGGTGGGTCATTATCTGGTGGCGAGGTTTTTGTTATAAAAAACCAGATGCCTTCTGATCTGTTTCTTTGTATTCCATCGTCTGCAACTGCGTACCACCAGAAAGTTGTGTTGAATGCTTGAGTAAATGTTATTGTTGCAAGTGAATCGTTTGCAACACTTTCATCAACACCTATTAGGCTATCGTCTTCTCTGTAGAAATATACATCTACAAATTCACTGTCATTGTCACAAATGTATACCTTGAGTGTTATTGTTAGGCTTTCATCTGTTTCTCCGTCTTCTGGTGATGGTTGACATGGTCTATTTGGTGGTAGTAAAAAGTAACCTAATGGGTAATTATCAATAACGCCATTTTCTGTGTAGGCGATATCACCTATTCCATCCCCTGTTACATTATCTATTTTTGGTTCTACATCGATCCAGTTATAATCATCCCAGTAGTTTCCTGCGCTTCCATTATCCCAGTTGTTATCGCCTCTTTCTTTAGCATTTACTAGATTTGAGTAAAAATCGTTTAAATAAATTTTATTTCCTTTGGATGTGGGTTGTGCATATATGCCTGATGCTGCTGAGTCGTTGATTTTATTTCTCATTATTGTATTGTAATTTCCAAGTATTTCAACTCCTCTGCGGTTATTAAGTAAATGGTTTCCCATTATTTTTCCATTATCTGATTTTAAGTATATTGCTGCACTGTTTGTGTGATTTATGGTATTGTTTTTTATAATTGTTTTTTCACAATCTTCAAGATAAAGTCCATAATAATCAAAACCTGAAATATTATTATTTGTAATGTTTATTCCTTTGCAGTTTTTAGCAAAAACACAATTATCAACATTATATGGATATGAAGGTCTTGAATAGTTGAGTCCTTTTTCTAATAAATAATCTGCAAAAGTACAAAAAGTGTTATTATGCATTCTATTATTATCTGCATCCTCTATTTTTATACAATTTTCAAAATTATTACAGAATTTGTTGTTTATAATATCATTTGTGTTAGAGTTATCACAGTATATTCCTATCTCAGAAGAGTTGAAAACATTTCCAGCGATAACATTACCATTTGAACTTGGATGAAGATAGATACCCCAGATAGAGTCATCATAAAAATGATTACCTTGAACTACTACGTTTAAAGACTTAATACACATTAAAGCACCTATAGGTGAAACAATTCTGTTTCTTATATCCTGAATAAACATGCTTTCTATTGTGACATAATTTGCATTTATCTCAATTCCGTATCTTTCACTGTTTGATTTTGGGTAAATTATTGATGGATCTCCCTCTATTGTTCCAACAATTTTAACACGTTTGTTAATAACTAGGTTTTCTTCATATAATCCACCAAAAACATAGATGGTATCCCCTTCATTTGCTACATCTATTGCATATTGAATACTATCATAAGGGTGCTCTGCTGAACCATCTCTTGTTTCATAAAAATCATCATTTACATATATTTCATTACCTTCAGCTTTACAAGTATTATCATTAAAAATTAGGCTGATTCCAGATACCACTAAGAGTAATATAATAATTATATTAACGGATTTTAGTTTCATTTTTTTCCCATCCTCTCAAACTAACACAAATATTGTTTTTAAATTTATAGTTTTCTACAACTTTTTTACAAAAAAACTATATATTAAAAAAATTTTATTTGAAAAAAAAAGCGGTAAGAGGTAAGAATAGAAATTGATAGATAAAAAACAAAAAGTATGTATTGGTGGAACTTTTAATATTTTACATATTGGCCATAAAAGATTAATTGATAAAGCGGTTGAAATAATTGATGAATCTGGTTATTTATTAATTGGACTTTCAAATGGAAAGCTTGTTAAAAATAAAAAAAATGTTAAACCTTTTAATGAGCGAAAAAAAAATATTGAGAGATATCTAAATGGAAAATATGAGAAACTTAGATATGAGGTAATAAAAATTAATGATAAATATGGACCTACTTTAAAAAAGGATTTTGATTTTATAGTTGTTTCTCCGGAGACTAAAGATAATGCAGAAGAAATTAATAAAAAAAGAAAAAAATTAGGCAAAAAACCCATAGGTATTATTATGATTCCTTATGTTGTATCAAATGACGGAATTCCAATAAGCTCTACTAGAATAATCGATGGTGAGATAGATAAAAATGGGAGAGTTATTAAGAGAGATTAGTTTTATATAGCCTATTTTATTTACATGCGAAAGAAATAAAGGTGATTCAAATTGGTATATGTTATCTTTGAAGTTAAAACAGAAGACGTTGGTAAAATAAACAAATTATTAAAAGATGATATTGTAAGTCGACAGAGTATTCTTACTAGAGATTCAAGTTCTCTTGATATAGATGGGGATTTCTCTTATGTTAAAATTGAAGGCAGTGAAGAAGGTATTAAAAAAGCAGAAGAAATTGCAAAAGAATTAGATTTTAAGAAACTTGATGAAAAAAAAGCAAAAGAAGTTGATGATAAAATCAAAGAGCAAGAGGATTCAGCTGCCTCAGGTATGGGCATGATTTTTGATTAAAAAACACTATCTATATGCTCCAATAACAACTCAGTTTTTCTTTTAATTCTTTTATTATTTTTGGTGCATCATTTTTTTCTTTTTCAATTTTATCTTCAAATTTTTTAGGCTCATCTATCATTTGTCCAATTTGGGAGATTAAACATTTTCCAATCCATTTAAGATTATAACCACCCTCGATGGTACTGACTATTTTTGGTTGAACTTTTTGAAATTTTTCAATGATTTCTGCATAAAAATTAGAAGTTAATTTTAACCCGCCTAAAGGGTCTGAATGATGTGAGTCATATCCTACTGATATTATTATTATATCTGGTTTGAATTTTTTTGCAGTTGGTATAAATATTTCATCCATTAGTTGTCTTGCGGCTTTATTACCATTACCATAGGCTAGTGGTGTGTTTATTGTATATCCTTTACCTTTGTTGTTTCCAATTTCATTTATATCCCCTGTACCCGGGAAATGAGGATATAGATGAAAAGATTGATACATTACATCTTTTCTCTCATAAAATATATCTTGAGTCCCGTTTCCATGGTGTACATCTGGATCAAATACTAGGACTTTTTTTCCTTTTTTAGATATCTCATTTGCAGCAATTGCAGTGTTGTTAAATAAACAAAAACCCATAGATCTCTTCATTGTTGCATGATGACCTGGTGGTCTTACTAGGCCATATGCGTTTTCTGCTTTGTTGTTTAGAACATTTTCACATAATTTTAGGAGCCCTCCAGCTGCAAGTCTCGCTGTTTCAAAATCGTTTTTACATACATATGTGTCTAGATCAATCCAGGAGTCTTCAACTGCGCTTATTTCTTTTATCTGGTTTATCATTTTTTTTGAATGTATATCATAGAGTTTGTTCTCTGGTAAAATATCTGGTTTTATGAATTCGATTTTATCTGAAAAATTTGCTTTTTTTATATTATCTAGCATTATTTCTAATCTTTTTGCATTTTCAGGGTGTCCTGGGTTATTATGTTTTGCAAATTCTTTTGAGTATACTATTTGTGTTGTCATATGTATCTTTTAAAAAGGCGTAATATTTTTATTGGTTATAACTTTAATCTCATATTTTAAGTAGGTAAAATGTATTGCAGGCTTTGTAGTTCATTATAAATTTTATCAGGGGAAGAAACATTTATGAGCGATATGTTACTAGGAATTTCGTCAGATTATTTATATATTCATGATAAGAAACCTGAGTTTGTTTCAAATTATCATAAACCATATTTTCTTGTTTTTACTTCAGATGATAAAAATCTTGAGTCTGAGAGGAAGAAGTTAATTAAAAAAGTTGATGATTGTAAAACTGATGATAGTGTTTTATCAAAGATAGATAAAATTGGTAAGGTTGAGTCATTTAGGAGTTTTTGGGATTTTAATAAAAAAAAGGATGTTTTCAGGGTTTATTCTAAGAAATCTTATTTTGTTCCAGAGATTAGTGATTATTTGTTTTTTTATAATGGTTTTTTTACTGCTGAACATGATATTCCTTATCATCAGAGAGCTCTTGTTGATCTTGCTTCTCAGGATAAGTTCTGGGTTTTTGATACTAATGGTTTGAAAAAAAAACTTAATGTTTTGATTTATGATATTGAGACTACTGAGTTTGAGAAGGGTAAGACTAATATTCCTATTGATATAATTGGTATGTCTGATTTTGATATTAAGTTTGAGTCAAGTAAGAATCTTGAGGATGAGTTGTTTGATTTTGATATTGTTGATTGCCCTGCATCTTGGGAGGGTGCAGAGGTTGAGCAACTTGTTTCTCGTAATGTTGATGAGGAGATAGATAATCTTTTTAGTTTTTGTAAAAAAGCTATGGATTGTGATATTGTTTCTGGTCATAATATTCTTGGTTTTGATAATATCCAGGTGTATAGTAGGGTTTCTTGGTTATTGAGTTCTAAGAGAGATAATCTTTCTAATGATCAGATTAAGGTTTTTGATCTTTTTAAAAATAAGTTTTGTAGGCAGGATAAATCTTTTCATTTTGGTATGAGTTCTGAGGCTTTACAATTTTATCCAGCAAGTTTTGATACTTATCTTGGTGTTCGTAAGTTTTATCCTTATTTAAATGAGTATAGTTTGAAGGCTGTTGCTCCGTTTCTTGGTATTAATATTAAGGATCGTCTTATTCTTAGTCCTTCTCAGATTAAAATTGATGCTAGGACTCTTAAGTATAATAAGCATGATGTTTTAGAGCAGACTGGTGTCACTCTTGATCTTATTCAGCAGGCTCTTCCTCTTGCTTTTACTACTTGTATGCCTTTTGATTTGCTTTTTACTTCTGGTGCTGTTAATATGTGGGATCATATGTCACTTATTAGGGGTGCTTATCAGGCGAAGATTATGCCCCCTATTTGTCGTGTTATGGGTGTTTCTCAGGTTTTACTTCGTGATTTTAGAGGTTGTGATTCTAAGATTGATATTGTGAGACGTGCTAAGTCTATTAAAGATCAGCTTTCTAAAGAGTTTGTAAGAGTTGTAAAGTATGGTGATGAGATGCCTGATTGGTTGCAGGATCCTTCAGCGATTTATAATGATCGGGCTAAGGATGATGATGAGCGTCTTGCTTATCATATGCCTGGTGGTATGACTATTAAACCTGATCGTGATGCTAATTCTCATTTTGTACCCTGGTGGTACGTGGTTGTTGCTGATGTTGGTGCTATGTATCCTACTATACTTAAGGCTATGAATGTTGGTGCTGATACTGTCCGGCTTGCTAAAAAGGGTGAAGGTCCCGATGATTGGATTTGGTTGAAGAGGATTCCTAAAGATTTTCTTGATAAGAGAGAGATTTTGTATAGGGAGATTTCAAAAGAGGATAGTTACGCTGATAAAGGATATATGATAGGAGTTAAAATTGATGATAAACCTGGTGTTGTAAATTGTGCAATGTCAGGTATTATGAGTATGATCGCGAAAACCAAAAAAGAGCTTTCTGAGGTAAAAAAAACAGGTAATAAAAAAGAACTACAAAGGCTTAAAATGATGTATCAGAGTGTTAAAGGAGCTCGTAATGCTGGGACTCATGGGATTCTTGCAGCTCCAAATGTTTCTGGTCGTCAGTTTAACTTGTGGGGTGCTGCTGCTATTACTACTAAGGGTCAGAAAATCCTTGCGGATTCACTGGATTTTCTTGAGAAAGAAAAAATAAGGGTTGTATATGGTGATACTGATGGGATTTATTTGGGTTGTTCTAGGTCTCTTGGTAATGTTTCTGGTTTTTCTGAAACTTTAAAGGTTAATATTTCTGAGGATGAATCTAGCTGGTTGACAAAGCCTTCTCTTGCACTTGATGCTATTGAGAAATGTAATCTTAAATGGCAGAAAGAACTTAATTATCCTGATTTTGAGCTTGAACCTGAGATTCATGATGGTATGATTTTTGTGAAACATAAAAATTATCTGATTTTTGATAAGAAAAATGATTTTATTGAGATGATAACTAAGGGTAATAATTTTAAAGGATCTGATAAAGCAGATATTGCAAGAAAAGCACTGAAAGAGATTATGATCAAGGTTTTAAAAGAAAACCCTAGCTGGGAAGATGAAGAAGAAGCTCGTAAAAAGGTTAAAAACAGTATTGTAAATAAAACAAAGGAGGTACTTCAGACTCTTGATCTTGAAAAAGTAGAAATTGAGGATCTTACTCTTATTCAATCTGTTCAACCAGCAAACAGGTATAAACCAAATCAGGATGGTTCTATGTCTACTTTTGGGAAACGAGCAATGGCACTCGAAAAACTACTAGGTAGGCGTATAAAAAGTAGGAATAAATTTCGTTTTGTTGTAACAAAAAAAGCATTACCTGGTATTAATAATCCTTCTAAGAGTGGTGTAAAACCTATTGATTACATGTACCCTGTTGAGCTTCTTAAAAACAAAAGAGAAATTGACCTAGGTTGGTATAAGGAGATGATTGAGAATTATATCAAGGGTGCTTTTGGACTTTCTGATATGAGCCTCACTGAGCAAACTGGTCTTGATGCTTGGATGTAAAAAATAAAAAAAATAAAAAAAAAGAGAAAAGATTTTTTTGTTTTATTGTGGTGGTCTTGGTTGTTGTTGCATTGGATTTGAAGGCATTGGAATTCCAGGTTTTTCCATAAACACTATTATTGATGCTATCAAAGCCGTTACAAAAGATACGATCATTAAATACCAGGCAATACTTGGACCAAATGAAATTTTCATACCAAAAATATTTACTTCATCCCAGAAAGCAATATCTCCCCCTCCAAATTGAGAAGAATCACTACTCAATGCATCTGGTAAAGTAGTCATAAAATATATTGGTGCAATTAGTGTAAAAATTATTGTTAAAATTCCAAATATTCCACCTAACATTTTAAACATTTTGATATTACCTGATGAAAAAGTCAATAAAAGAATAAATACTACGGCAATAATTGACATAATCAATGCAATTATTGTGATATACATTGTATTATCAAAAACTGATTTAAATTCAGATGTCTCATCCTCATAATCAATTTTATTTGAGTCTTTCATACCTCCACCTTCAGATTTTGCCACTCCTTCTGTTAGTGATAAAGAATAACTAACTTCTGCTTTTTGGTTACCCACTTTTAATTCACCGCTTCCACCATACCAAGGAGTAACTAATGCCACTATTATAAACACCAGCGTCACTATCATACATATAAGGGCTATTATGCTCTTTTTCATTATATTTTCCTCTCC
>Ga0272442_10012844_pt1 | contig 10067 bp, 10 predicted proteins | sample SSMForm2O_FD_200262 | JGI IMG/M metagenome (GOLD analysis project Ga0272442, IMG submission 200262) | Marine sediment archaeal communities from Little Sippewissett salt marsh, Falmouth, MA, United States - SSM-Form-2O | ecosystem: Environmental > Aquatic > Marine > Wetlands > Sediment ... | reverse complement strand
CGACAAACGGCTTGCTACCACCTCCGGCTTCTACGACGCCATGAGCGCAAACCGGGGCAGAAAGGCCCTTTCTCTCGTAACTACCAAGCATCCCAGTTGGTTACCACCAAAGTGAATCAGCGCTACAGGAATGCCGCTCCCCCAAAGAAAACCTTTGCGGGTTCAACACTGCCGGTGCTATTCTGGAGGCAGCAATCCCCAAGATGGAAACGCAGCTCATGCCGTTCGCTCGGGCAGATGCCCTTGACACCACCAAACCCTGCGTCTTCCAAACCTGAATGCTTCCAGTATGAGGCGAGGCCCTCCGGGCCGTGTGAATCGAGAACAACATGCACAAGCACCATAGAGGGATCCGGGAGCGGCCGGACCGCACCAGACAGCATCGTGAACGGTTTGGACGTCTCCTCTGGCCGGTGCTCGGGTTCGCGTCTCTGGCGTGGTTCCTCATCCGCGTCATCCCCAAGCCGAGCCGCGCAGCGTACCCCTGCCAGAGGGCCGCGTTCCCGCTGGCCTCGGGCTTTGTCCTCTGGGTTGTCGGCCTCCTGGGGACGGGTGCCTTCCTGCGCAAAAGCCGACAGCTCGCGGCACGGGCCCGGCCTGTCGCGTCCTGGGTCTGCTTCCTTCTGTGCGGGTTGACGGCGGTTCTCTGGTTCACGACGTCATGGCCGGTCATGCTGTTCGGAGATCCCTGGGCCCCCTCCGAGCCACCGTGTTCCCCGATTGGCACGCCGCGTGGCGTTAAGCCCGGCCGGGTCGTCTGGGTGCACGATCCGGACGCGACGTCGTGGGACGGCGGCAGCGGCACGAACTGGTGGCAGGACGGCAACACCGATGCTTCCGTTGTCTCCAACATGCTTTCCAGGAGCCTGCGCTGGTTGGCCGCGGAAACTTCCGATGCCGACGCCTGGGATGCGTTGTTCCGGCACTTCAATCGAACTCGCGGACGCGGCGACGTGGGCTATGCGCCGGGTGAGAAGATAGCGATCAAGCTCAACCTCAACAAATGTACGACGCACGGGACCCCCGGCAGCGGACAAAACCCGTCCCCCCAACTGGTGCGCGCGCTCCTGGCGCAATTGGTTTACCGTGCCGGTGTCACCAATCAGACCCTCATTACCGTGGGCGATCCCTCGCGGTACGTCGGCGCGCCCATCTGGGACATGTGCACGAACGAGTTCCCCAACGTGTGCTTCGTGGACCGCGTGGGCGGGAACGGCCGCATCGCCGCACAGCCGGATATGAGCAAGCCAATCTACTTCGGGGACACAAACACCTATTTTCACGGCGCAACGTATCTGCCGCAGACATTCGTCGACGCCGACTACATCATCAACCTCGGCCTTCTGCGGGGGCACTCGCTTGCCGGCCTGACTATTACCGCAAAGAACCACTTCGGGTCTTTATGGGTCGACTGGTACGGTGACGGCAAGAACGGCTGGACGCCGAGCGGACCGGACCAGGACCAGGCCAAAGGACTGCACGGCTACATGAACCCGAGCTACTCGTCCTGGCTGAACCTTCCCGGTCGCCCCATGGGTTCCTACAATGCGCTGGTCGACCTGATGGCACACAAACACCTGGGGGAGAAGACGCTTCTGTTTCTGGTCGACGGTCTGTACGCGGCCTACGACCAGGCCAGCGGGGCCGATCCGATCCGCTGGCAGTCGGAACCCTTCACCAACGACTGGACCTCCTCGCTTTTCGTGTCACAAGATGGTGTCGCCATAGATTCAGTTGCGCTGGACTTCATCCGCGGCGAAGCGGCCTATGAACCCCTGCTGCAGGGGAGCGTCGATAACTTCCTTCATGAAGCCGCCCTGGCCGACAACCCGCCGTCGGGAACGTTCTATGACCCCGAAGGTGACGGACTGGGTTCTCCCGGTCTCGGCGTCCACGAGCACTGGAACAACGCAACCAACAGACAGTACAGCCGCAACCTGGGAACAGGATGGGGTATTGAATTGGTGCGCTCCGAAGCCGAAGCCTATGCCGACGCCTTCGTCGAGCTGGCCGGCCTCGTGGTAATGGAGGCCGAGGAAGCCACCGAGATCCTTCCGAGCCGCGGCGGCCCGAGTTGTCAATGGCAGACAACAACGTCTTCACCGGCCTACAGCGGCACGGCGGCTATGGTCGGCGAGCCAACAGGTGCAATGCCCGGCAACAGCACCAACGCGCCCTGTCTCAACTTCCGGATCCGCTTTGAGGCACCGGGCGACTTCGCCATGTGGGTTCGGATGCTCGGCTCGTCGCCCACAGATGATTCGGTGAATGTCGGGTTGGACAACCAGCCCATTACCATGGAGCCGGGCATGTATGGCGTGTCGGATACGAGCATGGAATGGCACTGGGAGAACTGCGTGCACCTGCCGACCGGCAACGTGCCGGTAACCGTATCGGTGCCGTCGGCGGGCTACCACACGCTCAACGTCTGGTTACGCGAAGGAGGCACGATCGTGGACAAGATCGTGCTTGCCCGTGATCCCGCATATCGGCCGACCGGACACGGCCCCACCTCCAGCCCTGTGATCTCCTCCGAGGCGGACGGCCTGCCGTGGATCGCGCCAATGGACACACAGCGCGTTCTCGCAGGAGCGACCAATACGTTCCCCGTGATCGCCGTAAATCCCAGACGTACGAATGCCGTCGGGCTCACGACGGTCGTTTTGCCGCCCCCCCTGCGCGCCTCCTTTGTCACAGCGCCCGGCATCGGCTCCGTTACCGGCACGTTGTGGTGCTCTCCGCACACCAACGGCACGTTCGTCGCCACTTTTTCCGCCACAAACGCCAACGGCGCCACCGAACTACAGGTAGACGTGGAAGCTCATCTCCCCGCGCTGTGCGAACTCAACGAGTCAGTCGACAATACGACGAACGGTCTTCCCGCCGGATGGCTGGCAATCGCGCATACAAATGCGGCCGACAACGCGATATGGCAGGCCGGCGATCCGGGTGCGCGCGGAAATCGAACCGGCGGGTCCGGCGATTTTGTCGTTGCGGACTACGATGCCGCCGGCCGCGTGGACATGTACACCGATCTGTATACGCCCGCGCTGGACTTCGGGTCCTGGAAGCATGCGCGCCTGCACTTCAAGACCTATCTCGAACTGAAGCCCGAAACCGAAGCGGCTTCTGTTGACGTCTGTACCAACGGCATGGCCGGGCCATGGACAACCGTATGGGAGCGACACTGCGATCGCTATGAGCCTGTCGATCTGGACCTGGGCGCGGGCGGTGAGACCAACGTTGTTGTTCGTTTCCGGTTCGAGGTCAGCAGTGTAGACTGGACAAGCTACTGGCAGATTGACGATGTGCAGATCTACGGCTGGCAGGCTTGGGACCCGGACGGTGACGGATTGCCGTCATGGTGGGTGAACAGCCGTTTCGGTGTGGGCGCAGTCATCGACGGGCAAGCTGACGAAGACGGCGATGGCCTGAGCAATGCCGACGAGTACTTCCTGGGCACGCATCCAGGCGATCCGGGTGATGCTCTCCTTGTGGAGGGCCTGGGGGGTGATATGGCCTCGGCGCCGCGAATCACATGGAAGAGTAGCTGCGGACTCACGTACGAGATCAAAAGGACCACGAATCTTGCGTCGCAGTTCACCACCCTTGCCACGAACATACCGGCCACGCCGCCGACAAATGCCTACGAAGATGCCGACGCCGCCGGTCTGAGCAACGCCTTCTATCGAATCCTGGCACACTGATCCCCCGCTGCGCTCGCCGTCCAGCACTGGAACCACTCAAAGAACAAGCATCAGAATGCAGTCGCCGAATATCGGGCTTGCAGACAGAACGGAGATCGCTAAGATTATTTATCGCCTGTTTCTAAACTGACCAAACGTTTGTCTGCTCTGTTGAGTCGAGACAAGCATGTGCGGAGACGCCGGTCAGGCGTCCCCGGACCGGGAGGAGAAAGAACGTGACACAGACAGTGGCGATAGAAAAACGACGTGACCACATTCTGGTCCGCATCCTTGGTGACCTGTTGACTCCCGCTATCACGGATAGTCTGACCAAGATCGCCGAGATCCGTCGTCAACACGGGATCACTCGGATCCTCTGTGATCAGCGTGAAATGGGCAAGCCGCCCGACACGATGGCCATATTCATGACAGCGTCAGCTTTCGGCGCCGATCCACTGCGAGGAGTACGGCTGGCCATCCTGCGGCACGAGATGCCCGAAGGGGATCATTTCTTTGAAACGGTTGCGACCAACAGAGGTGGCATTGTCCGTATCTTCGACGACCGTAAAGCCGCGCTGCGATGGCTTCGCGGCTAGCCCTGCGCATCTCGCGCTTGTCTGCAAAACACATTGCCAACGATGTTTCCCAATGGGCCTGCTGACCATTTCGCCGCTGGTCCCAATCCATTCCCCTTGCTTCTCGCCGCCGTCTACCGCATACTTCCGTCCAGGAGGTGCCTGTAACGTGCCCATCACAGCGGAACAGTTCGAGGCGCTGCTGCCGGCGGCATGCGAGTGGGCGGCCGAGCAGGAGGCGCGGATCCTGAAGGAAGGCGTTCCCCTGTCCGAGGACCTGCTGTTCGCGGCCAGGCTGATCCCCGTAGAGCACCCGGATGAAGTCAGGCTGCTCAGCGTTGCCTCGGTGCCGATGCCGGAGGATTCCGGGCTCAGGACGGCCGCGGAAGAGATGGCCGTAATAACGCTTGATACCGCAGGCATTACGTTTGGTCACGGCATCTTCATACGGTCCGACTACTGGGGCGATCGCGACCTGGTGGTGCACGAGCTTGTCCACGTATCACAATACGAGCGGCTCGGCGGCATTGCACCCTTACTCCGACAGTACCTGCACGAATGCCTGACCGTCGGCTACCTCAAATCCCCCCTGGAGCAGGAAGCCGCTGCCCGACAACGAAGAATCTGCCAGCAGTAGCACCCCGTCCTCACCGCCGGCTGCACCTACAGCACCCGCGGCCGGAGCGCCGCTCACAAACCGGCGGCCTGGAAAGGCCCCGCAGCCTAACCAACCCACGTCTCTCCGCCGGTTTCCGCGTTCGCTTCTTCCACTATGGAGCTTGCTCAACGGTCGCTTTTCGTGTGTAATTGGCGCATGAATGCGCTTTACACTGCTGCGAAGCAAATCTCCGATTTCATGATCGCCCGAAACTGGGAATTCGCGATCATAGGGGGAATGGCCGTTCAGCGCTGGGGCGAACCACGCCAGACGCTCGACGTTGACCTGACGTTGCTCACGGGCTTTGGCGGCGAGGATGAGTACATCGCAACCCTCCTCGGCAGCTTTGGCTCCCGCATTGCAGATGCTGCCGACTTCGCCGCCCGGAACCGTGTCCTCCTTCTGGCAGCCGAGAACGGCGCACCTATCGACGTGTCGCTCGGAGGCCTGCCGTTCGAAAAGCGCGTCATCCAGCGTGCATCGCCATTCATCTTTGCGCCCGAGTGCGAACTTGTGACGTGCTCCGCCGAGGACCTGATCGTTCTCAAAGCCTTTGCTGGACGTCCCCGAGACTGGCTGGATGTAGAGAGCATCGTGAACAGGCAAGACTCGATCGACTGGGGCACGGTTCTCAGGGAAATCAGACCACTAGCGGAAGCCAAGGACGCCCCCGAAACCGTTAGCAGGCTCGAAACACTGGCAGCACAATGACTTCATCAGAAGACAGGGAGCAACTGAGGCGGTGGGCAGATACCTGGCTTCGCGCCGGCGCCGAGCTTGAGGCCATCCGCCGTCGTGAATTGGCCTCGTTCGACTTTGCGTCGAACTGGCGTCTCGTTGATGATCTCATCGCGGCCGGACTTCGTTCCGCAAAGCCGCGTGTTGCCTCCGGCTTGGTCGAGCTCCAGCGGCACTTCCTGGAGATCGCACGGCAACAGCGCCTGATCCCCCGCGTTGTCCGTGAGTCACACGATGAGTACGGACAGCCTGACGACGGCGGAGCCGGTGATCTCCGGGAATAGCGTCCGCCGGATACACCCGCCATGCCCCCCCCCCTCGCAATCCCACGATTCTCCTTTACTTCCAAGCGGAAGAGAACCATAGAGTGGAAGCAGTAAGCCAACGCGAGGAGAGCCATGAAACCAGTCTGCATGTACGTTCTGTTCACCGTAGCTCTGACCAGCACAGCCGTCGCCGGCCCCGCGGAAATCGGGTTCTTCGAACTGGGCAAGAGGGTCGAGAAGTCATTCCACGGCGGGAACCCGAAGGCGATGCGCAGTGACTGCTACATCTCGGAGCAACAGCTCTACCGATTGGTGGCCGCCGCGAACCTGCCGGACGCCCAAAAGAAGCGCTCCGTGCAGGCTGCCATGACCAAGGTGCCCTCGGAAGCCGGACTGGCGAACTTCATAGCCAAAGTAAAATCGCTCCTGGAGATGAGGAAGATACCGGTCGCCGAGTGCAAGCTCGCGCATGCAACGGGTAAGGTCACCACCCGGAACGGCATGACGTTTGCCGAATCCATCGACTTCACGTTCATGAAAGGAATGAAGGGGTTCGTGCTTCATTTCGACATGGCCCAGCATGCCGATGGGAAATGGCTGATCAGCGACGGGCCCCACGGTTGGATAACCGTCTTCGGCGGCAAGGTTCCGATGGAGAAAATCGAACTCAAATAAGGAGGAAATATGGAAGGCGTCGACATCAATTGTCGCCACCACAACGGCTGATAGCATCTGCCCCGAATACGGATGGACTTGTAGCGGAATTCGCCTGTCCTGAGCGAAGCCGAAGGGTTAGAATTCCGATCTGTCGGAATTGCAGAGCAATTCCGCTACAGTGCCGGCGCGGCGCCATTCGCGTGGGGACACCCCCTTCTGCGCCTTGAAATGACGGTTGAAGCTGGAGAGCGTGGCGAAGCCGACATCCAGTGAAATCTCCAGGACCGGCCGGTCCGTGCTTGCCAGCAGACACGACGCCATCTGTATCCGCAGATGATTCAGGTACTGCAGCGGTGACTTGCCGACCGCCAACCTGAAAACTCGCCGAAAATGCGTCGTGCTCATGTTGCATGCCGCCGCCATTTCATCCGCGCGGATCGGGTCCATGTAGCGCGTCGTCAACATCTGCAAAGCCGGCGCGATGCGCTCCATCTCCGTGCGTTTCGTATCCGCCGGCAGCCCCGTCATCCGACCGGGCAGACGGTGCAACCGGATCATGAGCGACCAGACTATCCCCCTCACCGAGGAACGGTACCCGGGCTTCTTCTCCCGCATCTCGGACATGATCTCGCGGACCAGTGAAGGAATCTCGGGGTGTTCGGTGTGCGCCACGATGTTGCGGAATTCCGGTCCACAGAGTGGCGCCGTGCTCAGGCCGGCCGTCTCGCCCACATGCGCACCCAACAGCCGCACGGGATCGAGCATTATCCACGTCCATTCGCTGATGGTTCCCTTCGTGCTCTGAGCCAGGTGCAACTCCTTATCATTGATGATCGACACATCGCCCCCCTCGAACGGAAGAACCTTGTCCTCGACCACGAACACACCCGATCCCGAGTGGCAGTATCCAATCTCGAGGACGTCATGCAAATGTAGGTAGGTGATCGGCTCGTCATGTTGCCTATACACTGTCGCAGCGCCACCAACCGGGAAATCACCGGGAAAAGTCACGGGCGCGAAATGCAACTCATAGGCATCCGATGGTCGTTCTTGCATAGTTTTTGGGCTCATAAGCGCAGACTCCGCGTTAACGACCTGAATATACTGCTTGCCGGAGACACAAACAAGGAGGAACCCAATGTCATATCCGAAGGTGCCGGACCTGGTCGGGCTATCCCAACAGATCCAGCTCTACGCACAACTGAAACACGAATACGGGTCGAAGAACATCGAACGGCTCGCCGACAAGGCCCAACGAGACCTGCAGGCCGCTCTTCGCAAACTGAAGGCCCTGCCCATCGACAAGGAACTCGCCGCGGCCGAGCCCAACAGCCTGCGCCGGATCCAAGCGCTGCGCCCGAAAGGCCCACGCCGTATCTGGAAGGAGTTCAAGGCCACGGAATATAAGGAGCGTATCGAAGGCGCTCTGTTGGGACGGATGGCCGGCTGTACGCTTGGCGCGCCCGTGGAGTTCTGGCCCATCGAAAGAATGAAGCAGCTCGCGAAGGAAACGAACCTGCCCTTCCCTCCGAGGGACTACTGGACCTACGTTCCCGATCCGTATGGCAAGCGCTACAACCTCAGTCGCCGCGAATCATATACGCGGAACAGGATGGACGGTGTGCCGGTGGACGACGACATCGCGTACACGCTGCTCGGACTCCTGACCGTGGAGGACCACGGCCACGACTTCACCATCGACGACAACGGTAAGTCATGGGTGAAGTACCTGCCCATGGCCTGCACGGCGGAAAAGATCGCGCTTGAAAATCTGCAGAAAGGTGTGCCCGCCAAACAGGCTGGACTCAAGAACAACCCGTTCTGCGAATGGATCGGCGCCGATATCCGGTCCGACCCCTGGGGCTACGTGGCGCCGGGCTACCCGGAGTACGCCGCCGACATGGCCTACCGCGACGCCTACGTGAGTCATCGCCGCCAGGGGATCTACGGCGAGATGTACTTCTCCGCCGCGATCGCCGCCGCGTTCGCCGTCAACGATCCCGTGGAAGCATTGAAGATCGGCCTCACCGAGATCCCGAAGAACTGCGCCACGGCAAAGGCCGTGCGATGGGCGCTGCGCACGGCGCCGAAAATCAAGAATTACCGGCAGGCCCGCGATGCGATGGACAAGAAGTTCAAGGGCATGCACCGCGTCCACACGATCAACAACGCCTGCCTGACGGTCTGGGGCATTACGATCGGCGGAACGGACTTCACCAAGGTCATCGGCGAAACCGTTGCCATGGGCATGGACAACGATTGCACGGCAGCGACGGCCGGCAGCATAGTCGGTGCGGTGATCGGCAAAAAAGGTATCCCAAAGCACTGGTACAAGCGCTTCAACAACACCGTGCACTCGTACTTGATCAAGCGACGCAGGTTCTCAATCAGCGGCCTCGTCAACCGCTTCACCAGACAAGCCCGCCAGGTACACCGCCAGGCCCAGCCCTGAAATAAGCGAGGATTCCTGCTGCAAACGCAAATACACCCGAAAGACAATGCCAGGCGGATAATTGAGTTCAACGACCCGGAACGACTTGTTGGGGGGCCGCCGTGCCACGGTGTCGGCTACCTGGGCGTCAACCATGAAGGCTACGAGGGGGGCGGCCACCACATGCCCGTGGGCTCGCATTGGACCGGCATCTGGGGAACCACCTGGCATCGAGAGCACGACGGGGTGATGGGGTTCCCGCGCGGCAATCCGCTTGCCGACCTGCCGGCCACGCTCGGCCGCTTCGAATGGCCTGACCCGGACGACGAACGGATCTGCACGCAGGTCCACGAGAAGGCGAAGGGCTGGGACGGAGAGCAGACCTTTCTCGAGGGCAGCCATCGCGCCATCTCGACATCGCACGCCTTGCGTTCCGCCACCAGCACCGCCCAGTCCGAGAAATCTCCCTTTGCGTTCTTCCCGGGCCAGTAAACGTTGTTCGGATCGAACTGGTGCATCCGGTGCTTGTCCGAGACGAGAATGTGAATGAGTGTGTCGTGGATCGACCCGAAGAACGCCCCGAGATCCTCCTTCCGCTTCTCATCCGGTATCGCTTCACACGCGTCCAGGATCTGCTTGTTCATCCAGGTGTTATATGAACCATACTTGCTGAATATATCACATGCATACATGCTGTTCTCCCTGTCGAGTCCTGCTCAGACCTATCCATCAATGCGCAGTGCGATATCCCCTTTGTCTCGCATCAGCTCGAAATGCGGGTCGCAGCCGTAGATACTGACATCGTGGTACAGGGCAGCGGCAGCAACGAAGATATCATCCCTGGGAACCGTAACGCCTTTGCTTCTCAGCTGCTTCTCGATCTCTGCCGCGCGACGCCAGCAGGCCTTCGGGAAATCCAGCAGCGTGCTCACCTTCAGAACTCCTTACCTCGTGGAAGTTGAAGTGACACCATTTTTCTGTTTTGCAGGGCCGAGGAAGTCGTAGACGAGCTTCAGGTCTGTGCCGGGATAGATGATCTCAGCCGCGTTGAGGTGC
>Ga0272442_10012842_pt1 | contig 10069 bp, 9 predicted proteins | sample SSMForm2O_FD_200262 | JGI IMG/M metagenome (GOLD analysis project Ga0272442, IMG submission 200262) | Marine sediment archaeal communities from Little Sippewissett salt marsh, Falmouth, MA, United States - SSM-Form-2O | ecosystem: Environmental > Aquatic > Marine > Wetlands > Sediment ... | reverse complement strand
GGGAGGTAATAGCGGCCGCGCTGGCCCTGAAGGTGATATATTCGACAACACCGAAACCCGGTGGATCAAAAACGTCGTTGATATACTGTAACAGGTAATAGAGCATGATAGAGATTTTCTGAAAAAAATAATTCTTTCTACTTGTCGGTGGCTCGAAGGCCTTCAGCTATCAGTTCGAGCCTCATCCCTCTCGACCCTTTAAGAAGAAGAAGGTCGTCCTGAGAGAGATACGCCTTCAGTGCATCGAGCAAATGCGCGTGACTGGTATAATGACCCCTGCACTTCGGTCCGGCAGAGAGACAGCTCAATGCCGCATGCTCTCCATAGGTATAGACAGCGTCGAACGGCAACTGAGCAACAAGCGCTCCCATCCGGCGGTGCTCGGCATCTGAAGCCTCTCCAAGTTCAAGCATATCAGCAAAGACCAGGACCCGACGGCCGGAACAGGGGATCTCGCAAACGGTTTTCAGCGCCATCGTAACCGAATCGGGATTGGCGTTATAGGTATCGTTGAAAATCCTTATCCCGCCAGCCTCAATAAACTCAAGCCGTTTCCACCCATCGGCAGGCACAAGCGACCCGAGACCTTCTGCGATAGCGTTCAGAGGAACATTGAAACAGCTCCCGACAGCAGCGGCAGCAACGGCGTTATCAACATTGTGACGTCCGGAAAAATGAAGCATCAGGCTGACGCTTCCGGAAGCAGTGCAAAGAGTAAAGGTCGTCCTGCCAGCGGGATCAAGCACAATCTTCTCCGGCCAGATCAGGTTCCCGTCCCGCTCAGGACCGTAGTCAACACGATTTTGGATCTCGCGAGCCGCAGCAAGAAGCCGTGCGTCGCCGGTATTGACAAAAACCGTTCCGCCACGCATGATGGTATCATGGTAAAGCACCGTCTCAGCCTCAGCCACTCCATCCAGATCGCCAAGAAACTCGAGATGTTCATGACCGATATTTGTCAGGAGAGCGAAGTCGGGACGGGCAATGGAGGTGAGCAGTTCCATCTCTCCGGGATGATTGATTCCCATTTCGACAACCGCAAGATCATGGGTATCGCGTAAACCGAAAAGCGTGAGCGGCACACCGAGATGGTTATTGAGATTTCCCTTGCTCATATGCACCTTGTATGTCGTCCCGAGAACGGCTGCGGTCATCTCCTTGGTTGTCGTTTTACCATTACTGCCGCCGATACCGATAACAGGAATGCTGAACTTGCTCCGATAGATCGAGGCAAGCTGCTGCAGGGCCCGAACGGTATCGTGCACCACAAGATATCGCCAACCCTCCTGATGAACGGATTCAGCATGCCTGCTGTACCACTCCCTGTTGACCACAGCACAACGCGCCCCGCTTTTGAACGCGAGGGAGACATACTCATGACCATCTGTCCGCTCTCCCTTCAGAGCAAAGAAAATACTGCCGCTCCTGATATCTCTTGAATCGATTGAAACAGATGGATCACACCACTCCACCGCTTCACCCAGAGCAAAGCCGGCAGGAGTGCCAACCGATTCAAGATCATCCTTTGTCAAACACATCCCCATGAAAATACACCTTTCATTTACTCGGTTACTCCAGGGCTCCTCTATAAATTTGTTGCGCGGCCCGAATACGTCGTTGGTCGGTGCTCGAAATCCTCATCCCGACTTGTCGGGATTCCGGTTTCTGTGCGCCGTTCGCCTTGTCTTCAGCTCGCTCACGACAAGTAAGAGAGCTCCCCTCTCAATCAGCGCGCTCCTGAAGCGCTCGTGCAACGACCTCACGATCGGAGAAATAGCTCTTCCGGCCTCCGCTCTCCTGATAACACTCATGGCCTTTACCCGCTATCAGCAGAAGATCTCCCGGACGAAGCATCTGAACCCCGCAAACAATAGCATCGGCCCTGTCGGCAATACGCATGAAGCTGCCTTCGGTGATTCCGGAAGCAATCGCATCCAAAATCTCTTCAGGATCCTCGCTTCTTGGATTATCCGACGTGAGAATGACATGATCCGCCCCGGCCGCGGCAATCCCGCCCATCAAGGGGCGCTTCGAGCGATCGCGATCCCCGCCACATCCGAAAACCACAATCAGCGAAGAATCTGCCGGACGCACCTCGTTGAGGGCCCCGATCACTTTTTCAAGGGCATCCGGCGTATGAGCGTAATCCACGATTGCGGAAAACAAACCGCCATCATCGCTGACAGGCTCCATACGCCCTTCAACCGAAACAACATCGGCAACAGACGCTGCCGCCGTTTCAAGAGAGAGACCCATAGCAACTCCTGCCGACAGGATTTCGAGCATGTTCATGACATTGAATAACCCCGGCAGCAGAAACGACGCGCGACATGTCCGCCCATTCATCTGTACCGTGACAGAACTGCCATCCATCCGGGCTTCGATATCGCGAGCCCGAACAACCGAACCGTTCGTGCAGCCGAAAACCTGAGAACCAACCGTACAGCAGAATAACCTGGCTCCGCTGAATGCCCCTGCCATCATAGAGCCCCATGCATCATCGGCATTGACGATACCGAACCCGTCCGGCGCAACCTGCCGGAACAGGATCTGCTTGGCACTGCCATACTCGTCCATCGTTGCGTGAAAATCAAGGTGCTCCGGTGTCAGATTGGTAAAAACCGCTCCGTAGAAAGAAATCCCTTCTGTTCGATGCAGCACAAGCGCATGAGAAGATACCTCCATAACAACCGCCTCGCAACCGCAATTGACCATTTTCCTGAAGAGCGCATGAAGATCCATCGCTTCCGGGGTCGTGCGCTCCAGAACGATCGATTCGTCCCCGATAAGAGCCTGTCCGGTGCCGATATAACCAGTCTTTACGCCTGACCTGTCGAGCATAGTCCTGATCAGTCGGGCAGTCGTCGTTTTTCCGTTTGTCCCCGTCACACCGATAACCCGGAGAGAAGATGCAGGGTGCCCAAACCATTCAGCCGCAGCAGCCGCCAATGCAGTCCGGCAGTCAGCAACCCTGATATAGCAGCATCGCTCATCGACTGATACAGGAATTTCCTCGCATACAACAACCCCGACCCCTTTCGAAAGAGCGTCCGAAATAAAGCGGTGCCCGTCGGTGACATACCCCCGAAGGGCAAAATACGCTCCTCCTTCAACAGCCTGACGCGAGTCCGCAGTCAGGGCATGAACCTCTTTCAGCGGGGTTCTGCCGGCAAGATATTCGAGCGGATCAAGCAATCCGATAAGATCTTCCAACGTCATCATAACAACACCTTGTTCACCACTACATTACCGATGATTTACTGCCGGGGTCCTGATTCTCCTGAGCCGAAAGTCCGACCCGTACCCGGCTTCCGGGCTCCACCATCGAGCCTGCCGCAATATCCTGTTCAACCACAACTCCCTCCCGGTCTCCGTTCATACTGATATCGAGGCCATTCCATATCAAGAGCTTTTCCGCATCCCTGGCTTTCAGACCGGTCAGGAGAGGAACGGCAACACTCTTGCTGGCAGCAAGAACCACCGCTTCAGGAGCAGTCATGCCGAGATCGGCCTTGAGATCCTCTGAGCAGGCAATCATACGGGTACAGATGCGTGCAAACGACGGCGCAGCGACGGTACTTGCATAGTATGCGGACTGAGGCTCGTCAACCACGATAATGGCAGCGATCCGCGGTTCGTCTACAGGAAAAAAGCCGACAAACGACGCGATATAGCTTCGGGGACCTCTATTGTAGTTGCCGTTACTCAGCTTCTGAGCCGTTCCTGTCTTACCCCCGACAGTGACCCCTTTCACGGCTGCCGCAACACCGGTCCCCTCTTCGACAATAGGCTGCAGATACTCTTTTCTGATATAGCGGGCTGTTTCAGCCGAAACAACATTGCGCACCTTCTCCGGTTTGAATTCACTCACAGCATTGCCGTCAGCATCGACCAGGCGCTCGACGATATATGGCTTCATCAGAACCCCGTCATTGGCGATCGCAGCATAGGCCTGAAGAATCTGCAGCGGCGTCGTGGTCACGGAATATCCATAGCCCATCCACGGCAGGGTGGTTTTATTCCACTGCTTCAGAGGCCGTACAATCCCCTCCGACTCGCCAACAAGCCCGATACCGGTCTGCTCTCCGAAACCGAATCTCCTGACATAGTCGTAAAAGGTCTTCTCCCCGAGCTCCATAGCGGTTTTTGCGGCGACGATATTGCTGGAATGCACCATAGCGTCACGAAAGGTACACCGTTCGAATTTCTCATGATCCCTGATCGTACGGTTATAGATATGGAAAACTCCGTTATGGGCATCGACACTATCCTCAGCAGCTCTATGCAGTACCTCCCTTGCTGCCGAAGCCATCACGATCTTGAATGTCGACCCGGGGTCGAACGCGTCGATAATTGCGCGGTTCCTCGCATCCGATTCCCGAAACCCCTTGCGATTGTTCATATCAAAGGTCGGATAGTTGGCCATAGCCAGAATAGCGCCTGTTTTCACATCCATGACAATACCGACCGCTGCCGAAGCATTGAACTCTTTCGCGGCACTTGCTATTTCAGACTCGACAATCGACTGCATATCGGCATCAAGAGTAAGCTGCAGGCTAAGTCCCTCCTTTGCACTGACCTGATCGGCGTCGGCGGCAAGAAACCTGGTGCCGGTTGCCGATCGCTGGAAAATCTTCATCCCGTCACGCCCCCTGAGCTCATGATCATATTTGATTTCGAGACCGCTGATTCCCTTGTTGTCGGTATTGACCAGCCCGACAACCTGAGGCGCAAGATTCAGATAATACCGGTACTGCTCTTTTTTGAAATCAATCCCGGTCATAGCAGTCTCCATCAGCTCGCGTGCATGTTCAACAGGAACGGATCGCTCCAGCCAGATAAAGCGGCGCTTCTGTTTCTGCCCGTTACGAAGGATACGCATATAGTGCTCACGGCTTTTGCCGAATCGCTGAGCAAAAAGCCTGGCCACGTCAGGCGTCTTATCGACGGCAACTTTTTTCCTGCCGACCTTGACTTCCGTATTTGCTACAAGCCAGGGATCAGCATAAAACGATATGGTCTGAACACTTTGAGCCAGAAGATGGCCGTTACGGTCCATGACGACCCCTCGCTTTGCCTGCTCGACCACATCGCGCTGGTACTGCCGTGACGCCTTGTTTTTATATTTCTTGACATCGATCACCTGTATATTGAGCAGACGGAGCACAATAGCGACAAAAAAAAGCGCATACCCAAGAGAGAGGATCCCCAGGCGCATGCCAAACTCCTTACCACCGCTCCTGGCTGAAGGTGACTGGCGATGTCCGATGTTATGTATCTTCATGGCTTACATTCCTTTCGCCTGTCAATAGAAAATCTCAACGGCAGGAACAGCACTTTCACGCAGCCCGTGCTTTTCCGCCTGACTTGAAATCCTGTGGATAGTCTGGTGCTCCTGCAGTTCGACCTCAAGAGCTGCATTGATGCTTCTGCTGATAGAGATCTTCTCCCTGAGAATCTCGTTCTCGGCCGACAGGGCGTTGATCGTCAGCAGATTGTTGATATAGAGCGTAAGACATACCGTTACTGCAACAAGGATGCCGAACGTTCTCAAGCGAAGAAGCGAACTGAAGCGCTCCTTTAAAGACGGTGATAACGGCGATGCGTCCTGTTCTATCGGAGCAGGACGGAAGCCCGAAGCCCGGTTGCGGGAGAGTTCAAGTTTTTTTTTAATTCGCTCAAAAGAAGGCTGCACCGCAGGCCCCGCCTTCATAACGGCCGCTTTTGTCACGGAAGCGACGCGGTCGACAGGCAACAATTTATTGATAGACTCGATCATGAGATTCTCCTTCCAGCTCTTTTTTTTCAATCACACGCAACCTTGCACTTCTTGCCCGGGGGTTTATGCGAACCTCGTCGTCTGAAGCAACGACGGATTTCCTTGTCACCAGTTTGAAGCCGGCCGACCGCAAGGGCTCGCGAAGCCCGACCCCTTTCGGTCCCCAGTCGTCCTCCGACTTGTCCCGGAAAAACCTCTTCACCATCCTGTCTTCAAGCGAGTGATAACTCATAACGCCCATTCGTCCAGACGGAGCAAGGCATGCTGTCCCGTCCTCAAGAGCGCTTTCAAGAACACCAAGTTCGTCGTTAACCGCGATACGCAGCGCCTGGAACACACGGGAGAGAGATTTTATCTGGCGATCATGACCGGTGACAACCGAACGGACAACTGCCGCCAGCTCCGCGGTCTCCCTGAAATCCCCTTTCTCCCGGACACGGGCCTTGATCGCCCTGGCTATCGCCCGGCTCTTCTTCTCCTCTCCATATCGATAGATGATTCCTGCAAGCTCCGACTCTTCAGCAGTATTGACAATATCGGCAGCACTCCACCCTCCATCAGGGTCCATTCTCATATCCAGCGGCCCCTGACGCAAATAACTGAACCCCCTGTCAGGTGTATCGATCTGAAACGATGAAACGCCAAGATCGAGCAGAATACCCATAACCGGCAGCCTGCACCCCTCGCGTAAACGTATGCGCTCGATAATGGCAGCCATCTCGCTGAAATTTCCCCGTTCAAGCCGAACCCTTGAAGCAAAAGGCCGCAGTCTCCCGGCAGCCTCTTCGAGGGCGAAGGAATCCTGATCGATGCCGATCAGTAATGAATCGTTTTCAAAACCGGACCGGCGAAGGGCACTCATCACCGAAAAGGCGTGGCCGCCGCCGCCAAGGGTGCCGTCAATGTAGATCCCCGGTCTTCTGGCAAGCAAGTCGGTAACTTCGCTGACCATGACCGGAAGGTGGTATCCATCATGTTCCATACGTACTAAAAATATCTGCCGGCCAGGACCTGAAACCTGGAAGCATTGTCACGAACAACTTTCGATAATTTTTCCGGCGCCCAGAGGATCATCTTGACATTGGCGCCGACAATAACGACATCACGGCTGATGCCGGCATGCTGCAGAAATTCCCTCGAAAGGGCAATGCGTCCCTGGCGATCCATTTCGACACAATCCAGGCTTTCGTAAAGCAGTGTCTTGAGCAGACGCTCGTCCGGGTTGAAATCCGACAGGCGCACTATAGCCTGCTCTTTTTCAGCCCATACCGATGGTTCATACAGCTCGAGCGAGCCGTCGGGGACTTTCATAACGTAGAGGCCCCCGGCATCTGAAGCCGAACCGCGAGAAGATTTCAGAGATTCATCCGGAACAACCGTCATACGGCGGCGAAAGCGCGCCGGAATCATCAGGCGGCCTTTATCATCGATAGCATGCTGCTCTTTTCCGATAAACCCCGACATTGTCCCCTATTAGCCAATAATTTCACTGTATTCACACCATTACTCCCACAATTTACCACTTTACACCACATAAAATCTATAGAAAAAGCTACCGGGAAAAAAATATTCCCCTATTTTATTAACCTCTTTTTACAATCAGGGCAAACCTCTGCTCCACAGCTGGCCGATTATTGCCGATGAGCCGTTTCCATCGAGAATTTATCATTGACGGGTACAATCTGCTTCACGCACGTGGATTGCAGGCGCCGGCGCTCACCCTCGAAGAACAGAGAACCCGTCTTGAAGCCAATCTGATCAGGGCACAGGAGAGGAAGCACTGCAAGATCACCGTCGTCTATGATGGCAGGAGCCACGGTCGGGCCCTGAGTGAGGCTGGCGCGCTGAACAAAGTCTTCACCGCGTCAAAGGTGACCGCAGATGAATGGATTATCGACTTCCTCCGTTCATCGCCAAAACGGGCCCGCCAGCTCACCGTGGTCAGTTCCGACCGGCTCATCGTCTCACACGCAAGCGCTTACGGGGCAGCATGCATGAGCTCAGAAGCCTTCGCCAGCAGCCATCTCGAAGAGAGCCCGACAAAACGCAACAACACCGCCCGCTCAGAACACGCGGGAAAACATGGAGACAAGCCGCTGAGTGACCGGGAGGTCAATGCATGGATGAAACTCTTCGATAAAGAAAACGGCAGAAAAGGCTCTTCATAAGAAGAGAAGACGGGAAAATGTGACACGTCTGACCCTCCGATAATGCACGAAAGCCCTGAAAAGATCTCGTATATTTTGTACTATAGAAGAAGATTACCAATTGTTTATTTTTAACTCTCATTGCACTATGGCAAACAGTAGCGTCAACAAGAACAATACATGGCAGGAACTTGAAGAGTGGCGAAAAAAAATCGACAGCATTGACCATCAACTCTCATCACTGCTCTGCCAGCGCCTCAACTGCGCACAGAACATCAGCGAACTGAAACACCGTATCGGAGAGCAGGTTCTGCAGCCTGCCCGCGAAAAAGAGGTTCTTGCAAACGTGCGCAATAAAGCCGACTCCCCGCTCAAAGCAGAAACACTCGAAAAAATCTACCGATCCATCATAGAAGAGACCAGGCTGTTTCAGCACGAATGGAAAAACCAGCAGCAGAGCATCTCCTCGAGGTAACCCGCATCCCCCGATCTCATGCGTGAAACTCTAACAAGCCGCATCTTCTTTTTTTCGGCAAGCGTTCTCATCCCATCGCTGTGCTTTCTTGCCTTTTTTTTTCTTGGCCCGGCATGGAATGTCGATCCGGCAGGCTATTCTGCAGAAAAAATCCCGGTTCACCGCGGAGCAAGCTTCCACTCGATTATCAGTTCGCTGCAGGAGAGAGGGGTCGTCGTCCGCCGAAGGCCGCTGCTGATTACCGCAGCCATTTTCCCTAAACTCCGCAATATCAAACCAGGCCGCTATAGCGTCCCGGAAAAAATGTCAAACTACACGCTGCTTGAATACCTCCGCTCAAGACCGCAGGATGAAGAACAGGTAATGATACCCAACGGTATCCGTCAGGAAAAGATCGCAGCAATCGTCAGCCGGCAGCTCGACATAGATTCCACGGCCTTCATGCGATCGGCAACGGATATTCATCTCCTGAAATCGATGAACATTGATGCAAACAACGCAGAAGGATACCTCTTCCCGGGAACCTACAATTTCGCATGGGCAAGCACACCCGAAGAGGTTGTAAGCTTTCTCGCCGGCCGCTTGCGGGCACTGTATGCAGACTCTCTGCTGTCAAAAGCTGCCGAAGCAGGACTGAATGAACACCAATTACTGACTCTGGCCTCTATTGTCGAAGCCGAAACCCCGCTCGATGAAGAAAAACCGCTGATCGCAGCAGTCTACCTTAACCGCCTGAAAAAAAACATGAAACTCCAGGCCGACCCCACCGTTCAATACGCGCATGGTCAGAACCCGAAACGCCTGCTCTACAGCGACCTTGACATCGACTCACCCTACAATACATACCGCTACAGAGGCCTGCCTCCCGGTCCGATATGCAACCCGGGCAAACCGTCGATTCTTGCCGTGCTTAACCCGGCCAAAACCCGCCATCTCTACTTTGTAGCGACAGGCGACGGAGGACATTACTTTGCCGAAAGCCATGCGGAACATTTGCAGAATGTCAGAAAATACAGAAACAAGCGACGACAGCAACGCAACAGCACCCCCGCACCCATGGTCCGATAAAACACAAAAAACAACAGGAAAAACCAGTTGCGATAACTCAAAATGGGGCGTCTTTTCCCGGTCGTGCCCCTTCCCTGAGCCGCGACGGGATCCTGTTCGTTATGCAACTGAAATATGTATATTCATCTGATCAAACCCTTAACCATTAAATCAATCAGGAGCAATGCAGAAAAAGACCTTGTCAGATATATCATGTAAAGGGAAACGGATACTTATGCGAGTGGATTTCAACGTTCCGCTTGACCTGAACGGCACGATCACCAATGACAAGCGCATAATCGAAGCGCTTCCGTCGATCAGGCAGGTGCTCGAAACAGGAGGACGTCTCATCCTCATGTCCCATCTCGGTCGCCCGAAAGGCAAGGTCACTCCAGAGCTCTCACTCGCGCCCGTAGCACGAAGGCTCTCGGAGCTGCTTGATACCGACGTTGTCATGGCAAACAACTGTATAGGTACCGAAGCCATGCAGCAGGCGCTCGCACTGCAGGACGGCGAAGTCATGATGCTCGAAAACCTGAGGTTCCATCCCGAAGAAGAAAAAAACGATCCTGAATTTGCCAGAGAACTGGCCTCGATGGGAGAGATCTACGTCAATGACGC
>Ga0272442_10012840_pt1 | contig 10069 bp, 6 predicted proteins | sample SSMForm2O_FD_200262 | JGI IMG/M metagenome (GOLD analysis project Ga0272442, IMG submission 200262) | Marine sediment archaeal communities from Little Sippewissett salt marsh, Falmouth, MA, United States - SSM-Form-2O | ecosystem: Environmental > Aquatic > Marine > Wetlands > Sediment ... | reverse complement strand
CGGGCTTCGACTTCCCTCTGAATCAGAGTGGGAGTATGCCTGTCGAGCGGGCAGCTATTCTAGATACCATTTTGGGGGAAAGGCAGAGGAATTGGATGCGTACGCCTGGTATCTTTCGAATGCCGGAGAAGCAGTCCATCCAGTGGGAAAAAAAGAGCCCAACGCGTGGGGCTTCTACGATATGCATGGAAATGTTAGAGAATTCTGTCAGGACGTATGGCACGATTCCTATGAAGGGGCGCCCTTGGACGGTTCCGCCAGATTGGATTTCTCCTCCCCCTCTTCGGAAAAACTCCCCATACGACGCGTGGTCCGCTCAGGCTCCTGGTATGATTCCGCAGTTTTTTGCCGTTCTGCTAAGCGCTTTTGGTACGCCGAGGACTACCTAGACGCCAAGACAGGATTTAGGGTCGCTATCAGCCTGCCTGAAAAGGAAGAGCCCTCCCTGTCAGGTCCGTCCCCAAGCAACGAGACCACTCCGATGCACAAGAGAATCTCGAAGTTCCAAGGGCAACTCGAGGAATGGCAGGCCCGATACGAGACTCTCAATGACCAGATGGACCAACTCACCGCCGTCTTAGAACGGGCAGAGGCACAAGCCAAACCGACTCCCACCTCAGAAGCCATGGATGAAGTGATCGCTCAGATCATTGAGAAATTAGAACAGGAGGCAGTACGGAAGGTCTCCGAAAAAGAAAAATCGGCTTCCATTCCTGGAACCGAAGATCCACTGAGTGAAACCGAATCCTTGCTGCAAAAGATCAACCAAAAAACCGAAACTCTGGATCTGCTCCGAATGGTAGACGAGAAAGCCAAGGGTTTGGCCCGACTCCATCAGGTCCTCGACATAAAGGAAAGCGACCATCCAGAAGTGGATGGACGTCTTCGTTCCCTGCTTCAGGAACTGGAGATCGAGTGTGAAGAAATTCGAGTCTCCTGTAAGGAAGACATCCAAAAGGCCGAAACCGCACTGACTGAACTTCGACTCGCAAAATCTCTCAATGCGCCCACCGACACTCCTGTACCGCCGACTGACACTCCCGCGCCCACTGACACACCTGTGCCGCCGACTGACACTCCCGCGCCCACTGACAGTCCTCTCCCCACCGACACACCTGTACCGCCGACTGACACTCCCGCGCCCACTGACACTCCTGTACCGCCGACTGACACTCCCGCGCCCACACCAACGGATACCCCTCTGCCCACCGACAGTCCTCTCCCCACTGACACACCTGCGCCGCCGACTGAGACTCCCACGCCCACACCCACTTCCAAGCCGCTCGCACCGCAAGAGGTGGTGCACGGAAAGACAGGGATCCGTTTTTCCCTGATTCCTTCAGGAGACCTCACCCTGGACCCCATCCCAATAGATGGTTGGCGTACCGACCTCAACCCTTCACCGACGGTAATCCAGATTGACAAGGCTTTCTATCTGGCCCAAATGAAGGTTACGAACGCGCAGTACGCCGCCTTTTTGAAGGAGACTGGGTATGATGGCACTTCAGAGTCAACCGCCGAATATCTGTCCCACTGGGAAGAAACAGAAGACATGAAAGAAACGGTAGATCTTCCCGTCAGATATGTCAGCTGGAAGAACGCCCTAGCTTTCTGTAACTGGGCAGGTGTCAGGCTTCCCACGAAAACGGAGTGGCAATACTCTTTCTATACAGGAAACGGACTTCATATGGACGACATGTGGGAATTCTGTATGGATGAATGGGAAGCAGAGGAAAGGTTTCTTCTCAAGGGAAGCGAAGGCGATGCAGGCGCCGTCACCCTGAGAAAAGCCGTGTACGAAGAAAACACTTCCCCTTCATGGGGCTTCCGGGTCCTTTGGGAAAAAACTCTCGATCCGCAAGAATAACGGGAAGACGCGGATGCTATCTCGAAAACGGAAGAAGACCCTTATCATCCTACCTGTGTTGGTGGCGGGCTTAGCCTACCACTTTCTGGCGGATGGGTTGGGTTGGATGGGCACGGGGCACAGGCAACCGCCTCCCGTAAACCTGCCTCCCAGTCCATACGACGCATCCCTATGGATGACGCAGGCATACAGGGATTCCCCTCGAACGGCCCTCAGGGACATTTGCATCCCGGGCACCCATGACTCAGGGAGCTACGCCATCTGTGGCATAGGGGAAAACGTGGCTCAAACCACGGAATGGACCCTAGGAGAACAACTCAAGGAAGGGTACAGATACCTGGATCTACGATTGGCCTGGAGAGAAAATGCCTTTCACTTGGTGCACGGAATCTGTACCTCGGCCTTGGCCGAGGAAGGCTTCCAAGACATAGAAGACTTTGCCAGGAGCCATCCCCGGGAAATCGTTATCATCAAACTGGTACCCATTGGACTGGATAAAATTCAGCGGCGGCGTCTCACGCAAGAACTCGTCCTCTCCCATCTTGGAAACCGCATGCTGGAACCCAAGGGGATCCGAGTGACGTTTCAGGACTTTTGGGAGAAGGACAAGAATATCCTACTTGCTTGGTGTGGGGACGACTTCCATCAATACTCATCGCTCTACTGGCACAAAGAGGTACTGATCGTGGAACACTGGTCCAATACGGACGAGGTGCCATTTCTAATCAAAGATCAACTACGTTTTCTGGCTAAGCTCGAAGGACAAGACCGCCTTCACGTGGCCCAATTGGTTCTTACCCCCAGTACCCGATGCTTCTTTCTGTACGGACTGAGCATTCAGGACATCACCTACCGGGAACTCGATCACTCCTCCTTCATTCTACGGCTATCTGAAAAGGCGCGAAAACATGGCCTTGCTCCGAATATCATGATGGTAGATTTTCCTGAACACCAGGAATCATTCCGTGCCTGCATGGAAGTCAACCGTCTTCTAGCTGGCTCTTGAACCTTTTGTCGCTGTCCTTGCCTCCTCTGCCGTGGTATCGTATGCCAATGCGGAATCGCACCTCCTGGGCTCGCTGCGGCTTCAACGGGGGTAAGTCAGAAAGGATCCGTTATGGAAACATTGGCAATTCATGGAGGGCGCAAGACGAGAGAGACACCATTCCCTTCTCGGCAACCCTTTGGGGTCCGTGAGGAAGAACTCCTCCTGAAAGCCGTTCGGAGCCAAAACCTTTTCGGAAAAAGCGGCACGATGGTAAAAGAATTCCAGAGGAAATTTGCCGCCTTTTACGGCACGAACTATGCTCAAAGTTCGACCAGTGGGACAGCCGCTCTACACCTTGCAGTCGGAGCGCTGGATCCTGATCCAGGGGACGAGATCATCACTGCGCCTATCACCGATCCAGGAAGCGTGATGCCGATCTTGCTCCAAAATGCTATCCCCGTCTTTGCCGACGTGGATCCGATCACCCTCAATATGACGCCTGAGTCCATCGAAGCCAGTATCACCGATCGAACCCGCGCCATCATCCTCGTTCACCTATTTAGTCGGCCCTGTGATCTGGACGAGGTGCTGCAGATTGTGGAAAAACGCAATCTGATTCTCATAGAAGATTGTAGTCAAGCCCATGCCACCCACTACAAAGGGCGGTACGTGGGCACCTTCGGCCACATGGGCTGTTTCAGTCTCCAACAATCCAAACACATGACCACTGGTGACGGAGGGATGACGATCACGAATGACGAGGAAATCGCCCAACGTCTGCTTCTCTTCTCTGACAAGGGGTGGGACTACCAATACATGGGCAAGCGGAATCACGCCTTCGTGGCACCGAATTACCGGATGACGGAGATGCAGGGAGCAGTCGGATTGGCACAGTTGGAGAAGGTTCGGGAGGTCGTCGAAAAAAGAATTCACCTAGGAAAACTTCTGTGCAGCTTGATTGAAAACGCGCCTGGTGTGACAGCGGCTATGCCAGAAGAGGACCGTGAAGTCTCTTGGTGGAACTTTATCTTTCATGTCACGGGTCACGACCCGGACGCCTTCTGCGAGGCGCTCCGAGCGGAAGGGATTCCCGTGGGTTGTCACTACATCGGAAAACCCATCTTCCTATGCGGGAATTTCCTTGTGGACAAGAAGACCTATGGTCAAAGCCAGTGTCCATTCAGCTGTCCAAGAACTGAAAAGGAATATGAATACACAGCGCAGAGCGTCCCCGGAGCGGTCAAGGGACTGCAGACTGTCTGTGTCATGGGCATACACGAACAGATGGAGGAAGAAGACATTAACGATATGGGAAAGGGTATCCAGAAGGTGGCCCAATGTCTATCCTAGCCTCCATCTGGCTCGAGAAAAAGCACTTTTGAATGATAGGACAGGGAGGTGTCATGGCGATGTATAGACCCGATGCAAATACGATTGAAAAGGCATACGATCAAGCCAAGGAAGCCTTTGCCCAGGTGGGCGTCGATGCGGACGAAGTGCAAAAGAAGCTCGCACAGGTCTCTATTTCGCTCCACTGTTGGCAGGGGGACGATGTGGGAGGTTTTGAAGCGCCTGAAGGAGACCTGGGGGGAGGACTGGCCGCCACCGGCAACTATCCAGGGAAAGCCAGGACCCCCCAGGAACTGAGAGAGGATGCACAGAAAGCATTCAGCCTGATTCCAGGGAACCATCGCTACAATCTACACGCTTTTTACGCGGATCTTCAGGGAAAGGCTGTGAATCGAAACGAACTGGAGCCCGCTCATTTCGAGGATTGGATCGATTGGGCCAAGGAGCAGGGCTTGAAGTTGGATTTCAATCCGACCTTTTTTTCTCATCCCAAGGCTGAGGACGGTTTCACATTATCCCATTCGGACCAAGCCGTTCGTTCCTTCTGGGTAGAACATGGCATCGCCTGTAGGAAGGTCGGCGAGGCCATGGGCAAAGCATTGAATGATCCCTGCGTGGTCAATCTCTGGATTCCGGACGGCTACAAAGATCTGCCCGCCGACCGTTGGACACCCCGTGAAAGGCTCAAGGATTCCCTGGATCTCATCTTCGCAGAGTCCATGGACAAGGCATACATCCTGGACTCGGTGGAAAGCAAACTTTTCGGCATAGGTTCGGAGTCCTATGTGGTGGGATCTCACGAGTTCTACATGGGATATGCGTTAAGCCAAGGACTAATGGTGTGCTTGGACATGGGACACTTTCATCCTACGGAAAGTGTGGCGGACAAACTGTCCGCGGTCCTTCTCTTCATGGATGAAATTCTACTTCACGTGAGCCGGGGTGTGAGGTGGGACAGCGATCACGTGGTCATCGTCAACGACGACCTGCGCTCCTTGACGGAAGAAATGGTCCGCGGCGATGCGCTGGGAAAAATCCACATAGGACTGGATTTCTTCGATGCGAGCATCAATCGCGTGGCCGCTTGGGTCATTGGAACCAGGGCCATGCTCAAGGCGCTTCTCTTGGCCTTTCTCCAACCCCAACAACTTCTCAAGGAAATGGAAGATACGGGCGACTTCACCGGCAGGCTAGCCGTGATGGAAGAGGTAAAAATGTTGCCGGCAGGCGCTGTCTGGGACTATTACTGCGAAAGGAAAGGGGTCCCCCCGGCGATGGCCTGGCTGGACGAAGTTCGCGCCTACGAGGAAAAGATTCTCTCCAAACGGTAGTCCCCACGGCTCCCAGACATCCTTTACCCGCAAACGGCTTTGGGGTAAAATCGATAGCTTTGTCCGTAGGGGTTTGTGCGCCCTGAACCGGGGGCCAAGCCCATGAAGAAAGGAGTTCTCCCTTGACGATCGATCCAACCCCGTCCGTAATCGGCCCCTTTTTGTATCTCCTCTTTTTGGCCGCGGCCTTAGGTCTTTTTGTCCGAATCATGTGGAAGCGCTTCATGATTTTGAAAAAGAGCCAGCCTGATCCACGCTTTAATCGCTGGCTAGACCGCGCCAAACACATGTTTCTGTATGCGATTGGACAAAAACGAATCATCGCGGGGGATCTCATCCCGGGGTTGATTCATGCCTTCATCTTCTGGGGCTTCCTCGCCGTGGCCCTCAACTCCTTTCACCACGTAGGCAAGGGATTCATAGCAGGTTTTCACTTGCCCTTTTTGGGCCCCAACAATGTATTGGGAGCGATGTATATCGTTTTCAGGGACATCTTCGAACTGATCGTCCTAATCATGGTCGTGGCGGCCATATATCGGCGCGCCGTGATAAAACCGGCTCGTTTAACCTTATCTGGGGAAGCTCAACTCATCCTTGGGTTCATCGGCATTCTAATGATCACCGATTTCTTCATGAGTGGCGCGGAGGCCGTAGCCGATCCGCCTGGTTTCGCCTGGTCCCCCATCCAAAATCTTTTTGCAGGGATCATGAGCGGGGCTAGCGAAGGAACCCTCAAGGCTGTCTACATCTCCAACTGGTGGATCCACACGGTCGTCCTTTTCGCCTTTCTCAATCTGTTGCCCCTGGGCAAGCACTTCCACGTCATCACCTCTCTTCCCAATGTATTCTTCTCCAAGCTGGACGATGAGGGGCCCATCGGCACCCTCAACAAGCTGGATCTGGAGGACGAGGAGGCGGAAAGCTTCGGCTATGACAAGATCGAGGATTTCACCTGGAAAGAGAACTTAGATCTCTACAGCTGCACCGAATGCGGTAGATGCCAGGAACTCTGTCCCGCTTTTCTATCTGAAAAACCACTATCTCCCAAGGAACTCATCGTTGCTTACAGGGACCACCTCTATGCGAAGCAGGACAGAATTTTGGGCAAGGAGGGGGACAAGGAGTGGGAGGGGCCTCAACTCACGAGCGAAGACGTGGTTTCAGAAGACACTCTGTGGGCGTGTACGACTTGCCATTGGTGCGAGGAAGCGTGTCCGCTGTTCATCGGACACATCGATAAGCTGACGGAACAGAGAAGGAATCTGGTGCTGATGGAATCGCAGTTTCCCTCAGAGTTGATGCCTGTCTTCAAGGGCCTGGAAAACAACTCGAACCCTTGGAATATCGGAGCCGCCAGTCGCGGGGACTGGGCTGAGGGACTGGACGTACCGTTCTGGGAAGACAACCCTGACGCGGAATACCTCTACTATGTGGGATGCGCAGGCTCTTTCGATGACAGGAACAAGAAGGTTTCCCGTGCTTTGGTGCAGCTCTTACAGCGCGCTGGTGTTAGCTTCGCTGTGCTAGGCACGGACGAGCCTTGCTGCGGCGATCAAGCACGCAGGCTGGGAAATGAATATCTCTTTCAGATGATGGCTGAAACCGTCATTGAGACCTTCAAGGAACTGGGCGTCAAGAAAATTGTTACGACGTGTCCCCACGGCTACAACGTCATGAAGAACGAGTATCCACAGATGGATGGCACCTTCACCGTCATCCACCACACGGAGCTCCTTCGCGATCTGATTCAGCAAGGCAAGCTCCAGCCCGAAAAGTCTCTGGCTCAGAAGGTCTGCTACCACGACTCCTGCTACTTGGGTCGCTACAACGAAATCTACCAGGAGCCCAGACACATTCTCGGGCACATCCCTGGGCTTCAACTCGTAGAGTCGGAACTTCATCATCAGCGGGCTCTTTGCTGCGGTGCGGGTGGAGGGCGCATGTGGATGGAAGAAAACTTGGGAACACGGATCAACCAGCTCCGGCTGGAACAGATGGCAGCCACCGATGCCAAGCTCATGTCCGTGGCTTGTCCTTTCTGTATGACCATGATCTCTGACGGGATCAAGGAAACCGGCAGAGAAGAGGAATTGTCGGTCAAGGACGTGGCCGAGCTGCTTCTGGAAGCGCTGCCTGAAGAAAGGGAATCGGATCCATCTCTCCAATCTGGAGAGGAAAAAACCTGATCTCCCGCTCCTACCATAGCCACGAACCCACAAAACCGGTACCATTTCTCCGTGTTTGCGCGCGCCTGAAGCGACAAAGACGCGCTTCTCAATTCTTCCGTGAATCCATGGAGAAACGGTCGTGAAAACCTTAAGAAAGTACGTGCTTGGGGAGTTCTTTTCCTCCTTCCTTCCCATCATCATGCTCCTGACCAGCTTCATGCTCTTCGGAAAGACCATCGTCGAGGTGGTGGATCGAGACGTCCCTGTAATCGCCATTGGCCGCGTGGGAGTTTGGCTCATTCCCGAGGTCCTAACGTATACCATTCCAATGAGTTTCCTCTTGGCTTGCCTCACGGCCTTTGGTCGCCTTGCCAGCGACAGAGAGATTCTCGCCATGCGGGCGGCGGGCATCAACATCATTCACTTATGCTTCCCCGTCAATATCCTGGGACTCATTCTGAGTATCATTCTCATCGCCATGAACGCCACTTTCCTGCCCCATTTGCGACATAGGAGTCTTGTTGAAGCGATCAGGATGGCCGCGGTTTACCCTGCCTATGTCATTCCGGAAGGACAATGGTTGGACGTTTTTGATGGGTTGCGGCTCCACGTGGAACGCAAGGATCCTCGGACCCAAAGGCTCTTCAATGTCAAAATCGAAAAGGAAGACGAAAAGGGTGAAATCATCATCATTCAGGCAGTATCAGCGGAGATCCAAGGCTCCCTGGAGGAAGGCGACCTACATATCATCATGAACGATGTCACGATCACCCAGGATGCCGAAGGCAAGCAAAGCATCTACAAAGGGGATTTCAGAACCTGGGATCAACGCTTAAGCGTCGAACAAGTAATGAAGGTGGAAAAGGGGATGCGGCCGGGAGACATGAATATTCGGGAATTACTGGACAGAGTTAGGCATTACGAAAAATACGCGGAGATCGAAAAAGGCAGGGACCGCAGGGAAATTTTTCGATGTGAACTCCACGAGAAATTTAGCCGCCCTTTTTCCGTCTTCATCTTCGCCCTCGTGGGAATTCCCTTGGCCATCGGGGCCCGCACGGGAGGGCGCGCTACGAGTTTTGGCTTCAGCTTCGTCATTTTCGCTCTATACTATTTATTGATGCTACCGGGTCAGACTTTGGCGGAAGAGGAAAAAATACCGGCCTTTATCGGAATGTGGCTCTCTAACCTGATCCTGGCGGGCGTAGGCTTGAGTCTATACGGCAAAATCGCAATGGAATAAACGGGGCGGACCTTTCTCGATGCGCGTTCTTCAAACGTACATTTCTGGACGATACATCAAGGTTTTTCTGACCTCGCTCGTGGTCGTAACGTGCACCTGTTTCCTCGTGGATATTTTGGAAAAGATGGACCCCATCACCGACCACAAGATTCCCGCCAAAGATCTCCTCCAATACTACCTGCGGATGACCCCCTATTACTTTCTGTGGTTCCGAATCCCCGCACTTGCCTGCCTCGTCTCGGGATTGGTTGTCCTGGGAGCCCTTCAAAAAAACCATGAACTGCTAGCCATCAGTGCCTCGGGAGTAAGCCTGCTTAGCGTGCTCTTTCCCATCTATCTGGTCACTCTGGGAATCTGTTTTCTCAATCTGCTTATCAACGAAATAGTGGTGCCACGAACCTTCTCGCATCCCACAGTCATCTCCACCTACAAAAAACTGAGCCGAGATCTATCCGAAAAGCCTGAGGACTGGAATTTCTCGCATCAGGACGATGAAGGCAAGATGTACAGAGTTTTTCACCTAAACGCCACAGAGGGCCGCATGGATGATGTGGTTTACTATGAGACCCGACGCAATGCCACACTCATCTACAGAATCTCAGCTGAACATGCCACCTGGTCCCCGGACAAAGAACGTTGGATCCTCCACGACGCCGAAGAATGGCTTTTTGACGATTCGGGTGAACCTCTTCGCAGGGTTTACCATGAAGAGGTCGTCTCGGAGATCACTGAGACACCTGAAGATTTCCTCTCCAGATACAGCCTGCCAGCACAGATGTCCACGATGCAGCTAAAACGACACATAGATCAACTGAAAGCGCTCAATTTTGATCCATTGAGGGAAGAATTGGAGATGTATGCCAAGTTGGCGCTACCTTTTTCTGCTTTGCCCATCATGATCTTGGGTGTTCCCGTCATCCTAAGCGCATGCAAACGGGGCACGGCCGCGGGTCTGGGCGCATGTGTGGTCATCGTCATCGTCTTATTCATCTCGAATTTGGCTGCGCTGCCCTTGGGCAAAAGCGGGACCCTCACCCCCTTCCAAGCCGCCTTTCTTCCAACCTTCTTGGCCTGCATTGTCGGCGTGCTTCTATTTTTTAGAATCCAAAGGTGAGCGAGTTT
>Ga0272442_10012838_pt1 | contig 10070 bp, 13 predicted proteins | sample SSMForm2O_FD_200262 | JGI IMG/M metagenome (GOLD analysis project Ga0272442, IMG submission 200262) | Marine sediment archaeal communities from Little Sippewissett salt marsh, Falmouth, MA, United States - SSM-Form-2O | ecosystem: Environmental > Aquatic > Marine > Wetlands > Sediment ... | reverse complement strand
GACATCAATCAAGCACTAGAACAAGCTGTAAGCAGTCTTGGTGATATAGGGCAAGTAATCCGTGATTGGGAGAGAGCACATCCTGTACCGCCGAGAAAAGCCTATCTCCAAGTAGCTGTGGAGCCGGTCACCATTTCCCCTGAAGAGGATAAAAACACTGCAACCGTAAGGGTCAGGGTTACTAACTGCAAGGGAGATCCTGTTGTAGGCACCCCTGTTTACTTTGACCATATCACAGATAGAGGCTATCTTACCGCCACACATCCCGCCTCAGGAGGACTCAGCTCCTATGTTCACTCGGTTACCAACGATGAAGGGTATGCTACAGCGAAGTATACTCTTTACAAGGGTCTATACGCCGGAGAAGACCATATAGATATCTTCACCAAGGAACGGGGAAAAAGACGCGTAAATGCAAGAGCAGACCTGAAGATCACAGGCTTGAAAATGAGGATAACAGCAGAAAACCAGACAATAGCACCCTTTGAGACCACCCTTGTTCATGTAGACGTCTTTAGCGTTGACGAGTCCGGAGAGGAAACACCACTCGAAGGCGCCCACATACTCATTGAGAGTAGCTATCTCAAGGATAGCAAGATGTTACCCCTTGGCGCGTTAAACGAGGACGGTATGCCCATAACTGGAGCCAACGGCAGAGCCACCTTCAGGTTCATCGCCGGAAGCAAAGAGGGGATCGTGGATATTCCAGCACGATATCAAGCATTGGGTTATGATATGAGCATCAGGGAAGTGGCTCAGATTGAGATAAAATCCGAGCAATACCTCATCAAGGTCTCATGGACCGAGACCCTGAATCAGTGGACAAATCAATTTGGAACAGGTCACCTAGGAGACTGGTATAGTGGCGGAGCAAAAGATACACTAAGCGAAATTCAAAGGACCCAGAGATATAACCTTGATATTGAGACCACATGGGATGAGCGTAGCGGCAGGGAAGAGACTGACGCCAATCTAGTATATTCTGAGGAGTGGCAACGGGATGACTGGGCAAAAGAATGGTGGTTTGAGTGCTTCGATTGGGATGAGAAAGGCTTGGTCTCTGGTTCCTCGTATGCGCGTACCGAGACTGGGATAGGTGGAGGAGATGTGGATATCACTGGGTCTCTCGATGATTATGTTACTATTAACACGAAGTTGAGAGTCGATGCAGGCAAGAACATCTACCTCTACTGTAACCCTATCAGAGTTAACATTCCATTATTCGGAGACTATGAATACGGTTATGATACAAACATGATCCTTGAGGCGGATTACTTCCACCGGGACGATAACGACAATGAACCAAATTTTGTGGTTGTTGACACAGACAGCGAAGTTGTCTCCGCCAGCCACGATTACTCAGGTGAGGGATATAGACCAGATCCAAGGTACTGGTCGGAGAAAGTGAAAAACACGGGAAACCCGCTAAGCAATAGCGCCCGATTCTACCGGGGAGAAGACTACAAACCAGTAGTTTATCTGAGAAAAACCGGGAAAAACACCTATGAATCATACAGCTACGAGTACAGCTACCAAAGGAATGGGTACATGTCTACGATGGGAAAGATGTATGGTCCAGGCGCACATGGTATAGGCGAGTATTATTGGAGACTGAACCTGCTTGAGGGCGGGGAATGGATTGAGGTGGATTTCAAGCCATATACCCTCTATAATACGTGGGAGTATAGCCGCAAGTTTACTATATCGGTGGTGAAAAAATGAGGAGAATAATTTTTCTATTACTAGTTTTTGCCTTGATTCCGGTAGCGCACTGCGATATCACTGTAGGCGTCGATTATGACTCACTTCAAGATGCCATTGAGCACGCTGAAGTAGGAGACACTATTCAGGTGCCAGAGGGAGTATATCCCGCCGGAGTCTCCATAGACAAACGAGTATCCCTCGTTGGGGAAGGCGCAGGCTCGGTGCTACTGGCTGATGGGAGCATGAGCACCATCAGTGTCACAGCAGACGACGTACTAATCAATGGGTTAACCTTCGCGCCTTCCTACTCAGGGATAACCATATCCGGTGAAGGGGTCTCGGTGAAGAACTGTTTCTTCGTCGAGAACATGATAGGAGTAGATGCGATAGGTGATGGGGTCTATGTTACTGGCTGTGATTTTACTGGTTGCGGATACGCCGGGATACGAGCAGAGACTGTTGATGGAGCACGTATTGGAGGTAACAGCTTCAATAACTGTTTAACTGGTCTAATATTGTCATTATCGAACAGCAGCGGGGTCGTGGACAATACTATCCATGCCTCTGATGTTGGCATGGCTCTAGAAAGCGTCTATAATAGCTCTTTTTCTGGGAACCAATTCGATGAATGTAATACTTCCATCAGTCTTGTTGATTCTGGTTGGAATACTTTCATGGATCACACTGTTGAGGATGGTGTCTTTCTTATGCTGGATAATTGTGTGGGTAACCTCGCGGAGGACAACTTGGTTGATGGAGTCTATGTGGTACAGAGACACTCTAGCGAAAACTGGTACAGGTTCAACGGACTAACTGTAATTGGAGACATGTTCAGTGCCTCTGTGATTGAGAGAGACCTCTCTGATTACGTATTGCTATCTGATGTTCTAGGCTTTGAGATGCTTCCGGACCCTGTGTATGGGGGGTCATGGGTCACGGTTGATGTGGATGTCTCCGGTGAATTGGCTACGGATGCTATACCCGGTACTATTGGGCTCTATGACTTTGATTCAATGGATATGCTGGTATCTCTCAGTGAGAATGGATCCCGGCTAGCTGCTAGTTTGACCTTGGATGAGGATGTTACTCTCGGCGGTTTGATGCAAGTAGATGCAGAGCCCCCGGTTGCAGTAATCAATGCGCCATCTGAAGCCCAAGTGGGAGACGTATTCTATCTTGATGCAGGAGACTCATCTGATAATATGGGCATTGTGAATTATGCGTGGAGTCTGGGTGATGGAGAGACCACGACGGGAGTAATTGCCCAGTATTATTATTCCTCTCCCGGAGACTACACAATTACACTCAGAGTCGTGGATGCCTCAGGTCACGAGGATTCAAACACTCATAATATAACGATAATAGAAGAGGAACCCGTGGAACCTCTTGGTGAGTCTAATCCAATGATATGGGTAGCCATAATCTTAGTTCTGGGGGCAGCCGGTTTAATCCTGTATTCTAGGAGAGAACAATTAGGATAGGTAGGGAGTGGTCTCCAGCGGCTTTGTCTGCGGCTGGGTCTTCAACAAGTCATGGATATTTATAGAACCCACAAGTTTGTCATCAACAACCGGCAAAGTGGTCTGCTTGAGCTCAGTCATAATAGTCAATGCATCCTCGAGACTAGTATTGGGACGAGCCAGAATAATATCACAGTTGGTTATCTCGCTTACAGGCGTCTGGTTTGGTCTGAACCCCTCCGTGTAAGTGTAGCGTAGTACGCATCTTAGGTCGACTATTCCCCGGATATCTTTGCCATCCATTACGAATATCGAGTCTGTTCCTGACTGGATCATCATATGAACTGCTTCTGTCACTGTAGTCTCGGTATCAGCAATAGTCGGGTTGGGTTTCATGGCGTGCCTTACCTTGAGTATCATAGATTCACCTCGAAATCGATTTTCTTGAGAAGCTCCTTGTACCGGTTCCTGATGGTTACCTCGGTGATCTGGGCTGCTTTCGCAATCTCACCCTGGGTTCGATCCTCTTGATTTATCTTGCAGGCAATGTACAGGGCTGCGGCTGTTATGCCCTCAGGGGCTCTACCGATGGTGAGTCGTTGTTTCGCTGCCTGATCCATCACTTTTCTGCAAAGGTGTTCAGTTTGACCGCTTATGCGTAGCTGGTTAACATATTTTGTAATGAGGTTATCCTTATCGACTTGCGGCACCTCAGGCTGAAGCTGTTTGTAGAGGTGCCGATAATTTCTGGCCGCCTCTTTTCGGGAGATGGTGGCGGCTTTTGCTATGTCTTCGAGGCTTCTGATGACCTGACACTGTCGGCAGGCCATGTATATGGCAGAAGCGACCACTGACTGGATGGTGCGTCCACGGATCAAGCCCTGTGTGACGGCTTTTCTGTAGATCATGGCGGCTGTCTCTCGGGTGTTTTGTGGGAGGTTAAGCTCATCAGCAATCCTTGTAAGCTCGCTGAGAGCTTGAGTGAGGTTCCTCTGGGTGCTGTCGCTGGCTGAGGTGCGGCGCTGCCATTTTCTTAGCCTGTACTGGCGTTGTTTTTCTTCCTGTGTTAGTCTTCTTCCTGTGGCGTCTTGGCTTCTCCAGCTTATGGTGGTGCTGAGTCCTTTATCGTGGATGAGTGGGGTTAGTGGTGCTCCTACCCTGGTTAGGTTTTCTGTTTGCTGTGGGTCGAATGCTCTCCACTCTGGTCCGTGGTCTATTACGGTATCGTTTAGGACTGTTCCGCATACTGTGCAGATTTGTTCCCCTGTGGCTGGGTCAGTGATTATGTCTGTGCTTCCGCATTCGCATTGTAGCTGTAGAGCCATCTTGTTCACCTGTGTTCTGGTTTTGTGTTCTATGATTATTATTGACTTGTATGTGGGGGGTTTCTACAATTCCTTGTCTGGAGAATGTAGGTGGAGGGTATAGAATTTGGTGTAGCTTCTATGGCCTTTCCAGTCTACGGGGTATCTATTTGAGTTATTATTATTATAAACGTCGTAAGTTTTCAGTAACTCTAATTTAGGGTTAATGCATATTTATATTGGGGCACCTTGTCGTCTTTTGAGGTTGAGCAGAGTTTCCGAAATATCGTGAGATTCTATAGTCAGGAGCTTGTGATGGTCTCTAAGGGAGAAAAAGCATCAATTTGGTTCAGTGAACCCCAGAGACGTAAATTGACGAAGATCGGTGTGTTCGAGCGTGTTTACATGCATAAAGGCTGCCGATTGAAGTTAAGTGATAAAGCACGGGGTATTTTGGCTTCCGTTGATCCCTCTTTGGGGGGGCTTCTCTAGGGTTCTAATGCTTTTCTAAGAACGTCTATTAGTATCGTTTCTTGATGTGTTTGATGAAATTACGTCTATTCTTATTTTATCTTAAATAACGCTATTATAAACGTTTTATATATAAAATTATAATAGATGTGGGTAGAGGGTGCTGTGATAGGGTATTATTAGCCCGATTTGGATAAGCTCTCGGTATCCCTCTTCCTTCTATTAGACTTATTTCTATCAGGGAATCTATCTGGAATATCTAGGTGCAGGAGGGGTTTAGCTCTATACTAGGGCTCGGGTTCATAGAAGTGGATCATAGTTTAATAATCAATATAACCGGGGGAGGCTCGGATGGCTTGGGAGCGAGTATGCATAGTGCTAATGTTCTTGAGAGTGGGATAGCTGAACAGTTCGTTGATGCTTCTTTGGCTGTTGTGGCCAATAATGATGAGTTGATGCGGCAGGCAACTATTCTCGTTAGGTTAATAAAATTAATGGATGGTTCTGAGGGTCATCAGGATATGGATGAGCTTGTGGGTCGTGTGGCTAGGAGCCTGGAGACCCATCTTGGGATCTATGAGTTGTATCTACGTAAGGATCGGGAGGCTTTGGCTTCTTCGAGCTTGGAGCTTGAGAAGGCTTTGGAGACCCGGGAGATGCTTACGGTGCGACGTGAGGTTGGTGATATCCGTGATCAGGAGTACAGTTTGAAGATGGCTGTCGCTGATTGGGGCATCGATAATTATCGTGCCAAGACTCGTGAGTTGAAGAGTAGTGTGGCGGCTATGAGTAATCTGCGGGACCGGTTTGAGTCTGAGTTTATTGATGATTTAGGTCGGTTGGCGGTTGATGATTATCGGAAGATTAGGGGTCTTGGTGTGGGGTCTGAGTTGTCTGAGATGATTATCGGTAGCTTTAGGAAGATTTCTGAGAGTTTTGGGTAGGCCGTGTTTTTTGGGTTTAACCGAATAGTTCTTTTTTTAGGCTTTTTTTGCGTTCTCGTAGTTTGTTGAATAGTATTGTGTATTCGTTGAGTAGTAGTTGGTATTGTTTGAGGTATTCTTTGGCTGTGGCGCTGTTTTTGCGTACTTGGATTATTTTTTTCATGTTTTCGGGGTTTTCTATGTTGAGGATTGATTTTCCTGTTGAGTTTTGTAGGTCTCTGACGTTTTGTTGTATTGTTCGGTATCTTTTGCTTCTGGTGGCTCGTTTTACTCGATCTTCTATCTGCATTATTTGGGTTAGAGTCGATGCTCTTGTAGAATCCATTAATATTAGTATGACGTGAGGCTTAATGAAGGTATGTTATTTTGGTTTTTGGTTGTTTTTTTCGTTTTCTTGGTATGTGGTGATTATTTCTTTGATTATGGCTGCGTCGCTGGGGTTTTCTAGTAGGGTTTCGAAGTCTCGTAGTTCGCCTAGTTTGAAGCCTGAGTAGGTGCCTAGGAGCCAGCCGATGATTAGTATGAGGTACCATATGTCTCGGGCTATCCAGAGGTTGGTGGTCCAGAGGAAGAATGGGAACTCGAATGTGGTTCTGTTTTGTGTGACTCTTATGAGTATTATTTCTAGTTGGTAGAGGCTTGTGATTATGAGTAGTGCGCTGAAGATGAGTCCTATGATGGATTTGGCATAGTATTTGCGTATTATTTTTTGTCCGAGGTTTATCTCCATGGGGTCACCTAAGATATATTTTTAGTCATTATTGTTTATAAAAAGTAATGATGTTGTGGTGTTTTTGGTGTGTGGTTCTTGTGATCATACCTTTTATATATTAAATTATGGTAAATGTGGGTAGAGGGGGGCTTAGTAAGGGTATTTTTAGCCCGATTTGGATAGTGGTTCCGATCCCTCCTCCCTTCCCTCTATAATGGAGGTCCCCTGTGGGGCTTATATGGAGGATATGAGGGGGGCGTTCTGGGTGGGTCCCGGTGTTTATCCGTGCTTTACCTTTCATTTGGGCTCGCCTGCCCCTTTTTTGGTGGGGTTATTTTTGGCAGTATTTTTGGTCTTTTACTATTAGTACTGGGGCTGTGCATGTGTTTGCTATTTGTGTGCTTACTGTGCCTAGCATCCAGTCTATGATGCCGCTGGTGCCTCGGCTGCCTATGACTATGAGGTCTGATTCTCTGGCTCTTGATGCTTCTGTGATGGTTTTTGCTGGTTTTCCTTCCATGACTATGGGTACTGTTTTGAGTGTGGGGTGTTTTTCCTTGAGTTTTTTGTTGGTGTTGCTTAGCATTTGTTTGTAGCTTTCGCGTAGGTCGTCTTGGTATTGGGGTAGGTAGTTTGGCATCTGGTCTTCTGTGATCATGGCGGGTGGGTAGGGTGCTACTGTGAGTATGGTGAGTTCTGAGTCGTGGGTTAGTGCTATCTGGGTGGCTATTTCGAGTGCGTGGAGGCTGGGGTCTGATCCGTCTATGGCGACGAGTATCTTTTTGAACATGGTGGATCGATGGGAATGGTGGTATTTAATGTGGGACCAACGCGTTTTTCGTTGTCTTAAGTCGGTTACCTGATCGCTTTTTGTCATGTTTGGGGGTGTGCTGGGGGCTGTTTTGGGGCTGGTTTCGGGGAAATAAGGCTGGATATGGCTGGGTTGGTTGACCCCCCTCCCCCCCTTGTGGGTGGTTTCTTAATCTGGTGGGGTGTTTTTGTTTTATGGTTACTCGTGTTGATGCTGGGTTTGTTGTTGGGTTTGATGGTGTGTCGCATCGGATTCTGAGGGATGGTGTGGTGGTTTTTGATGGGGACAGGGTTGTGCATGTGGGTAAGTCGTATAGTGGTGCTGTTGATGAGGTGATTGATGCTCGAAGGCAGCTTGTGATACCTGGGTTTGTTGATCTGCATTGTCATATGACTCAGAGTCCGTTGAGTATGGGGACGAAGGAGGATTTGCCAAGGGATGCGCGGGTGCCGGGGGCTGGGACTTTGTCGGCGAATCGTTGGGTGCCTGAGCCTTGGATGGGTGGTGCTTTGGCTCGTAGTAGTGTTTGGGAGTTGTTGAGGTCGGGGGTTACTACTGTTGTTGAGTTGGGGGCTCCTGATTGGCTGGGGTACAAGGAGAGTGTGGAGCTGCTTGGTGGGTCTGGGCTTAGGACGTATTTGAGTGCGGGGTATCGGAGTGGTGTCAGGGTTGATGGTGAGCTCAAGCATGATAATGAGATGGGGTTCAAGCAGATGCAGAAGCACACGGTTACGTACCATGCAAAGTTTGTAACCCATAATGCTAAACAAAGGGGGAGGGGGGGGGGTAGGGCAACAAACCCCCAAAACCCCTTCTCTAGCTAAAACCAGCCCCAAAACAAGCTTGTTCCGATCCAGATCTATGCAAAATCGTACACAACGACCGGAGAATCAACACACAATAATCTATCAAAACTAGTACTCCACACACACCCCACATTGGCAACTGTTTTCACCTACCAACACTATAAGTTATTTCAACGCCTAGAAAGCCGGGGAACCAAAATACAACTCACACAAACACAACAAAAAATCATCCTCATCGCCACACTACTCATAGCAGGCAGCACACTAGCATACATCACCACCAAACTCCAGCCACAAGAACCCGACATAACCCACAAAGTAACCATGGGACAAGCAGGAACCCACCCCGACGGCACCACATGGGTAGCAGAATACCTATTCGGACGCCAAGTCTTGAACTACACCCTACCCCCGGGAGCCGTACACAGCTGGTTCGTATCCTACGCCGACACATTCACATGCGCCATACCCACACATAACCAACAATTCGAGTTACAGCGAACCGAGACCGGAAACTACCAGGTATACATACCAGAAAGGGAAAACACTGTACCCATCAACCACCTAGCCGACTACCTACAAGACCCTACTATCCTAGACAGAGCATACCCCATGCTACAATACGCCATCAACGACATACGCGTACTATCCAAAATCCACGACACACCATTCGGCATCAACGGAATAATCACCAAAATACCAGACCCCTACAACACCATAATACAAGGATTCACCATAAACATCAACGACCAACTCTGGGCAATCGTCCTCGACGAACATGGAACAGTAATAATCGTCGAACAAATACAAATCACAGAATAAAGAGAGGTTAAAAATGAAGAGGCTCGCCCAGAACGGATACACACTCCTAGCCGCAGCCCTCTTCTTCGCATCCGTATTCACAGTAGCACTAAAACTCATGAACCCCACAGAGATCCACATCCACCTCCAAGGACAACAAACAGAACTCAGCCAAATACTCCGAGAATACACCATATACGACGTAGCCCTACTAACCACAGCAGCCTTCACCGCGGGAATAACCGCCATGCACCTCATCTCCAAAAGACCCGGAACCGGACTAGAACTACCCTACCAACAAAAAATCGCAGAATACCAGAGAATACTACCCACCCTCAAACCCGACGAACAGAAAATACTCAGAGCAGTACTCGACAGCGACGGCTTAATAGCCCAAAGCGAACTCAGCACCATAACAGGAGTCTCCAAGCCAAACGTCACAAGAGCATTGGACCTACTTGAGAGCCGAGGCTACCTAGAACGCCGCAGACGCGGAATGGGCAACATAATCATGCTAAAATAAATTGGCAACCAGTTGCACATACATCAACTATAAGCCCTACAACCTACACCCGTACAATGAAGCGAAACGACATCCCAATCATCATACTAGTGCTACTCATAACCACAGTCACAGCATACAACAGCAGATTCAACATACTACCCATACCCCCAGGACACACACGCTACAATAAACACGGCATCGCCGCCATCTACCCAGAAGACCTGTATCCATGGGAAATCGCCATCAAACCCGACGGAAAAGTGATACTGGACGGCTCAACACCAATATCAGAAGAAACAGGAAACATGGGCTGGAACAGCGGAAACACAGAAAACCCCACTGACACCAACCACTTCCGGGAATGCAGCACCATCTGGCTCAAAACAGACCCACCAGAAACCCCCCGCCTCGACCTATACTACACAGCCCAACACGATAACTACCAACGAAGACACAGAGAAATGAACATGACAAAAGGCACCACTGAATCCTACACCCACAGAAACCACCAAGTAACCATCCAATACTTCAACTACACAGTACACGACACCG
>Ga0272442_10012836_pt1 | contig 10071 bp, 10 predicted proteins | sample SSMForm2O_FD_200262 | JGI IMG/M metagenome (GOLD analysis project Ga0272442, IMG submission 200262) | Marine sediment archaeal communities from Little Sippewissett salt marsh, Falmouth, MA, United States - SSM-Form-2O | ecosystem: Environmental > Aquatic > Marine > Wetlands > Sediment ... | reverse complement strand
AGAGAGATGTTATCAAGTGGAGGTGCTTCTTAAATTGTTCTCCTTAAAGGATAGGACGCTTGCCAGTGACATTATATCAAAAATCAAAGACTATGATGTGAAAGTGAAGTTCATGCATGTTTGTGGTACACATCAGGATACTCTTGTCAAAAACGGTCTTGACTCCCTTTTAAAGGACTGCGGTATTGAAATTGGTCAGGGCCCAGGCTGTCCTGTTTGCGTGACGACACCCCGGGAAATAGAGGAAATGCTCCTTCTTGCAAGGAAGGGCAAGATTGTCACATCCTTTGGTGATATGATCAATGTTCCAGGACAAAAACAGTCTCTTAGAAGCATGATAGAGCAAGGACATGATGTAAGAACTGTTTATGGAATTGAGGATGCAGTTGAAATCGCAGAAAATAACAAGAACAAGGATGTGGTTTTCATGGCTGTCGGTTTTGAGACAACTGCTCCAACCACTGCGTCAATTATCCTTAAAGATCCTCCAGATAACTTTTCAATTCTTTCTTGCCACAGAACCATTCCACAGGCATTAAAGACAATAATCGAGATGGGTGAAATAAAAATCGATGGATTAATAGAACCAGGTCATGTGTCCACAATCATTGGATCAAAACCCTATGAGTTCCTGTCCAAGGACTATAAGGTCCCACAAGTCATTGCAGGTTTTGAGCCCATTGATTTATTGATGGCCTCCTGGATGCTTGTTTCTCAAATCAAAAAAAAGGATGCCCAGGTTCAAAATGAATACTCCCGTGTTGTGAATCCCATTGGAAATAAAAAAGCACAAGATGTACTTTCAGAAGTTTTCAAGGAATCAGATAAGAAATGGCGTGGTTTTCCAGTTATCAAGAAATCAGGGCTTGACCTGAAAGCAAAATATGATGATTACGATGCAAGAAAAAAATTCGAGGATGATTTGGATGAATTAAAGGACAAGAAATTCATTGAACCAAAGGGATGTAGATGCGGTGAATTGCTAAGAGGCCTTGTAACGCCTTATGAATGCCCATTATTCGGTAAGGCATGTACCCCAGAATTTCCAGTTGGGCCATGTATGGTCAGTATAGAGGGTAGCTGCAATATAGAATACAGATATTCAAAGAGAAAATAGTTTTAAGAGATGATCTTCTTAAGTTTTAGATTTACAAGTGCAACTGAAAATGATATAATATAGGCAATAACGCTTCCCACAACAATCCCATACATTGGATATGTAAAATGGATAATTGCCGCATAGCTCATGACACTTGAGCTCCCAAATATCATGGATTTTGCCATTCCTGAGGCAAAATCAGGGCCATGCTCGAAATAGCAGATTATCATAGTTGACGTGATAATGGCGGGAAAAACAGAAAAAATACCGCTGAGAACAGCACCAACATTTGAAAGCAGAACAGTAATTGTTATTACAAGGCCAGTGAGAATACCTCTAAAGGTGATCTTTTTGATTGTGTAATGAACCGTCTTTTTGCTGATGGATTTGATATTTTTTCCTTTCTCCAGAACAATGAAAGTGGAAATCATTGAGATAAAAAATATCAAAACAGATATGTAGATATTCTCAAGGTTCGAATACCAAAGAAAAAAGGATGCAACTATCCAAAAAGAAAAGGAAATGGTAAATGCAACATATATAGATCTTTTGATAAGAACAGCGATTATGAACATGAAGAACAGATTGATACCAATCTCTGCTGGAACCACAGCAACAGATATTGATGCAAATTCAACGCCCTTGTTCAGAGCAATGAAGATATATGCAATGATAATTGTTGTTGGAAGTGTGCCTAGTATTCCCCCGGTCCTTGTACCAAATTTCTCAGCAATAATTGTAATTATTATCACAACTGCAGCTGATGCAAAAAAGGGTAGAATGGTTTGGAACGGAAGGCTAAGCATTTGAGGAGGGGATACAGTTATTCTATAAAATACTTACATATTAAAATACAAGACCGATTATGAGTATATAAATGAGATTTGAAGATGTAATGGAAAAACTATATTCAATGAGAAATATCAAGAATGTCGAAGGAATGGCCAGGTTTGGAATCAAACAAGAAAACAACTTGGGACTTAGTGTGACCACAATCAGGAATTTTGCTAGAAAAATCGGTAAGGACCACGACCTCGCAATAAAACTATGGGATACGAAAATCCGTGATGCAAGAATGGTTGCAGCTTGCATAGATGACCCTAAGATTGTAACAAAAGAACAGATGGAAAAATATGTGAATGATTTCAATTCCTGGGACCTCTGTGACCATACCTGCGGGCATCTTTTTGATAAAACCCCTTATGCATATGAAAAAGCTAAGGCATGGACAAAAAGATCTGGAGAATTCCAAAAAAGAGCAGGATTCGCATTAATTGCATGGCTAGCGGTTCATGACAAGAAAAAGGATGATTCAGTTTTTGAGAGATTCTTTCCATTGATCATCAAACAATCAACAGATGAAAGAAATTATGTGAAAAAAGCGGTAAGCTGGGCCTTGCGAAACACAGGAAAAAGAAATCTCAATTTGAATAAAAAAGCAATTGAAGTTGCAAAGATCATTCAAAAGATTGATTCCAAACCAGCAAAATGGATCGCATCTGACGCAATCAGGAAACTATCAAGTGAAAAAGTCCAGGTCAGACTAAAAAATAAAATCACTATGCAAAACCTTTGATTGCAGCAACACAATCCTTACATATCTTCTTTGTTCCCTTTTTGGTTTCAATATGATTTATATCATCAAGCCCATGTTCTTCGCCACACACACAACAGGTTGCACAACCTTCTGTCATAAATTTAACTCCCCAATTTTTTGATGTTAATAAGTCCAATTATAAATAATTAACCGTGATTTTACTCTTTGTGTCTAAAATCATCCAATTTCTTACTGGCCATTCTATAGGTAATATTGAAATATAGAAATACTGCAAAAAGTTCTATTCCAAAAATTAATAAGAACCAAAAAAAGGTCGTCCCAATCTTAGATAAATGATCAAGATTGGTAATGTCCAACCCAAATGAGATTGCAATTGAAATCAGAAAAGGAATGAACATACCAATAATGACAATCAAAAGAATCTGAACCAGGTCTCTCCTCTTGCTCATTTCAAATCAACCATAAATAACCCATTTTTAAATGTTGCTTTAGGTTTCAATTAATCAATTTATTTCCAACAATAACATTCTGTCCAACCGAGATGCCTGCATCACCATTAGGAATATTTTTGTGAACAATTAAACTTAGACCTGCTTTTTTGACATTTTTTAGGATCATCTCATTTATTGGGACATTATAGGATACACCACCAGAGACCCCAATAGTTTTGAGCTTATTTTCCAATGCAAAATCTACTGCAATATCTGTCAAACCCTTAACAATTGCATTTACTAGAGAATAAGAGATATTTGCCTTATCCTTCTCAGAAAATGGCGGTTTAACCATTTCATCTATTTGGTTGAACAGATCAACGACTTGAACAATATTGTTTTTTATTTCTAAATCTAGATCAAAGACATTCCTTCCCATTGCAAGATATTTTTCAAGTTTCATTGCAGGCTCACCATTATAGGTCATCTTAGAGCAAATGCCTAGATAGCTAGAAATTGCGTCCAAATATCGACCAAGGCTGCAGGACACAGGTGATTTATCCATTAATTTTAACAGTATATCAGCTTCTTTTCCTGAGAAAAATTTCATCTTATCATATCTTTTAAAAATAGCAAATACAAGCCTGCGTGGGTCAATTGTTGCCTGGTCTCCACCAAGAAGTGGTATATATTCCAGATGTCCGATGCGGTCAAAGTCTATGAAACTTGCATTGAGAACCTCCCCGCCCCAAAAATTACCATCTGTGCCGTATCCCAATCCCTCGATTGCAATCACAACCGAGCTATTCAATCCATTGTCCAATAATAGTGATGCAGCGTGAGCCCAATCATGTTGGACCTCATATATGGGGGCTTTGAACTCCTCAGAGAAGCCCTGAGCAGTCTTTCTGGTATCATAAGCTGGATGAATGTCACTTACAACAGCATCAAGTGAGGGTTTTTTCATGGTAAGGTTCATTATATGCTGCAGGCTCTCATCCAGAAACTCAAGGGTTGCATAGTACTTGGAATTGCCAATGTACTGGGTTGAGTAAATGTTACCGTCATTTGATATGGTCCCAGTGATGTTTTCATCTGCACCCACACTCAGTACCCTTTTTTTATAGGGGACCGCAATTGGTTCAGGAACAAACCCTCTAGATTTTCTGATGAAGAATACATTATCCCTCCATATCCTAAGCACTGTATCATCGACCCTATTAGGTATCTGTCTATCATGCAAGAGATATATATCGGCATCAAGCGAGAAGGCCTCCTCGTTTTTTGTAAGCATGGGCTCGCCAGGGATATTTGCAGATGTCATGATTATTGCTTCAGATTTAAGATGAGAAAACAAAATATAATGAAGGCCGGTGTAAGGCAAATACAGACCTATGGTATTAAGGCCAGGTGACGCGCCATTTGCCTTTTTCTTTTTTACAAGAACTACAGGTTTATTCTTTGATGTTAACAATTTTTTCTCAAAATCAGTTATTTGACCATATTTTTCTGCAGTTTTAATATCCTTGACCATCACTGCAAAAGGTTTTTGTGGTCTGCCATACCATTTCCGAAATCTGGAAATCTCCTCAAGCTTACAGCACAGATGCATACCACCCCAGGTCTTAATCACACCGATCTTTCCTGAATCAATAAGGTCTGAAAAGCAGCTAATGGCATTTTCCCGTTCAAGCTCTCTTTTATCATCATCATACAATCTATAAGTAGGTCCACAATTAGGACATGATATGGTCTGAGCATGATATCTGCGGTCAAATGGATTTTTGTACTCCTCTTCACAGTCCTTGCACAATTTGAATCTGTCCATTGACGTTCTTTCACGATCATATGGAACATCGAAAACCAGGCTGTACCTGGCACCACATACAGTGCAATTCGTAAATGGGAAGTTGTATCTTCTATCCCCTTTATCAAAAAGCTCTTTTGTGCAATCCTTACATATGCCAATATCAACAGGGATCAAGGATTCCCTTTCGCCCTTTTTGCTATGAAGTATACTAAAATCTTTAAAAGTCCTATAATCCTTCCTCTCAATTATATCTGTTATTTTAGCAATGGATGGAAGATTTTCTTTTATTTGTCTTATGAACTCATCCTTATCCCGATCTATAACAATCTCTACCTCTGAACCCTTGTTAAGAACATAACCTTTTAAACCCATCTTTTTGGCAATACGAAAAATTGTGGGTCTAAAACCAACCCCCTGCACTACACCTTTAACGATAAGCTTCATTAAATCTTACCAACTATTCAACGATAAGCTCCTTGGCATAAGGGTCTGCCTCGGCCAGCAAGAACTCATCGCTCATGGATAGGCATTTCACGGGGCAGATATCATTGCACTGGGAGCAAAAACAACAGCGTGCAAGATAGATCTTAATCTTCTTTTCTTTAGGTTTGAACTCAATTGCCTCACAGGGGCACACCTTGATACAAAGTTGGCAACCAATGCATTTCTCCTTATCATATACAATTTTTCCTCTGAAATCTGGTGGTGTCTCAATGGGCGGGTTTATCTTTGCCTTTCCAGCCCCCACATCTTCCAAATACTTGGTTGTATTTGACGGAGCATATTTGGCAGGGAACTTATTTGTCCAAGGCTTTTTGAACATCTGGGCTAAAACAGAAGGGAGCATTGAAAATCTCATTTCATAAGCCTCCTCGTCTTGGCAATGCTCAATTTATGCAGTTGTTCCTTTGTAAGCTCATATTTTCTTCCATCCTTCACTATCCCGACCCTATTGGTACAGGACATGCATGGGTCAGTGCTAGCAGCAACAATAGGAATATCAGCAATTTGCTCACCCTTAAGCATCGGAATCCACGGTAGAATATTATTATAAGTAGGTGCCCTCACCTTCCAGGTAAAAGGTGCCTCATTGCCATCCATCTTAACATAATGGATGACCTCACCCCTGGGAGCCTCATGGATACCAATTGCCTCACCATTGGCCTTTTTAAGCTGATTCAACAATTTGGCAAGCTTTGGTTCAGCAACAATATCGCCAGAAGGCATCTTATCGATACAGTCTTCAATTAATTCAATGGCTTGCTTGACCTCAAGCAAACGTTGGATGATCCTATCATATACATCCCCATTGACCTCGCCAGTAAGAACCTCTGGAGTTATGCATTCAATATCAAGGTCTCCATAAGCAAAATAAGAGGTATCAACCCTAACATCCTTCTTTACACCAGATGCACGAGTGGTTGGACCAACAGCACATAGCTTCATGGCTTCATCCTTGGTGAGAATACCAGCGTCCTGGCTTCTCATTTTCACGGTCTTATCATTTAAGAAAACTTTGCCAAGCTTATCATAACATTCCTTGTAATATTCAAGGTCCTTTTTAATCCTAGGAAGCATGTCCTTTGTTATATCCCTTCTAATACCGCCTATCATCATGATACCCTTTGTGATACGATTTCCTGTCAAGTATTCAGTAAGATCAAGTACCTTTTCCCTAATTTGCCAGGTTAAATAAAGAACAGTATCAAAACCTATTTCATGGGCAGCAACTCCAGCCCATAGCAGATGGGATGTGATTCTCTCAAGCTCACCCTGAATCACTCTAAGATATTCAGCGCGTTCAGGCACCTCAATATCTGCAATTTTCTCCACAGCAAGGGTAAAAGCTGCAGGATGACAATAGGAACAAATACCGCAAATCCTTTCAGCAAGATACAAAATCTGAATTGGGTTTCTCTTACGAGATGCCCATTCAACAGCCCTATGAACATGGCCGAGTTTAACGTCCACATCCACGATTTTCTCACCAGCTATTTCAAACTCAAAATAAACAGGCTCCTTCAATGCTGGATGAATAGGACCTATAGGAATGTGATAAGTTGTTTTTGTGGTTTGGGTCTGGCTCATTTTTTCACCTCATGTAGATTCTTATAATATTTTTCAGGGCCAGTCTCATCCCTTCTCCATGGATAAACACCTTTAGGAAAATCCTCAGGTACAAAAAGCCTTCTCTTGTCTGGGATACCGATTATATCAACACCAAGCATCTCCATCTTCTCACGCTCGGTAATCAACGCACCAGGAATTAAATCACAAATGGATTGAATCTCTGGTTTAGCTTTTGGAACCTCAACAGAAATATTCAAATTGATCTGTTTTCTATTATAACCGAAGTTAACTGTAAAATGATAGATCAGTTCAATTGTCTTACCGAGGTCATTTCCAGAAGCGACAGCCAAATGTGGATACTGCAAAGAAATAAGATGCTTTACAACATCCTTGAATGCCTTACTATCAACCTTCATCCAAATAGAGGTAGTAGAATTTTTCTTAGTACCAGCAGCATGTTCCTTTATCTGAGCATCTATTATCTTTGTTTTGAACTCATCTTTGAAGGATTTAACAATCCCTTCAGCAGTCAATAATTTATCTTCACTCATATTATTTTGCCTCCAAGGTCTCAAGTTTGGTCCAAGCCTTTGCCACAGCCATAATAATTGCTTCAGGTCTAGGTGGACAACCTATCACATGAACATCAACAGGTAGGATCTGATTGATCGGACCAACAAGATTATATGACTCATAAAAAACATCACCTGTGTTTCCACAATTACCGACACAAATAACTGCCTTTGGGTCTGCCATTTGCTCATAAACACGTTTTACCTTATCTGCCATTTGCCTAGTAACCGGACCAGTAACAAGCAGAACATCTGCATGTCGTGGGGAACCCACAAGCTTTATTCCGAAACGCTCAACATCATAACGAGGGCATAAAGCTGCAATTATCTCAATATCACAGCCATTACAAGAACCAGAGTTACAGTGATATACCCATAAAGCTCTCTTAAATGCCTTTGTAAGTCCTTTTGCCATAAAATTTAGCCTCCTTAAACCTAAAGAATCTAGTTTTTGGTAATCTTATATACTATTTAAAAATTTGCGACAATTTAAGATAATAATCAACAAATTCGAGGAACTGGGTCGCCAATTGGCTTGTGAAGGTTTCTTTTTCCACCGATAACAGTCTGCAAAACAACCCCATCAATTTTTTCGGTTGCCTCCCCAATAATTGCAGCATTTTTCCCAAGAGGATGCATTCTGAGAACATTCAAAACCTCATTTGCTTTTTCCTTTACAACGCCAAAAACGACCTTTCCTTCATTACCAATTTCCAAAGGATCGATGCCTAGCAAATCGCAGGCAGACCTAACACCTTCTGGAATAGGAATCATATCCTCCTCAAGGATGATACCGACATTTGATTTTTCAGAGAACTCATTTATTGTATTTGAAAGGCCTCCTCGGGTTGGATCTTTTGCATTTACTATTCCACCAACTCCCAATGCTTTATCCATTAATCGGTTGATTGGAGCTACATCAGATTTTATCTGAGTCTCAAAGCCATATCCTTCCCGGTAAGACATCAGTGCAACCCCATGCTCACCTATATTGCCAGACAGAATGATTTTATCCCCCGCCTTGATATTTGAATCCAAAAGCCATCTTGCATTAAACTTTCTGAATCTTTTAACCTCCTTGATATTTTCATCAAGAAGTTTGGTTCTTTTACCAATACCACTAGTATTAATCATAAATTCCTGTATTGCGCCTTTTTCGACAACCTTTGTATCACCAGTAACAATTGGGACATTGGCCTTCTTAGAGACCTGACCCATGCTTTTAACAATTGTTTCAAATGATTTAATATCAAGACCTTCCTCAATAATAAAACCTGCAGATAATGCAATGGGTTTTGCACCCATAACAGAGATATCATTTACTGTCCCAGAAATAGAAAGAGAACCAAGATCCCCCCCAGGGAAGATAATGGGTTGAATGGTATGTGAATCAGTAGAAAAGACAATATCCTCAATTACTGCAGAATCATCAAGCATCCCCAATGGTACCTCTGCAATCTTTGAACCTTCTCCAAAATACTTTAAAATTTTTTCTTTGATGAGTCTATCCATCATCTGACCGCCTGCACCTTGTGCAAGCTTGATTTTTTCTGTCATATTATTACCAGATTTTTATTACTACAGATAATTATTTGATTAAGCGCTTTAAAAGTAACCTGTTAACGTGGGGATTACCAATCTTTTTAATCAATTCTACAGGAGTGATCAACGCAAAATCCAAAGCATTTTGACATTCACAGGATTCATCAAATTTGATTTTTTTAACAAGTTTCTCAATTATATTAGCCATATGCAAACTGTTTTTCTTTAAGGTCTCAACAACTGAAGTGACAGATACATCCTCCTCAGTGTCATGCCAACAATCATAATCTGTAACAGAGGAAATACCACAGATGCACATCTCTGCCTCACGTGCAAGTTTGACCTCTGTAGCCAGTGTCATACCAATTATATCTGCTTTCCAGCTTCTATAAAGGTTTGATTCTGCCCTAGTTGAAAACTGAGGGCCTTCCATGCAGAGATATGTTCCCCGGTGAACCTTTACTCCCGCTTCTTTGCAAACCTTATACGCAAGATCAGATAGGATCTTACAAAACGGGTCAGCAAAACCTACATGAGCAACAATACCATCCTCAAAAAATGTTGAAACTCTTTTAGCAGTCCTATCAATCAACTGATCAGGAATCACAAAATCCTGAGGTTTAAATCTTTCATTTAAACTGCCAACTGCAGCAGTTGAGATTATACATTGAACACCGCATTCTTTTAAAGCAAAAATATTTGCCCGATAATTTATCTTATGAGGTGGAATCGTATGATTATTACCATGTCGTGCAAGAAAAACAATCTCGGTAGAGCCAATTTTACCTAATATGATTTTCTCAGATGGCTTACCGAATGGTGTTTCAACATCGATTTCCTCAGTATTATTAAAAATGCCCATCTTATATAAACCACTTCCACCGATAATACCAACTTTCGCTGACATGGATGTTAGCGAACAGCATCAAATAAAAAAGCTTTTTGCTTAAATTTATATATAGTCTTGGGTATTGAAAATACGCACATGC
>Ga0272442_10012835_pt1 | contig 10072 bp, 14 predicted proteins | sample SSMForm2O_FD_200262 | JGI IMG/M metagenome (GOLD analysis project Ga0272442, IMG submission 200262) | Marine sediment archaeal communities from Little Sippewissett salt marsh, Falmouth, MA, United States - SSM-Form-2O | ecosystem: Environmental > Aquatic > Marine > Wetlands > Sediment ... | reverse complement strand
TTTAGTTAACCCTCCTTTCTTTGTTTCTTCTCTCTGAGGGTTTTTCCCTCAGAGTTTAATATTAGAAAAAAGATGATGAAACAGAAAAAATCAGTTATGAGTCAAGTAATCTCAGTTTTCGTGCTTGTTTTAGTAGTTTCAATTTTAGCAGGTTTATGTTTTTTATTTGTATCTGAATTAAAAGAACAAGTAAGAAATACTGCAGATAGAACAAGCATAACAACTCATGATGAATCAGGAGTTTATGTAAACGATACAGGATACACCTTAAGCAATTCAAGTGCAGCAGTTTATTATGATTTCTATCTTACTGCGATAGATATTTTTAATGAAACTAAAGAACTTGAAGATGCCAATTATTCATATACAACTGCAGGAGTAATAACAAATGCAAGTGCATGTGGTATTGGTGGAAATGGATGGGAATGTAGTTATTTATGGACTGCAAACTATACATTCAGTTATATTCCAGATCCTACAGCATACGATGCTGTAAACCAAACAGAAAGTGCTGGAGCAACAATCGTAGATTACTTACCTTTAATCTTTATAGCTTTAATATTTGGAGCAATCTTGACATTAGTGTTGAGAATTATACTTCCTTATATTAATTTAGGACAAAGATTTGGAGGATTTTAGTATTTAGTTATTTTGGGGCTTTGTCCCCTTTTTTTTAAATAAATTAGGAGAGAAAAATGCCTTGTTATAAAAAGAAAAAAAGAAAGAAAAAGAAATAGTTATATTATTAAGTAATAACCAAAAATTATTGCTATTATCATTATATATAAAATTAACATATTACTATCGTAGATTAATTTTTTATTTTTATATTGTATTGGGAAGAAATCAATCCATGTTTCTGGAGTAGTTATTATAAACCATAATAATCTTGGAATAATTCTTGGAGGGATTTTAAATTCATGGAATAAATCAAATTCATTTAAAGTGTGTCCTTCTTCGTGTTTAATAATATAATTACGAAGTTTTTTATATTTTTTTCTTTTAAGTTTTTGATTAATCTCTATATAATTTTCATAACGATTACTCAACCCCAATCTGCAATATTTTATCTTTGGTTTCTTCATTATTATTTTTATTAAACATTTTATTAAATTTTTGTAATGCCCCCATCATAGAATTTTTATATAATTTCATTGCTCGGTTTTCTAAACTTTCATTTCTCCATTCAATAAAACATTTAAAATGCCAATAAACTTCTTCTAAAACCTTTTTACCTTTAAAAGTTTTCCATAAAACAGCTTTGTCTGTTTCCTTTATTTTTTTATTACATCTCTTGCATATCATAATAAATTATCAAACTCCCTATCCATTTCATCTTGTTCTTTTTGTTGTTTTGCAGCCCTTATTTCTCTTTTAAAAGATTTATAAATACTTTCCCAACGGGTAAATAATAAAGTTCCGCTTATAACCAAACCAGCGACTAACACAAACATAAAAATATAAAATATTATTTCAGGCATACCAGAACTTGTGCTTCCTGTATAATTTCTATGATATTCATAACCTAACCAAACATCATAAACAACAAACAATAAAGCAAAGAATAAAAATAAAATTCCTAAAACCCATAATTTATCTGACTCAGAAAATTTAAAACCCATCCAACCAAATAATCCTGTTAATGCTAACATTAAAACTAAAAAACCTAAACTTGCTGTTCCTTGTGCTGTGCTTTGAACTACTCCATTATTTGTAACGCTTCTACATATACTTCCAACTTCATTTGTGCTATTATCTGTGCAAGTTATTCCAAAACAAATATCTCCAAAATTACTAAAATTACCTGAATTAATTGTGTAATTAAAGGCGGTGTTTGTTTTAGTCATTTTTAAATCACCAAGCCAAGAACTACCATCATAATATTGTATTGAAGTTATATTACAAGAACTTGCATTATTACTACTTACTATTAAATTGAAATCTGTGTCTATTTTATGAGCAAGATAATCTTGTGCAGAAACATAATTAATACATAAAATTAATATTGTAAAGGTTATTAAACCAAATAATATTGTTTCTTTTTTCATCTCTCTTTCCTCAAAATTGAACAGCACTTACTTTTTTATTTAATTTATTATCCTCATTTATTACTTCTAAAACTGGACGAGTTTCTAAACCAGAATAACTTACTTTACTTAATCTTTCTAATTCTTTTTTACTTATTCTTACAGGTTTTTCTTGGAATGCTGCAGCCCCAAGAGATGCTGTGTATACTGGTTGAGATTTCTTTATTTTTCTTCTAATTTTATTAATGTTTATTTCTTTTATCCCTTTTTGTTTTTCAAATTTAGGAAATCTTGGTATGTTTATTTTTGGAATTTTTATTTGAGTAATTCCTGGAGTAGTTAATTGAATTGTTTGTTGAGATATTTTTTTTTGTTGTTTTTGTATTTGTTTTAATCTTAATTGTTGTATTTGTGGTTGTTTAAATGCTGTTGGTTGGATTGTCTTTGTTATTTCTTTTATCCGATTATTAATTTTGTTTTTATTTTTTTCTAATTCTCTTTCTAATTCTTTTTCCCTTTTATTTTGTAATTCACTTTCATAAATTAAACCTGTCCTCAATCCCCCCTTAACTTCTAAACTATCTATCGGTTCTAAAATTCCGCTTGGTATTCTTCCTTCAGTAACCCCTATATCAAAAGCAGGTTTTGCAAAATCTATTTTTATTTTTCCTTGAATGCCCAAACTTGAAAATTTTGTTGCACCCAAATCTATTGGTTCTGGTTTAGGTATAACTACTTCAGGGGCTGAAACTAAAGAACTTTTTATAGAAGTTGTATCTATTATTGTAGGAATTTCTGCATTTTTTATTGTTTGTTGTATTTGTTTTCCTGTAAATGTTGTTGGAGTTTTTATTTCTTTTACTTTTGGAGTTTCTACTTTAAAAGGTTTCATTGTAGAAGTAGGTTTAATAATTATAGGTTCAATTATTCTTTCTGTGACAGAAACTCCTGCTTCAGTAGAATAAACTTTCTTTCCAGTAATAATAATATCTTTAGTTAATCCTTGTTGTTGTTCTATTATTAATTGTTCTGTTTTTCCTAATTTTAAAACTTCTCCAAATTTGCTTTTGCTTATTGCTTTACTATATTGACTACGAGCAACACTTGCTAAATCTTCATAAGTTATCCCTTCAGGTTTAATAACTTCTCCTGCTTTTCCAGTAATACTCTCTCCAGTAATTATTTTAAATTTACCTTTTGTTTTAGTTTTAGGTTTTATTACTTCAAATGTTTTTGTTGCTCTTGTTACAAATTGTCCCTCTCTTCCACCAAGAGTTATTCTTTGCAATTTTATTTCTCCAGATTTACCTAAAACTCCAGAAGCCCCTGAAATAATATCTTCACGAAAAATAGTTTTACCTTTACCAACAACAACCCTCCCAACACTAACTGAATTAATTACATTACCATTAGCATCAGTAACTACCAAAAATTTAATATCTCTAAATGGAATATTTTTATTTATCAAAGTTTTATCTAATTCATTTATTGGTTTTATTTTTGCCTCAACAATTTTAATACTGCCTCCAGCTTTTAATTGTTGTTGTAATATTATTTTTTGATTTTCAGGAATTTGAAGTTTTGCTATTGCCCTTTCAGTAGTTATACCTTTAATAACTTTACTTTTAATTTCACTTCTTTCAATAGCCCCCCTTAATCTATTTTGAGATTGATATGCTTGATTTGTTTTAATCAAATTATATGCTCCAGAAACAGCTTTACTACCTACATAAAATCCAGCAAAGGGAACAACTACATTTGCAACTTCTTTTCCTGTTAATGTTCCTCTTCCATAACTTGCACCTAATTGGTAAGAAGCTGATGCAGTTGCAATACCTAAACCAGTGTAACCAACTCCTGCTAAAATTGGTGCTGCAACCCCTCCAGTTCCAACAGTCAATGCCAATGCCCCTGCGGTAACTCCTGCCCCAATTACTGCACTTGTTAAAAAAGTTTTTGGAAGTTTTTCAAATTTAATTTCCTCGCTTTTTAATTTTAAATAACGTTTACTACTTTCTTGTAAACTTTTTCCTATTCCTCTTTTAAATTCTTTTGCTTTATTTTCTAATTTTTGTTGTTGTTGGATATTTAAATTTCCTGTAATTTTGTTTAATCTTGATTGTTCTTGCTCAATAAAATTATTAAGTTTTTTATTTGCTTCTTCTACTTTTAATGTTCCAGCATTTACTTTTTCTTGTAATTGTAGTTTATATTCTTGAATATTCTTTTGGCTTTCTGTAACTTTTTCTTGTATAATTTCTTGGCTTTCTTGTTTTATAATATTTGCTTGTCCTTGAACATATAAATTATATTCACTACCATATTTTTTTTGTTCTCTCCTACTTAATTCAGCAAGAGCAACCTTTTCAGATATTTTTCCTTCAGAAGCCAAATCAACTATTTCTTCTTCTGTTGCAGGTTTAAATCCTGTTTTAGAAACAGGGGTTCTAACAATTGTTCCCCTACCACTTTTAGTGAATGGCTTTTCTTCTTCACTAAACCCTATTTCTAATTGTTTTCTTTCTTCCTCTTCTGCTTTACTTAATTTTGATTTTTCAATAATATATTGTTGTGTTTTTTTTCCAATATCTCCATATCTAATATTATAATATAATCCTTTTGCTCTTTCTAATAATGTTAAATCTTTTTGAGGAGTTATAGAAAGTGGTAATGGTTGAGGCTGTTGGCTTTGTTGTTGTAATGTAGGTGTTTGTGTTGTTATTGAAGTTGATTTTATTTCAGTTCTTACTCCAGAAGCACTTACTTCATAACCTTTTCCAGTTTTTGGATCTACATAACAACAACCACCAGAAGAAGTTCTTGTTCCAGAAAAAATTCCAGTAGTTTCTGTTCCTATTGGAACATCTTGTGGGCGTCTACTTTGTTTATTACCATACTCGTCGGTGTATGTTTGTGTTTCAGGATTATAAGTTGGGGTTTGTGTTGGTTTTGTTGTTCCTGTAACAGAACTTCCAGAAGAACTTGGAGCAACTATTCCCCCACCACTACCTACAACTCCACTAACTACTTTAACTCTTTGATAAGTTCCAGGTTTTTTAATACTTCCTACCACCATATTTTTTTATAATAAAATTTATAAGAAGTAAAGGTTTTTAAAGTTTAAATAATTTACTATTATAGAAGAAACAAAAATGTATGGTGAAGAAACACAACAATCTATCTGGAATTTTGATGGTGCAGAATTATTCTTAATATTTAGTATTAAACAAATGATTGTTGAAGCTTTAGAGAGTTGGGATTTAGAAACAGCTTATTGGAAATTGCGTTTATTAAGAATGGAGGTTGATGCAAAACTCCAAAGGACAAAGAAAAGAATAATTTTAGAACAAGAAAAAAAACTTAAAGGCAAGGTTTCTAAAATGGAAAAAGATGTAATGGATAATAAAATCAAAAACCTTGCTGAAAAATATTCTGAATTTAAATCAATAATAGATCCAAGTGATGAAGAAAAAAGTAATTTTTATAATGAACTTGAAGAATTTTATTTATACATTTGTCATATTATGAAAAAACATGGATTGTATTTTAGAGAGGGTGAAGATAATACTCTCGCAATATTAAAAAGATAAAATGGTTAAAGTATGTAAAGAATGGTTTCCAGAAACTAATGGTTTCTATATGGATGATAGATTACTTGCACAATTAGAAATTTTATTAAAAAATATTGATAAAGATTGGGATTTTACTATTTTAATTACAGGACAGGGCGAAGTAAGAGTTGGTAAGAGTTTATTGGCTCTTCAAATTTGTGTTTATTGGGCTTACGAAATTCAAAAAAGGTATAAAGTTAATACGCCTTTTAACCTAAAAGAAAATGTTGTCTATGAAGGAAAAGATTTAATTAAACAAGGAAATATTATTGGAACAAAATATAAATTTCCTGCATTATTATTTGATGAAGCTGGTGCAGATCTTGAAGGAAAGAAAATAATGTCAGGGGCAACAAAAGACGTTTTAGATTTCTTCAGAGAATGTGGACAATATAATATGTTAAATGTTTTAGTTCTTCCAGAATTTTTTGATTTACCAAAAGGAATTGCATTAAGTAGAAGTGTTTGTTTAATTGATGTATTTTATAAAGCAGACGAAAGAGGATATTTTAAAAGAGGTTTTTATAATTTTTATAGTAGAAGAAGTAAAAAATGGTTATATCTTAAAGGAAAAAAGAATTTAGATTATCATTGTGTTAAATCTGACTTTGGAAAACGTCCAGGACAATTTTATAACACTTATCCTGTAGATGAAAAGGAATATAGGGCTTTAAAGCAAGAAGCACTTAAACATAGGGAAAGTAAACGAAGAAATAAGTTCATGGTTCAAAGAGATGCTTGTATTTATTTATTATGTGGGGAAAAACAAGAAGAAACAGGGAAACCAATACTTCCTCAAACGAAATTATGTCAAAGGTTAGAACAATTAACAGGGATTTACATTGCTCAACAAACTACGTCTGACGCATTAAGGAGAATGAACGTTGATAATGAAGATTTTAATGAAGATTGACTTAATATAAAGGGCTATAATACTCCTGCCTAACAAACCGCCTACCGCCCCCGCTTAATTAGTTAGTTATGGTTAACAACAGAAAACAAATCGTCCGCAATAAAAAAGAACAAAAAATAAATAATAAAATGGGAAAGTTTAACACAATAATTAAATTATTAATATGGGGCAGTGTTATTTACGGCTTCTATTATATAATACAACTATATCCTTTAGAAAGTATTATTGCAATAGGTATAATAACAATAGGGGTGATAGGATATTGGCTATTTGATTTAAATAAAAATTAACCTAACTGAACATTAACCTTTTGAATAATACATTGAGCCCCTGTTTTTAATTCACATAAGGCACACCAATCTTGATTCATTGTTTTAACTAATTGCATATTAAAAAATATGTATAAAAATATTATTGTTAAAACTATTATTAAAATAACATCCATAATTATTTTAAATTTATTTCTTCTGTGTAGTTTTAATAATTCTTCCCTTGTCAGATTTTCTGTTTTCATTTTTAATTTCTTTGTTTGCCCAAACAATTGTTATAATAATAATTAATAATAAAATAAATAATCCTAAAACTTCATTGAGCGTTATCATTTTTATATATCAAACTCTTGTCCCATTTCACCCATAGGAACATTACTTATAAAAGTAAATTTCCATAAACCATTATCCAAAATTTCACAGCCAATTATTCTTGCTTTAGAATTTTGTTGTGGTGGGGTTGGGTTTGTTTGTAGAGTTTGTTTTTTTAAATCTTCTATTTGTTGTTTTAATTCTTCAACGCTCGGTTGTGTTTCTTCTCCCTGACTCTCTTTATCAACAGCAGATTGAAAAGGCACATGGCTTAAATCTTCTGTTGGTTCAGGTTGTTTTTGTTTCTTCTTTCCAAATACCATTTTATTTTTTCTTTGGTTTTCTTCCTCTGTTCATAACAGCTTCACAAACTACAATACAACCTTTATCATCAGTGCCACAATAATATAACTTGCCTTTCTCTCTTTTTATATCTGTTCTTAATATAGCTTTTCCTTTTCCCATTTTATTACCTCCTTACAAAAATTATTAATCTAAGGTTTTTTTTAAACCAGCAATATAACCATAAAGCCAAGCAACGCTTTTACCTGTTTTATTCATTTGTTTAACTTTGCTAATTTGGTGTTTAGTTTTTTTTATTTCTATTTTAATCTCTTTTGGGTTCATCATCTTTTTATTATTCTTTTATCATAAAAGTTTTATACTTTATAAATGTTTACCTCGTGAAGAAGTTAAACAATATTAATCTTTAACCTTGATTTTTTATATTTTTAATTATTTGATAAAATACTCCACAAAAAATTGCAAGGATCATCATTAGTATTATCATTCTTTTATCCAAAACATTAACCAATTTAAAAACCTAATAAAAAAGTTGTCAGCAGGAGATGAAAAGGGTAAGTGTTTATCATTTAACCCATCAACAGACTCCTGCTGACTTTTATTCTGTTGACTTTTCTCTTCTTCAAATTTTTTTAATAACATCTCCTTTTCTATAGCATCAATATCAACTTCAATAATTTCTTCTTCTGGTTCTTCTTTTCTTACATAACTTCCACCACCCCCTCCACCATTATTATTATTATTATTTGAAACAGGAGGATTTTTTATTATAGGTATTTGCTTAATCCATTCAATTTCATTAGAACTTAAATTAATTATAAACTTCATATATGTTTGATTAGTTATTGGAGAATATCCTGTTGAAGTTAAAGTATTATTATTTAAATCATATTCAACATAATGAAGTAATCCATCATGATTATTTAAAACATCAGTATCATCACAATCTCCAAACTGAAACCAATATTTATTGTATTCATTTCTTACTATCTGTCCCATTAAATGGCCTGAATAAACAAACCTTATGTTTTCAATATCATTAAAAGTATTTACTATGCTTGGTGCATCATACCAATGCAATAGTAAAATAAATTCTGTTTCATTATTTTCTTTTGTAAAATTCTTAATCCTTTCAACATCTTCTAAACAATAATAATCATTACAAGAATAATCCATATCTAAAACAATAACACCTAAACTATTATTATTAAAAAACCCTGTTGTATTAGTTGTATTTAAAAAATAACTATTCCATAAAGGAATATCTGCTCCTGCATTTCCTTTGGTTATAAAATAAGATATTGAATTGTTTTCTAATAATCTAAATGCAGGAACTAATCTTTCATATTCTCCTTTAAATCCATTTGTTAAATCTCCATTTTGCATTACAAAATCAGGAGTATAATTAACAATCCATTCAGCCATTTTATAAAAATTATTAGCTCCTTCTTCTCCACCACCATAAACTTCTGCATCTGGTAAATCTACCCACCTTATTATGTAATCATCAGAACTTTCTAGAGTTATATTAGTTTCATTTAATTCTAAGGAATCAACAAAATTAATTTCTATGATTAATGACATTACAATTAATAAGAATATTAAAATTATAATTATTTTTTTTTCTTGTTTTTTCATTTCGCTTTATTTAGATTATAGGAACTATCTTAGTAGTTTCCTTAGTAGGTTTAATTGGTTTGACTTCGCTTTTTGTTAAAATTTCAATCATTTTTCGTCTTTCTGTTCATTTCTGAAGTTAATTTAGTTTGTTCAGTATATGGTTTGATTCTTGCTTCTGCAATCTTAATATATTCTGCCTCTTTTTCAATTCCAATGAATTTTCTATTTAATTTAGCACAAGCAATTCCAGTAGTTCCAGAACCTAAAAATGGGTCTAAAACTATTGCACCTTCTTTACTTACAAGTTTGATTAGGTATTCCATTAGTTTGATTGGTTTTACTGTTGGATGATTGTTCTTACAAATAGTTTCAAATCTTTCCATACCTTTAGAAGCATTTATACATTCTCCAATTCTACTTTCCTTACTCATAGGGCATTTTTGTTTATCTTCCATTCCTTCACAACCAAAATTCCTTTCACTCTTACTTGCTTTTGCACAATAAAAAAAGCGAGATGCTCCTCCTTTATCATTATACCATTCTCTAAATCCTTTTAATTTTGTTTTTGAATTAAGTAAAGATTGCCCTCTATAAATATTTCCATTAGCGAAATTGTTTTGAGAACTCATACCTTTTCTTTCACCACTCTGTTCATCCAACATCTTCCCTGCTTCTTCATCAAGGATTATGTTTGCTGGAAATCTTCCTTTTGAATATCCATCAAAAGTAGTTGGAGAATTTGCATTATTCCAGATTGCAGATGTTCCCCGATAAGTTTTATCAATTCTTTGAGCATTACTCCCCTCCTTATTCATATCAACAGAAATCCTACAAGCATCAATATTTATCCCACCAGTTCCCCATTTAAGAACATTAAGAGCAACATTCTTTTCAGATAAAGGTTTTCTTGCAACTACTATTGGAGAAGCATTAGGGTGTAAGTCCATTTCTTTTCCCATTAATATAGCATTGTCTTGAACAGAAGCAATTTGGATGCCTCTTAATTTCACCAATATT
>Ga0272442_10012834_pt1 | contig 10072 bp, 12 predicted proteins | sample SSMForm2O_FD_200262 | JGI IMG/M metagenome (GOLD analysis project Ga0272442, IMG submission 200262) | Marine sediment archaeal communities from Little Sippewissett salt marsh, Falmouth, MA, United States - SSM-Form-2O | ecosystem: Environmental > Aquatic > Marine > Wetlands > Sediment ... | reverse complement strand
GGATGGAGGCGACCTGCTTCCCCTGTGCACCGACCGTATAGGCCGCAACATACGGCCAGCTGAGCTGGTGGCTCCATGAGATAGTCACCTCGACCCAGCCCGTCTCCGGCTGCGCGAGTTCATGGTCCAGTTCGCGCAGGGGCAGTGTCTCCTCCTCTCCGCGAATCTCGAAATCCACCAGGTACCCGCCGCTGGGTCGGTATCCCGGGAGTTCGTCTTCCCCGAGGGCCAAGTCAAAGCGCAGGACCACGTTTCTGTCGGGGTCGTGTCCGTTCACGAAGTTCCGGAAGCCGCCGAGGTCCACGAAGTCGCCACCGTTGATCGTTTGGTCTGCGTCCAGATTGCGTCGTTCGAGCACCTCGCGGGCGTATTGGACGGCGTGCAAGATGCTGCTCTTCCCGGCGCTGTTTGGGCCGAACAGCAACGTGATCGGCCGGATCGGCACCTCGATCCGGTCACCGATGCCCTTGAAGTTGTCGATCGAGATCTTCGTTATCATCTTCTCTTCCTACGTGCTGACTGCCGGCAAGTACTCAGATGCCTCTGGACAGCTGCAGCGGAGCCAACAGCTCGGCGCGTATGGTTTGACGTCTGCTCTCGCTACCATATGAGTTCTCGATTTCCTGCAGCAGCTTCCGCTTTGACGCGCGCTGGAGGTCTTCGTGCTCCCTGAGCAGGTCCTCTCGCCTTTGGTCGAGCTTGGGTGGCAGTCTCCGCCCTTGCGGCCTCTGCGAGTCTATGCGGCGTATCTCGCCGAGGATGCGCCGCGCCTTTGGCGTCACCGCCACTCGAAGGAACTGCCCGATTCCCAGCAGAATTGACCTTCGGGCCAAGTTGTGCAGCACAGCTATCTCGTAGTCCGGCTCCTCCCACAGGCACCGTTCCTCGATTCCCAACTCCGCCAGCAACGCCGCCATCTGTTCACGCCAGGACTGATCCCCCACCCTTGCCATGAACGTCTCGCTCTCTAGCGTCCAAGCGTGGGCGAAGCGAGACCGCGCCCTGTAAGCATCCTTGAGCCAACGGTCCAGACGCGCGGCTGTATCGGGGCGCTCAGCCACGAGCTTCGAGCAGCATGAGGCAAGAGTAGCTGCCCGTCCCAAGTCCTTCCGGTTGGAGGCGCCGACAACCAGCTCTTCGTCGCTCTCAGGGCACCAGATCGCCTCTAGCGACATCACATAGAGGAGATGCCGGAAGGGCCAGTCCGTTCGCCGCCATTGGCAAGCCCTAAGGAATCTGTCAATAGCCCGGTGCAGAAAAGTGGGCACCACGGCGACCTGCCGGAACAGGCTCTCCTCCAAGCGAACCCACAGATCCCGCAGTTGCTCAATATCCCCCTCGACCAGCTCGTACTGCTGGATCCGGGGAGGCTCATCGCTGGGGCCGCCCCACGTGCTGGGGTACAAGTCATCCCCAACAGCCGGTGATTCGGCTACGCGTCCGTCAAAGGCACTGCTGTTCCATGCGAACGTTTGCCGGATCATCACTGGTCCCGAACTGTCCTTCAGTAGATTCAGAGCCAGATTAACATGCCTCAACCGGTGGAAGGCATCGTGGAGAGCGATCGGGAAGTCCTTCCACGCGTGTACCAGCGACTCCGCCGGCTTCTCCATGACAACGAAGTACTCATCTTCAAGAGCGGTGACGACTGCGACCGGGTCGCTTCGCCATCTGAGCTTGTCGAAACCGACAAACCCCTTTTTGATCTCCTCTTCGGTCAACCGTCTGATCGCGAAGTGACCACACTCGACCCGGCTCGCCTCGCACCGGAAGTTCTCCAGGAACGCCACGTGAAGCGTTCTTGTATCCGGTCGCTGAAGCTCGGCTCGCGCTGCGGAGGCCATCTCCACGCCCTTGAGGTCCCGACCGGAGATCAGACTCTCGTACGCTCCCTTACTTCTCAGGAAACTGCTGAGATGTCGCCGGTACCGCGGCCCGCCGCTGGTGCCGATCGACCCCTTCTTGTCTTCGGCAGACAGAATCCCCTCGAATGCAGCCGATGCCCGGTGGAACTCCGCGCCTTCCTCCAGGTCTGCAAACAGACGCTCGTATCGAATCGCCGGGTTGACTGCGAGCTCCGTCCACGGCTGGCGATCGACCAACGGCAAGACACGCCGTTGGCAGGACCGGAAGTAATCATCCAGGCATTCCGCGAAAGTTGCCAGTGTTCCGTTCGCTTCGTCTCCCGTCGGCGATGACATATGCCTTCCTTTTGGTGCTCTGTCACGGAGAAGCGTAGAGGCTCGCAGCGCGGCGCTCAGGCTTCCCCGGCGCTGACCGGGTCTTCATGTCAGTGCCCCCGGTCTCCTCCCGCAATCCCACAGGGCAATTCACCGGTCGTCCCTGCATGCGTACCATATGCCTCCGCCGATCAGTGCCGCCGCGCCGATGGCCAGGCCGACCCAGCCGAGCTTGGGCAGCCATTGAGCGCCTTTGCGGGCCAGTGCCGCCACAGGGCCAACGGTGTAGGGCCGCAGGTTGCCCTTGGGGCCGTGCTGGAGGATGTACTTGATCCCCTGACTCACGAAGGTGTCGCCTGGCATGTCCGGCATCGCCCTACTCCTTGCTTATGGGGTTCTCCTGGCCGCAGATGATGCAGTGCAGGGATTCTCCCTGGCCGTCGTGCTTGATCGTCTCACCGCAGCAGTCGAACGTGCTGGTCGGCCAATCGTCCGTGGGTTCTTCTGGCGGATCGGGAACTGGGCTGCGCTTCACTTCCATGCTCACGCTGAGGAAGTCGTCCTTGGGGGAACTCCGGTTGAAGTCGCGAGCCATCTCCTCAAGCTCCGGGCCAAGCACTTTTCCGCCCACCGCGGCGGCAAGGTACTCAGCCTGTTCCTTCGTCCACCAGCAGCCTTCGCCGTTGTGCCCACAGTAGGGGCAGAAAGCGATCGGCCTGTCACTGCCTTCCCCGAGCCTCGCCTTGAAACGCCGCTCGCAGGCCGGGCACTCCTGGCTCACGAACCCATCATCATCCGTAAGGAGTCTGACGGTCACCTTCGCATCGTCGTCCATGGTCTGTCTCCCCGTGCGCGTCACTGGACGCTGGTGTAAACGTCATACTTGGAGTTCCGCTTGAGCTTGTGCATCCGGGCGAATTGCCGGGCGTAGAGAGCCGTCTCGGCATCGGTGAGCTCCCGGTAAGCCCAGACGGTGATTGCGATCTTCCGCTTCGGATCAACGACACGGTGGGGTACGTCAGGCATCTTCATCAAAGCTCCCCCTTGAAGGCACGCTGTAGCAGTGAAGCGAGTAGCTCGTCGTACATGCCAAGCGACTCGACCATGCGGCTGCGGACGGCCCAAGCCTTCAGGTAAGCAGAAGCGAAAGCTCGCTGGCGAGTCAGCGGAGGCAAGGGGAACTCGAACGACTCAACGTCGGCTTGGTTGATGCTTGACTGATTCACCGCGTCCTTGCATCGGCGCAAGACCTGCCTGCGGATGTGCCGTTGCTGTAGCATGGTGACGACGAACTGCGGGTCGGCCCTGCGCGGATCAACGCCAAGGCGCATCATGTTGGACTCAAAGACCGTTGGCTCCACTAGACCTCGGATGATTGCGCTCTTCCCAAGGTACTCCCGGCTATTGACGCGGTTGATAACGATATCCCCTTCCCGGAGAAGGTAGTTCCTGTGCGCGCGATCATCAATCCTAACCCGCTTCAGGGAATCCAAGCCGCACACTTCCCCATCGTAGAAGGAGTCAATGCGTAAAATCGGCGTGCCGCTTCCGTAGTCCGAGGCTGGCCGATAGAGCCCGTTTTGTGGGCCGTCGGCGATGATGTCCTTGAAACGCACGACATCCCACGTCTTCGGGTTGTGGTATGCATCACCGAACATCTGATGGAACACCGCCGGGATGATCGTGGTGGCTACCTCGATGGCCTCGCGGCGCTTGCGGCGGATGGCGTCGGCCTGGTCCAGAATCGCCGCAATCCGATTCTGCGCCTCCAGGCTCCGGCTCTGGTCTTCGGGGTACGGCAGCGGGATCCGGGAGTCTTTGACGATCCGGTCGGTTACGGCTGGGTAGCTGGCACCCGTTGCTTTCCTTGTCATCTCCCGGACGAAACGGCCCGACCGAACCCAGTGGAGAAGGTAGCGGAAGTCAAGGACGGCCGGGTCGGCCCGAAGAACGCAGTACCCCGTCGAGGCCGTTGCCCCATCCAAGTCGGCACCGACGCAGGCAACAGCGTTGAGATTCGGCCGCACGGTTGACACGAGCACGTCTCCCGTTCGGACCAACTGCCTCGCGCGGCTCGGGGCGTCATGAGCAGCCATCTCTGCGACGCCGCTGATCGCGTTCATCTCTCGGTCTACCGACGATATGTCAACATACCGGATCGTTCCATTACTCTCTGAAACCCGAGGGTTCCAGGTAGCCACCTTGGTCACAAGCCGCCCGATCTGCACGCGACTGAATGCCTCCGTCGCCATCAGAGCATCGCCTCCAGCTTGCGAAGGTCGTCGCCAATCTCGCGCTCAACGTCGCTCAAGCGCCGGATGATCTCCCGCGGCGGGTCGTACTTGGCTTCCTCGTACACGTGCTCCTTGTACCGCCCGATGGACAAGTCGTAGTCCTGAGCGGCGATGTCAGCGCGGGGCACGAAGAACGCCTTGGCCGTGCGATCGGTGAAGTGCTTCTTGCCCTTCCCGTTACCCCACTTGGCCCATTTGATTGGCACATCCGAGACGTCCTGGAAGTCGTTGTCATCGCCGATCTTCGTTCGCTTGTCGTCGAGGGTGCGGCCGTCGGCCTGGACATCGTAGTAGAACACATCGCTGGTCTGCCCGCCCTTGGCGAAGACGAGCACGGCGGTGGAGACGCCGGCATAAGGCTTGAAGACGCCGGCCGGCAGGGAGACGACGGCTTCGAGCTGGTTGTCTTCGACGAGCATCTTCCGGAGGGCCTTGTGGGCTTTGGACGAGCCGAAGAGGACGCCGTCGGGGACGATGACGGCACAGCGACCGCCCGTCTTGAGCATGCGGAGCATGAGGGCGACGAAAAGCAGCTCGGTCTTCTTCGTCTTGACCTTCCCGGTGAGCGACGAGTGGACGTCGGAGTAGTCGAGGCTGCCCTTGAACGGCGGGTTGGCGAGGATGACGTCGAAGCGGTCGGCAGCCAGGTCAGGGAACCGTTCCGGCATGGCGTTGGAGAGGCTGTCGCAGTAGTGGACGTTGGGGTTCTCCAAGCCGTGGAGGATCAGGTTCATCGAGCCGATGCGCAGCATGGTCACGTCGAAGTCGAAGCCGTAGAACATCGTGCTCTGGATGTGCTCCCGGTACGGCTCGAGCTTGTCGCCGGTGTAGACGGTGAAGGTCCGGCCGTCGTCGTCCGTGCGTTCGAGACGGCCGGCCTTGGACGTGTGCATGCGATAGAGGTAGTCCAGGGCGGCGACGAGGAAGCCACCGGTCCCGCAAGCGGGGTCGCAGATCGTGTCGGTGGGTTTCGGGGCGATCAGCTCGACCATCATGCGGATGATGTGCCGCGGCGTGCGGAACTGGCCGTTGATCCCGGCCGTGGTGAGCTTGCCGAGCAGGTACTCGTACAGGTCGCCCTTGGCGTCCGTATCCTGGATGGGCAGGCGGTCGATCATGTTGACGGCCGAGACGAGCAGGCTGGGTTTCGGGATGAGGCACTGCGCATCGGCCATATACTCGGCGTAGGCGCCCTCGCCGTTGCCGAGCATCTTGAAGTGCGGGAAGACCTCCTCACGAACGGCCTTGAGCATCTCCGGAGCGGAGAACTCCTTGTAGGTCCCCCAGCGAAGGCGCTTCGGGTCCTTGTCGGGGTCGGGGTGCTTGGCGAAGATCATCTTGACCTTCGTCTTGTCGCCGAGGCGCTTGGCCTTGCGTTCGTTCAGGTTCTCGCGGATGTCGAGCATGCGGGAGAACATCAGGAAGGAGATCTGCTCGATCACCGTCAGCGGGTTGGTGATGCCTCCCGTCCAGAACTCTTCCCACAACCGGTCCACGCGCTGCTTCAGCTCTCCGGTAATCATTCGGGTTCCACTTCCTTCCTGGGCTCCGTAAACGACTCAATCAGGCGGATCAGTTCATCTGCCTGCTGCTCATCGGGAAAGACACCGTCGAGCCCATCTTCGCTGAGCGAGGTGAAGGGGGTGTCGTACAGCCGATCCAGCTCGATGGCCCCGTACTCGCGGATGTGATTCTTCAGCAGGTCCAGGAACCGGATCTGCGTGGCGCTCAGCGGGTAGTTCTGGGCGAAGGCGGTGAAGCGCCCATCGACCGCCGCGGCGTCGAGGCCGATGATACTGCGAATGGCGATGGCCAGGTCACCGGCCGTCTCGGGGTAGTACTCGACCAGGTCGGTCAAGTCGAGGTCGGGCTCCTGGGCCACGACCAGGGAGGTGATCTCCCGAAGCTCTTCCTCGCTGACGGGCCGGCCGGCCTTGAGCGTCCGCCCCGAAGCCAGCTTGTTCACGTTCGCTTTCCACGGGTGGCTTCTTTGCAACGGCTGTGCCAGAGAACAACGAACCCATTCGAGCGTGGCCGCACAAAGCGAACGCGCAGGTTGTCTGGTCATTGCTTCCATTCGACCCCCAATCGCTTTAGCTGGCCATCGAGTGTCTGGTAGTTCTTGATCCCCAGAAGTCTGGCGGCCTCGGCCTTCACGCCACGGGCTTCCGCCATAGCCCTTTGCAGATAATGCCTTTGGATACTCTCCAAGTGCTTGGCAAGGTCAAAGTCATTCCCCAGCGACAAGCCCATGGGGTCCGTCCTGGGTGCGGCATCGGGTGTCTCGGCTACGGCCGCGGCCAGATCCTCCGGGCCGAGTTCCTCTCGTTCGGCCATCACAGCCGCCTGAACAAGGACGTTGTGGAGTTCCCGAACGTTGCCCGGCCAGACGTGCCGCCTCACAAATGCGCTTGCGGATGCAGAAAGCCATTTGTCCTTGTAGCCAGGCTCTTGCTTGGTGAAGTCCTGGTTCACTCGGTCTAGGATGGCCGATGCCAGGCGGGGAATGATGCCCGTCGTGTTGGCCATGGCCTATTCCACGTACTCGACGGTGATGTTCTCGCGATCGACCGCCTCGATGAATCGCCACAGTGCCCGCCGGGCGCTTGCCTTGCGGGTGTAGGCCTCCCCGCCATCGGCCACGATGCGGCCGTTGGCCCGCACGGCGCGCCATCGCCAGCCATCCCGGGCCCGGTAGATGCGGAAGGTGGTCGTCGTCATGTTGCGGAGTCCTTTCCCGTCACTTGACGGAGTTCGCCCAGAGCTTCGGGGACTTCGGAGCCTCTTTGGCCAGCGCCGGTCCCATGAACGGGCGTGCCCTGATGCGGACGCGGCGCCTTCGCCGACGGCGACGCAGGCCCTCGATGACCACGGTCGATCCGCCGTGCTCCAACGCGGCCGGCGCGGTGCCGACCTTCTGGTTCAGCCGCATCGGGCCGACCACTACCGTCCGCCGACCACGGTCGAAGCCGAAGAAGATGAACCGCTTTAGCAGGCCGGTGTGCGAACTAGGTGGGGAGCCCGGCGCCGATGCGCCCTTCCGTCTCCGAATGCTGCTCCGCGCCGTGATGCGGATGAAGGCGCCCGCCTTCGACAGGTTCTTCCGGTTGGCAGCGTCGGCAGCCCGGATGACTCGTTGCCGGTCGAAGAACATGTCCAGGCTGACCGTCTTCATTCGCAGCATTTCATGTTCCCATGGACTTGACGGATGCGGGTGGTTGCGATATTTTCACCGCTCACAACCCGCAAACGACCTCTGCCTGTCTCCCCCGCGGGTGGAGGCTATTGAGCCCGACCGTCCCCCCCCCGCGGCCGGGCTCGCTTTTCGCGCGGGAGGGGATCGGCCGGGTCAGCCTACCCCGGCCTTGGCCTTGGTCTTCGAGATCGTGTCCTTGACCGTGCCATACTGGCCCGTGGCCGTGGCGGCGCTGGCGATCGAGTCCTTCACGGCCGACTGGGCATCTGCGGGGGCGGCCTCGACGCCGCGGACGATGGCCGACAGGGCCGACTTGGCCTTGCCGGCGAACTTGGCGTCGATCAGCCACCACACGGCGATACCCAGTACAGCCACCAAGGCGATCAGCAGCACCCAGGGGTAGACCTCGAAGAGCACGCCTGCGGCCACGAGAACGCCACCGCCACCCGTGACCGCCAGGCCGAGGGTCACGCGTTTGGCCCACACGGCCAGGACGATCCCGCCGAGGACTGCCAAGCCGCCGATCATGCACAGCAGCACGGGGCCACGCCGGACCACGTCGGTGATACTCTCCATGCCGCCACCGCTGAACGACCCGCCTCCGCCGCGTAGGTCCATTCCACCGTCGCGGAAGTCGGGCAGCTTGATGCCGTCGGCCTGGAAGGGCTTGATGCCAGAGACCGTCTTGGCCGGGTCGCTGCCCCACGGCGGGGCGATCACGGTGGTCTCTCGGCGGTAGGTGCCTCCGTCGGCCTCGTAAGTGACAGAGCGTCGGGCCGGCGTGACGTCCACCTTGCCGTCCTTCGCAGGGGCCGGGCCTTTCTCGCCGACGGGCCCACGTTCGCCCACCGGCCCCCGCACACCCTCGGGGGCCACACGGGCGTACACGGTCTTTGTGTGCTCCTTGCCGGCCGCGTCTCGCCACCGTCCCGTTCCGACGGGCACGTAGCGAACTCCATCCGTCGAGGGCTTGCTCACCGCCGCCTGCGGGCCGTTCCAGGCCTCACTGAACTTCGCCCACTGGCAACCGGCCGTCGCCAACACGGCGATCATCCATTGCCTCCGCCACACCTTCGCCACCCTCCTGGCCCGCAACGGCGTCTCCCCCGCCACGGCCCAGAAGCTGATGCGTCACAGCGACATCCGCCTGACCATGAACATCTACACCCACCTCGACCTCGCCGACACCGCCAGCGCCGTGGCTGCGCTGCCGGCTATCTGACTTGCCCCCCTCGGCGTTCTGCGCGATCGCGTCCTTCAGGTCGTCCGCCATTGTCCACCTCGTCGCGGGCCTGCCCGCCGCAACCAGCAGGCGAAAGCGGGAGCCGGAATCGAGCCGGCCGAATCAGGCTCATGAGGCCCGACAGCCCACCATAGCTCTTCCCGCTATGTACCGGCCGCAGCCGGGGACAACCAGCCGTGCGGGCCAAAGAAGAGGGCCGCTCGGGTATTCGGCCCCGAACGGCCTCGTGGTCAATGGCTTCGCCCCGGTGATGAGCCGGCACGCCGCGCGTCCTCGTTGTTACCGTCTATCCTGACACACTCCCGCATACACGGCAAGTGAATCCGGGGAGTTCGCGTCAGACTGTTACACATACAGACGCGCAAGGGCCGGATTTCGTTCACATATGACGCATGAACTCCCGTAGAGCCCGCAGGAACCCAATCTCGCCGACGAACCGACGAAACAGCACAAGTCGCAACTGACCGGAACTGACGCCTTCCGCGGCGCCCTCCCATGCTTCCAAAGCTCGCAGGAAACACTGCCGCGCTGCGTCTCGTCGCCCGTTCTCGGGACCATCCCCGAGTAGGTAAGCCACGATGCCACGATAGGCATGTGTGTTGCCTATCTGCACGTTGTTCTGCACCAACTGATAGGATCGATCAAGTTCATCAAGGAAGTCCTCGACCGCATCGCGATCCAGTGGCATTCCTGCAAACAGCTTCGCCTCCAGGTGACGAAGCCAGTAGTACCCACCTGCCATCAGGTCAGTCGCCTCGGCGACGGATGCGTACATACCCTCGATAGCCCCGAACACCGCGCGGTACAACCTTCGAGCCCCGGGCCCAGCCAGCAACAGCAGACTGGCCCAGCTATGGAGTAGGTCGGCGCGGTAGAAGCCCGCCCGCGCTTCCAGGCTCGCCTGGGCGTCGCAATCAGCAAGACAGATCGCCCGACGCAAGTGACGCAGTCCGAGCAGCACGTTGACCGGCAAGAGAAGTATTCGCAGGGGCTTCGCCGGATGCGGACGCTTCGCGAGACAGAGATGCTCATACCCTAGCCTCTGATCAAGCGACCTTTTGAGGCCTACCTGGCCATGGGCGCGAAAAAACACTCGAAAAGTCCCGCGTTTTCGTGGTAATCGAAGGTCGTCAAAAATCCCGATTCCTCGAAGCACGGA
>Ga0272442_10012833_pt1 | contig 10072 bp, 7 predicted proteins | sample SSMForm2O_FD_200262 | JGI IMG/M metagenome (GOLD analysis project Ga0272442, IMG submission 200262) | Marine sediment archaeal communities from Little Sippewissett salt marsh, Falmouth, MA, United States - SSM-Form-2O | ecosystem: Environmental > Aquatic > Marine > Wetlands > Sediment ... | reverse complement strand
CTCCGAGGCAATCTGGTCGAGCCCTTCGCCTCGAACCGGAGGGATGGGGAGCTCTGACATCTGGGTCACAAAACGAAAAACGAAAGACAGTCCGTGGGGTACACCGGCCAATCTTGGCCCGACGGTCAACACCTCTGCTGGTGAAGCTTCGCCGTCCATCTCGAAGGATGGGCTGACACTATACTTTATGTCTAAGCGTGGCTACGGAAGTCCCGACATCTGGGTGACAACGCGGAAAAGCAAAGATGATCCCTGGGGTGCAGCGGTCAATCTTGGCCCAACGGTCAACACTTTACATGCTGAGTCGAATCCTGACATCTCCAGCGATGGTTCTACACTCTACTTCATCTCCGGACGGCCAGGTTCCCGGGGTACCGACATATGGAAAGTCTCTTTGGAGTCTGAGGGCAGACCTGCTGAGTCCCTTCATCAGGCAGCAGCTTATGGCGACATCCAGCAGGTCGAAGCACTCATTTCAAAAGGATCTGACCTTGGCACAAAGGACGAGGAAGGTAACACCGCACTGCACCATGCGGTGATAAACGGTCACAAAGAGACAGTCCAGTTTCTGCTTGCCAAGAACGCTGATATCAATGAAAAACGCAAGAATGGTTTCACACCCCTCGGAGATGCAGCACGGAATGGCTATAAGGACATCGTGGAAATGCTTATTGCCAAGGGTGCGGATGTCAATGCCTCACAGGGCAAGGACCAATGGACACCGCTTCACAGCGCAGCCGACCAGGGCTTTGTAGAAGTGGCAAAACTTCTTATTGCACAAGGTTCCAATGTTAATATAGGGGATGCAAAAGGTCAAACACCTCTATACTTATCAGTAGGTAGATGTTACAGAGATATGACTGAATTATTGCTTACTGAGGGAGCCGACATAAATGCGACGAATGGGTCGGGCCGGACACCTCTTGATGTCGCCAATGGGCGAGGCCACACCGAAATCGTCGAACTGCTGAAGAAGCACGGGGCGAAGGAATAGAATTTAGAATGTGGAATTTAGGACTTCACTTCTGCATTCTTTGTTCTCAACTCTCAAATTGACCTGTTTTGGCATAAAGGTACAGCAGCCCCCAGGCCTTGGCGGCGATTTTTTTGTCCGAGGCGAGCAGGTCGCGGATGCCTTGAACGTCCAGCAGTAAGACCTCGATATCCTCCGACCCATCGAGCCATTCGCTCGATGGCTGACCTTTGGCTTCGACCAGGACCATGTGGCATGATTCATCCGTCAGCCCGGCCGAAGAATACACGGGCTTGCTAATGTGCTTGATTCTCGCAAGCTCTAATCCCGTCTCTTCTTTGAGTTCTCGCCGGGTTGTTTCTTCGATGTCTTCTCCCTCGTCGATCAGCCCGGCGGGAAATCCGTATTCGTAATCCCAGATCGGCGCCCTGAACTCTTTGGTCACGACCAGTTTCTTTTCGCCGGCGACGTCGAGGGTCGCGACGATCAGCACGGCATCGGCTTCGCCCGCCTCTTCGATGGGCTTGTTTTTTCTCGAGCACATTACCCACGATCGCTCGGCCTGGTCCTTGCGTTTCAAGCGGATTTCAAACAGATTCGCCCAGCGGCAATCCGTCAATTTCTTGAGTGTATAGGAGTCATTCATAGGGTCACTTGCCTTCGATGGTGATAATCATTCTGCGGTAGCTGGTGAGACAGGGCCGGCCGTCGTCTTTGACGTGAAGGATAATATGAAGCGACTTCGGCTCTTTCACCTGCGGCGCTATAAAAGAGGCTTCGGGGGATGTATCGTTCTTTATCGTGACGTCGCCGGTGAAGGTCCCCGCTTCCTTATAGACAAACCAATGATAGGATACGCCGTCCCCATCGGGATCGGATGTTCCTTCGGCGCTGAGATTCACTCGCCGGCCGGATGTAACCCGCATTGTCGCGACCGCCTTGCTCTTGTCGCCCTGGAGGACCGCGATGGGGTTATGGTTCGCCTTCTCAAACGCATCCGCTACGCACCAGTCCATCCGGGCGGCGAAATCATGCTGATAGGCCTCGCGCCAGCGCCAGATCGTCGCCTGGGCGGAGGTATAGGATTTTCCATCCTCCGCTACGACGGTATCGAGGGCGCCTCGAACGTTGGTCCAGATCGGGCGCGTCTCGGCGTAGCTTTGTTGAAGAACATACCGCCCGCCCCAGCCGCCGTACGCCGGGCTGAGGTGGCTGCCCAAACCGTTATTAATCAGGCTGAAAAACGACGGCGTATCGCCTTCCATGATATATTCCAGCCGGGGATAGAGCGCGCCTAAGGGCCCGTGGCCTTTGATGATATTTTCTTCCAGCCAGGGATTGTCCACCAGCTCGAACTTATGCATGGGCGCGTTTCGATAATGCCGGTCGCCGGAGATGCCCGTCCACGTCGCCTTGTAATATTCCAGATGACCCACGCTGCTGGGGCTGACGATATAACACAGATTCGGAAAGGTGATCCGCATCCAGCGGCCCGAATTGTCCTGATCGGAAATGGTATAGACCCGCAGCTTCGAGACGAAGGCGTCCAGCTCTTCGGCGCTTCGGGAATACTTGACGTCCCACAACGCCTGCGCCAAACAGTTCGCCCCGCCCCAGACGCTGATCCAGACCGGCCGCTTGTCCGGCTTATCCACCACCTCGATGATATGCCGCGAGCCTTCCGAGCTTTTACCCGCGCCGACACCCAACATGCCGAATTCGGGCCGGCCGTCCTTGATCACGCTCGATAGATACTCCGCCGTCGGGTAGCCGGAGGCGTGTTTTAGCAGATTATCCCGAACCCGGCCGTACGCCTGGACCTGCCGTCGAATCCTGTCCGGCCGAATCGTATCCCTCAGCCAGACGGACGTGGTGGCGATCAGCCCTTCCACGTCGTATTCGTTCGAATAGACGAGAAACCGCACCATGGATTCTTCATCGTCCGGCTCATTGGAAATATCCGTCAGCACGATCACCCGCTGTTTTTCCGTCTCGACAAACTCAATCTTCGCAGCCGCCATGACCCGGCTTCCGCTCAGAATTCCAAAAACCATCAGCGAAACTACGAGAGTATTGTTCACACCACCTTTTTTCCATAGACTCATCGTATCGTTCTCCTTACCCGGCTTTGTCGGAATCAATAATGTCACCTATAAAGGTAGGGGGCGATGTATCGCACCACTTCAATTCAAATGGTCATTGTACCACGAAATCGGTAGGATGGGCAACTTGTCCCTAAGAGACTTGTTGCCCATGCTGAAAAATTAGGCCCTGATCAGCATGGCCATGACCATAGCCATGAGGATATGGACGCCAATGAAAATGGCCAGGAGGATCTTCATTTGCTTGTAGCGAACGACCTCGACGGCGCGATCCATGGTCGATATGCAATATACGGGATAGAACAAGATAGGAAAGTACAACAAATTGGCGGCGACCGTGAGGACCTTTGTCATGGTGCCTCCGCTTAGCTTGATTTGCAGAAGGCCGCCGAAGATAAGCTGTGCAAGGACATGAGGCTGGCCGATCAGGAGTGCAAGGGCTTTTGAGGACGGCAATATCTTGCCCCCAAAGCTGGCGAGGAGGCCGATGCCGAGACTGACTACCAAATAGATCATCAGCGGCAAGGGACGCACGGGCCTGCTTTGGACGGTTTCCTTTGCAGGAAGGTCGGGGCCGGATCGCCGCAGATATCGGCCGCACAGGAACATGGCTACCTCCAGGACAATGAAGACGCCGGCAAGGAGCAACCCGACGGCTAACATCGTCCGATTCTTTTCGCTGAGCTCCTCCGGCATATCGGCCAGCCCGGACCCAATCCACAGAACCGTCGCCGCCAGACAGATGATACTCACCCCAATCAAAAAGTTCCCGGCCATCCGCCTCATAAGACGATCCTCTTGATGGTGAGTGCGAAGTTTCGCACCACTTCAATTTGAATTACTTTTTACCACGAAGCACACCAAGGGACACGAAGTTTTAACAGGAATTGATATTTTTTTCTTCGTGGTGAATTTAATGCAGACATGTAAGGTGTGCCTCCCTGGGGAATGCCTTATGGTATTGGCCCACTAATAAGAGTATATGAATAAGTTGTAAAAAGACACGAGCCCCAGTCCTCTAAGAAAGCTTTGATTAAAATGCCACGATATATATTATCGTAAATTTTTGCGGTAACGCAAAATTTTTCGCCATCTTTTTTGCGTTGTGTGAGAAAAAAACGGGGGATCAACCACCCGTTTTTTAGAAGAATAATGAGTGTTGATTTCCGATTTCATATTTTTACGGACCACGAAGATCAAGCCTGCCCTGAGCCTGTCGAATGGGAAGGGACACGAAGTTTTTAAAAGGATTGATTATTTTTCTTTGTGGTGAATCTAAAGCAGACATGTAGGGTGGGCTTCCCTGGGTGATGCCTAACGGTATTGGCCCACCGATCAAATCTATTGAATAGGCTGTAAAAAAAATGCGAGCCCCAATCCTCTGACTCCAACTTCCTCCCCAAAGGCCGGATCTTCGATGTCAAGAAAATGAAATCAAGGCCTCCAATCCTGGGGGGTATGGCTGCCGGCGTCGGTGATGGTCTGGTGCCTTTTCTCTTTGGCTTAATTGTTATTTTGAGGGCTGGCCCTAGTATTCCCTGGCCCTAGTATTCCCTGGCCCTAGTATTCCCTGGCCCTAGTATTCCCTGGCCCTAGTATTCCCCTAACCGAGTATTTCTCATCGAAACTTTCATGATTTCGTTTTACTGCAAGAAGAATCTTTTCGATCAGGTTTTGTTTGTTATAAGTCCTTGGATTCCGATCGCCGTTTTTGCTTGATCTACTGAAATAGTGAAGGGACAAAACGAAACGATAGAAGTTGTCCTCAATGTCTTGTGACGTGTACCATGTATCTTTGAGAATCCAATAGGCGAAATATTTATCGATAGCTGGTGTGAAATACATCATAGCCTCACTTTCTTTTTTAGTAATTTAGTGTGTATGGCCCGTCGATCAAGGTTTATTATCAAGTTGGCGTCAAGACTCTTTCATAGATTCTTCGACATCCGAAGATGGCGCTCGCAAGATCCTTACAGCAGTGACAGGATAGTTCTCTGTCGGATGCTCTTCTTGATACATCTCAATTTTTGCTTGGGCTTCCAGACGTGATGCCATATCATAGGATGAATAATAATCATAACCTTGATACCCAAGGTGTTGTTTTACAAAGTGTGATAAACCAACAAAGCCCCCACGTTGGTGAAAGTACGTCTCCTGCTTCTCCAATTCTGAAAGGAATTTATCTTCTGTAATCACATCGAAAGTCCATCCACGTGATACGAAGCTGCTCTTGATTGCTTCCTTCTCATCCTCCGGGATAACTAAAGCATCAATTGCATCGGTTGCTGTCTGGATGATCTCCAAAAGTTCTTCCGCAAGTGCCGATCCCTTGTCTAAGTCGTCTTTTGTAAATAGGTTATTGTGAGCCACTTTGTGCCGAATTTTCTCAAGTTTCTCCCATTTGTCCTGAAATCCTTTGTCTTTGAAGGATTCCTTGAAGAACTTCTGGTAGTTTGTTTGTAACTGCTTTTTGAGTTCTCGAATCGCATCGGGTGTCTCTTCGCACTCCGAGACCTTCTTAATAATGTCACTTTTACTTGTGAATCCAGAGCTCTGTTCATAAATCATCCTGCCTAGGTCACCAAAATCTACAAGATAAGCGTTGTTGTCGATATGTTCGGCGAAGACAGTTTCGTTGAATCTACGCTGGTGTACCTTTTGACTCCATTCACCCGTTGCTGTAACCTCCCACCATTTCGGCCCGAGGCGAGTCGACATAAACTTTATCAGATAACCGCGGAGTGCGTTTTCTACTCGATATAGCAATGGGTATATCTGACACGCAATTTCTTCGGACACTTCATCTTTTAGAATGTATAGGGGGCCAAATTTGATATCTTCAAAGTGTTCTACCAGCGTGTGACGGATTGGTTCAAGTGTTTCAAACGGTCCAGTGACGCGTATATCAAATCCGCTTGTATCAGTCTCACATGCATCATTGGGCGTTGTCAGGCTGCGAACGGTTACTTCCAAACCGTTATCACAGATTGATTTCTTTACAGAATCGAAAACTGGTTTTGTCCAAATAGTTCCATTTGAGAGCATCGCATGAAGCAGATTCTCATCAGTCCTTACAACACACGTTGCTTTTGTGTCGAGAACAAGGATTTCGAACTGAAAGGTCTTATGATCGGCATCCATTTGTCTAACTCCTATCTATAAAGTTACTCGCGTAACTTACCTACCTGCTATTAACGGCACTTATGGCGGGGTCGATAAGAAGAATTCTGAAAAATTGTGGCGACGGCTGACAACGTTACGGCACTCCAAATGAAGATTTTTTGCGAAAAAGTGCAGTAAAAGTGCAAAAAAGCGCGAAAAAGCAGAAAAACAGGACACAGAAGACCTTTCCATTGACTATTTACGATTGACTATTGACCATTGACCATCGACTATACCTAAGGCATGAATGGACTCTTCTCTCCGATCTCCGCGATCTCGGCGGTAAATCTGAAATCGTGTTGATTCGCGATTCGCGAACGAGCGAATTGGGGAAATCCAGCATCCAGTATCGAGTATCGAGCATCCAGCATCAAAAATATAAATTTTACTTGACGAATAAGTTACCAGTATGTAAGATATATAGAAAACATATAAATAGCGTATAGCGTATAAAGTTTAGCGTATAGCGGGTAGCGGATAGAAGGAAAAGGCGGAAAGTTAAAAGGGAAAAGTTTAAAGGAAAAAGTAAAAGAAGAAATCCACCCATATTTCACCTCTGTGTCTTCTGTGGCTTAAAGATGGCTCAAATTTATTCAAAAATGTTCAAAAATTCGCATAAATTTACAAAATTGCATAAGAATTCGCTTATCCGCCTAAGGCGTCCCCAAGGGAGTATCTGTTATTTCGCATTTCGTCGGGAAATTTCAGTGCTTTTTTATAAAAACAAAGCCAATTTGCCGGCCTTCAGTCAGAAATCCTAAGCACTAATTTCGAAATCCTAAAGTTATGCAAAACAAAGCCAATTTATCACCGCTCAGAACGCTGGGTCCGCAGAGGGAGTGCTATTTGTGGGATTTATGGAAAAATAAGTCTTTGTAATACTTGCCTTCTCGGCGTTCTCTGCGGGCTCGGCGGTTGAAAAAACAAAGCCAATTTTAGAAAGGGGCTTACGATGACCTGACATAAGACGCGAGCTATCAATCATATTGGCCGAGCTGGGCGGCTAATTGGGCCAGGCGTTTGAGTCTTTGGGGTTTGACGTGGGGGGCGACGCTGCAGGCGGTGGAGAGGATGTATCCGCTGCCGGGCTTGCCGATTCGGATTCGATTGATGATCGCCTTCTCGAAGGTTTGCTCGTCGGCGTTCAGCATTTCATTGACGGCGTCTAGGTTGCCTTTGAAAAAGAATCGCCGGCCGAAACGGCTCTTGGCTTCCTCCAGATGCACCGTGCCGAGCGGCGGGGGGTCTAATGTGTCGATGCCATCGACCGACGTTTGGCTCATCAGGTCCAGGCGGTCACCGATCGCGCCGCAGGTGTGCACGTAGGACTTCAAGGCGTGTTGGTGTATTGCCCGGAAAATCTCGTCCTCGTAAGGGATGACGAATTCTTCGTACATGGCCCGGCTGATAAAGCCCGCACCGGCAAACGCCGAGCTGACGAGGATCGCATCGGGCCGGCAGGCGACAAAAAGCTCAACTTGGGCCAGCGCGTGCCGCATCAAGACGGCGAGGACCTCGTGACACTTGCGAGGTTCATCGATCAGGGCCATAAGGGCTTGTTCGTAGCCGAACAGTTCCATCAGGTGCGTGAACGGTGAGAAGACTTCGGCGTGGATCGAGACGTCCGGCGCCAGTCGCTGCACGGCCCGAAGCGTGCTCGTGAACCATGCGGGATACGCCGCGGGATCGGAAAGATCGGCTTGAGGATCGATGCCCCAGAGTTCGGGCGTGTGCCACGTGTTCCAGACGTAACCACTCAGTCGGTATGTGGCCGGATCGTTCACATCCACCGATTTGTAGGCCGCTCGCTCCAGCGGTTTTTGCCCCGGCCGATACATCTGTGGATTATCATCTGGCGGGAAAATGGTTTCCAAGCCCGATGTCCAAACAAGATGCTCGTTGTCGCCGACTTTCTGATGCGATGCGAGGTGGTTCTTCCAGTCGGGTGGGCGGCCGGGAAGGTTCACGAGAATGCCGTCGAATTGGTATTCTCGCTGCAACTCGACCAGCACCTTGGCAAAGGTTTCGCTGTCGAACCATATTTGCGAGGGCGCATCGATGCAATTCAGGAAATAATGCCCGAGGGCGAGCTGGCACATGACGGGGACGCGGTCCGGCGTCTCGTGGCTCATTGCTCTTGTCATTCGCTCTTTTGAGTTCATCGTTTTGCTCGTAAATCTATTTGGGCACAAAGGCCATCGATGTTTGCAGTGCGAAGCCGCATGTGCATCCCGAGCTGGATTCGGGGATGAGGACGAGTCCGCCGGCGGGAATGATGTTGATCCAGCAGCCCGGCCGGTTGACTTTGTTGAGCCGGAGCGGTCCGCCGTTCGGGCCGAGGTCGTACATCCAGGGATTGGCGCCTCGCCAGAACAGGCACTGGGCCGACGCGGAGACGCCGCCGCAGCCGTGTCCGCGCCGGTCGAATTCCCAGCCTTCGATTCTGTCGCCGGTCTTCAAGTGATAGGCATACGGCCAGGCGTAGACAGTATCTTCAATGATCGTCGGATGTCGGTTATATTCGCCATGCTCACCATCGGTGTTCAGATCGGTGCCGTGATCCGCTTCCCAGAGGACCCGGCCGGAACGCGCATCGAAGGCGCGATAGTAATAATGCACGATACCGCTCGCCAGTCGCGAGCCGCTGAACAAAAGGACCTCTTTGGCATAGCTGAGATACACCGGTTCCTCGAAGTTGGTGACATCGAGCTTTTCCTTGAAGACGACCTTGCCGGTCCCGGCATCGAGGGCGACCAGATATTGGCCGCCTCCGTCGAAGAGTTTCTTGACGGGCATTCGCCCGAGTGTGTCGGCGAGGGCCTTCGGGCTGTGCGTCTCGACGAAGTATATCCGCCCACCGCCGATGCTGATCGTCGTGTTGAGGATAAGTCCGTGCCGGTACGTCCACAGCAGCTTGGCGTTTTCTTTATCGAGCGCGAACAAATAATCGCTCGTGACCAGTTGCATGTTCTGGTTCCACAGGATGTCGTCCGCTTCGTAGCTCGTCTCCGTATAGGAGGCGCCTTTTCTGCGCCCGCTGCCGTAAAGAATGTCACCCACGTAGGCCAGATAGCTCCACTCGCGCGGCTCGGCGCCGGCCCGTCCCCACGTCGAAGCCGTAGCATTTATTTTCGGCGGCTACGTACAGGAATCTGTCATCTACCACCAGGTTGCTGGTATCGAGAAATACACCGAGCCGGCGCGAATTGGGGACTTCGATCTTCCATTCGACCGTGCCGTTGTAGGCGTCGACGGCGTACACGACACAATCGCCCGGCACAAACAGCCGCCCATCCTTAAAAAGGGGCGGTGGGTTCCGATGGTGACGGTCGATCATGTCCCTCGGTCCGGGCTTGCCGAACCACTGCGGCGCCATGTCACCCTTGACGAGCTTATCCTCGCTGCACGCCGAATTGCCCGGCTCGGCGTAGGTGTGCGTCCACTGGCCGGCCCCGTCCAGCCCCGGGCGTTCGGCCCACGCCAAAGTTATGTCACCTGCATTTCGTATCTTCCAATCGACCAGCGATGGCCGTCCCCAGGCCGCCAACTCTCGCCGATTGAGTTTGTCGTTCAACCCCGCGAACGCCATCACGCCGCCATAAGGTCGGAGTATCCTGAAGAGGCCATCCGCCCACTCGGGGAGCTTGCCGGTACGAAGAAGCTCGTCCGAGACGATGAGGTTCGCGAAGTATTTCGAGTACGGCAGATCTCTCGAATCCCCGTGACGAATGGCCACTCTACCATAGAGTCCCGCTTTGTCGATGGCTTCGCGTGCGGCGGCTACCTGGCCGGGATCGGCTTCAATGCCGACAATCTTCAACTCGCTCTTTCGGGC
>Ga0272442_10012832_pt1 | contig 10073 bp, 3 predicted proteins | sample SSMForm2O_FD_200262 | JGI IMG/M metagenome (GOLD analysis project Ga0272442, IMG submission 200262) | Marine sediment archaeal communities from Little Sippewissett salt marsh, Falmouth, MA, United States - SSM-Form-2O | ecosystem: Environmental > Aquatic > Marine > Wetlands > Sediment ... | reverse complement strand
GAAGGCGGCGGGCAGGCCGGCCGTCAGCGCGCCGGGATGCGCGACCGCGAGCTCCCGGGGATCCGCGGTCCAGACGGGGATCTCGGGATCCCCCAGCAGGAAGAGCTGCGTGAAGCAGTACTGGTGCAGGTTCAGGGGATCGTCGGCCTCGTACTCGTCGTTCTTGAGCAGCATGAAGTTCTCGCCCAGGCGCCGCACGCCCAGCGCGAAGAGGTTGCGGTAGAAGTAGGCGTCCTGGCGCACCGTGTAGAGGATGCGATTCTCCTCGGGCCCGCCCCAGCCCGTGCGCGAGTCGCCGAGGAAGGCCAGGCCGCCGCCGCCGGCGTTGAGGACGTAGGCCTCGCCGATGCTGGTGGCGGCGGTGATGTCGCAGGGGTTGCAGCCCACGGCGAAGAGCAGGCCGTAGCGGCCGGCGTTGGCCAGGCCCGCGATGTCGGCGGTGTACATCAGGTCGCCGTGGCAGATCCAGCCCGTGCCCATGCAGTAGTCGTGGCAGTGATCGTGGTGGTTGATCAGGTGGTGGCCTTCCGCCAGGTAGGCCAGCACGTCAGCGTGGTGGCCGCCTGGTTCGGCGTCGTACTCGGTGGCCAGGGTCCAGTGCGCCGGCAGGTAGGCGGCGCGGATCCACTCCTTGCAGATCTCCCCGTCCATGTCCCCGCAGACGGTGATGTCGAAGCCGAGGTAGGCCGCGGTGGTGGCGTAGCCGGTGCGGGGCGGATCCTTCTCGTAGGCGAAGACCTTGGCCGTGTAGGCGGCGATGTCGGCCGCGGCGCGGGCCGAGAGGCGGCCCACGGCCACCTCGCAGACCCAGTCCTCGTCGTAGTCGGCGAAGTAGGTGTCGTTGGGCACGTCGTGCGTGAAGTAGCCCGGGACGGTGATGGTGCGGAAGTGGCAGGGGATCACCTGGGTGTCGCCACCCAGGAGGAAGCTGGTGGCCCCCCACGTGGCGTGGGCGTCGGCCACGAAGGCGCGGATCCGCTCCAGCGTTCCCCCGGCATAGCCCCCCTCGCCGTGGATCCAGCTCGTCGGGACGACGGCCGTGCGACGGCCGGTCCGCGTGCGCCAGTCGGCCAGGGGCTGGAAGTCGTCCGTCCACGCGTCCGCCGTGACGATGACATGCTCGTAGCTCCCGGGCGCCACGCCGCGCCCCCCGCTCCCGGCGGCGGAGCCTGCGCGTGGCGTCACGCCCTCCGGATTGGCCACCAGGGCCTCGAGCTGGCAACGGATCATCCCGCGCGCGGCGGCGGACGCGTCGGCCGGCAGGTAGTCCCCGCAGGGATGCCCCGGCTCGAACTCGACGACGACGGCGAGGCGCTCGGCCAGGACCAGCTCGCCGCTTGCCGGGTCGAAGCTCACCGGGCAGACGCGCAGGAGGGCGAAGGCCTGCCCGGCCAGGTCCGCCTGTCCCAGCAGGGTCGCGGCGCTGGCCGGGAATGGACCGGCGCTGCCGCGGAACGCGGGATCGGCGGCCGCCTGCGGGATCACCAGATCGGGATCGATGGCCCGCGGGCCGGCGGCCGGTGCCGGGAGATAGGCGCCGGGGAAGCGGTGACTGCGCAGGACCTCCGCCCGGACCGCGATGGCCCGCGCATCGCCCGGCAGCGCCACCCGCAGCATGCGCGCCGGCAGCCCCGGCAGGCCCGGTCGCTCCAGGGGCCGGCAGCCCGCCAGGGTGATCCGGTCCAGGCCCTCCCGCCGCTCGATGACGAGGTCCTGCCGGGGGAAGTCGAGGTTCAGGCGCAGCTCGCCGGCGCCGGCGGCCGGGGCGAGGGCCAGGCAAGCGAAGCCCATCAGTGCCGTGACGGCCTCACGCGTCGACCTCACGCTCGCACCTCCTTATCTGGACAGGGAAGCGTGGCGTGTGGGGCGGATCGCTGCCGCTTCCGGAGCATCCATGGTATCACATCGCGGCGCGCGGGCGGAGGCGCACCTCACTTGAGCAGCACCAGGCGCTGCGTCTCGACGCGGCCGGGCAGGGCGAGGCGCGCGAAGTAGACGCCGCTGGCCAGGCGGCGGCCGGCGTCGTCGCGGCCGTCCCAGGCCAGCTCGTGCCGGCCGGCGGGAAGATCACCGGCGTGCAGGCGGCGCACCCGGCGCCCCGAGGGCGCGAGGACGTCCAGGGTCACGGGCCCCGCCTGGGCGGTCTCGAAGCGCAGCGTCGCCGACGGGTTGAAGGGATTCGGGAAGATCCCCACGAAGCGGTCCCGCCACGGCGTCTCGGGCACCGACACCTCGCCGAGGGCCAGGCGGTCCCAGTCGCCGCCGAGCCAGGCCATGGCGAAGTAGCGGTAGCGCCCGCCCGGCGCCACGTCCGCGTCGCGCCAGGCGAACTGGTCGCCGGCGGCGGCGAGGTCCTCGCCGAGCAGGCGGCCCTCGCCCCAGCCGGCCGCCAGGCGGCGCTCCCGCCAGAGGGCCCAGCGCGGCGCGCCGGCGCCCGTCCAGGCGACGCTCACGGCGCCGTCCTCCCAGGCCAGGCGGATGCCCGCGATCACGACGGGCACGTCGTCCCACTCGCCGGCGTTGCCGCGCCGCTGGACGCCGCCCGACAGGGTGGGCCAGGGGCAGGCGTCCGCGCCGAAGGCGCCGGGCAGGTCCCAGGCCAGGACGCGCCGGTTCCAGGTGGTGGCCAGCAGCTCGATGTCCCCGTCGTGGTCCAGGTCCGCCAGGATCGGTGTGCCGCGGATCTCGCCGCCGACGCTGATGGGGAAGCCGGGCTGCACGCTGCCGTCCTCCCGCAGGCCGTAGAGGATGCCCTGCTCGTTGCCCCAGACGAACTCGAACTCGCCGTCGCCGTCCAGGTCGCCGACGATGGGGCTGCTCTCGGCGTTGACGGGCAGCGCCACCGGCCAGCCGGCGCGGTCGCCGCCGTCGTGGTCGATCAGGTGCAGGACGCTCTGCTCGCCGGCGATGGTCTCCACCACCAGCAGCTCCAGGTCGCCGTCGCCGTCCACGTCCACCGGCGCCGGCCCCGGCCCGACGGCGGCGTTGTTGGTGACGAAGTGCCGGGGGAAGCCGGCGACGCGGCCGCCGGCGGCGTCGAAGGCGAAGAGGCTGTCGGCCTCGGTCTGGACGAGGATCTCCAGCGAGCCCCCGCCGCCCTCGAGGTCGCACAGGACGAGGGGCGTCTTCACGTCGTACCAGCCCGAGCCTCCCACGTCGATGTCCACGGGGAAGCCGGGCAGGTCGTCGCCGGCTCCGTCCAGGGCGTAGAGGAATCCGTTGGTGGTGGCCACGACGAACTCGTCGGCGCCGTCGCCGTCGAGGTCGCCGGCGGCGGGGCTGCCCAGGGTCCAGGTGCCGAGGCCCGAGCGCAGGACGCCCACCGTGCCGGGATTGTCGTCGCCGTCCACCACCTCGCTGCCGTCGTGGTGGAAGGCGTAGACGATGCCCGAGTGGTCGAGGGCGACCACCTCCGTGTCCCCGTCGCCGTCCAGGTCGGCGCCCACGACGTTGGTCCAGATCCAGTTGGTGGTGGTCCGCGGCCAGCCGGGCAGGTACTGGCCGTCGTGGTCGAACGCATGGATGGCGTAGGGCGCGCCCCGCGTGGCGACGACGATCTGCCGGTAGCCGTCGTCCAGGAGGGGCAGCAGGGAGACGGCGCCCACCACATCGGCGGCGTCCAGGCTGAAGATGCCGTTGGTCGTCGCCTCGCCGTCGCCGTCGCGCACCTCGGTGCCGTCGTGATGCCAGGCGTAGAGGACGTCCGCGGCCGCCACCAGCTCGAGGCCGCCGTCGCCGGCCACGTTGGCCACCGCCGGGCTGGAGGAGCAGGTCGCCATCAGCTCCTGGGGGAAGCCCGCGAGCTGGGCCGGATTGGTGGAGGTGTGCAGGACGTCCGAGGGCACGCTCTCCATGCCGCCGCTGTCCACGGCGGTCACGAAGAGGTGGGTGAGGCTGTTCTCCAGCAGGCCGTCCAGGCGCAGGGCGGTGTGGGCCACCGGCAGCAGCGTGGCGCGCGCGTAGTCGCCGGTGGAGGCCGGGGCCTCGCCCTGGGCCACGTAGACGTGGTAGCCGGCCACGTCGGTCGCCGTCGAGGCCGTCCAGCGCAGGGCGATGGCGTCGGCGGCGTCGCTGGTGTCCGTGGTCAGCTCCGTGGGCGGGTAGGGCCGCCGGAAGTCGAAGGTGTCCACGCTCACCCGCCCGAAGGCGTCGGTGACGGTGAGCACGGCCAGGTAGTCCTGGACGATGCTGGCCAGGCTCACCTGGAAGCCGGGATCCGGCTGGGCGGCGTCCATGAGGCCCAGGGAGGGCAGCGTCGCCTGATCCTGGCCGGGCGTCACCGTGAGGCCGGCGTCCAGGCTGACGAGGGTGGCGGTCAGGGCGCCGGTGGCGCCGCCGCCGAGGTTGATCCAGCGCGGCTTGGCGCGCAGCAGCTCGCCGGGCTCGACGTTGCCGTCGCCGTCGCCGTCGGGGCCGTCGTCCAGCTCCCACTCGGCGACGACGAGCCGGGGCGCGTGCAGGGCCAGCAGCAGGGTGTCGCGGCGCGCGGCGAAGTTGCTCCCGGTGATGACGGCCTCCACGCGCACGTGGCCGCCGTCCGTCGCGCCGAGGACGGCCAGGGCCGCGTGGACGCCCGTGGCGCCCGCCTCCGAGGCGCCGGCGGCCAGGGCGCCGAAGGCCTCGGGCCCGCCGCTCACCGCCAGGGAGTCGTGCAGGGAGGCGAGCTGGAGGCTGATGCCGTCGGCCGTCGCGTCGCCGGCGTTGAGCAGGTCGGCGACGAGGTAGGCCGTCTCGCCGGCGTCCAGCCGGCCGTCGCCGTTGTTGGCGGGAGCGTGGCCGGGGTCGTCGTCCACGGCCACCGACGCCACGTGCACGAAGGGCCCGACCGCGCCGGTGACGGTGATGGCCTGCGCCACCTGGTCCGCGTTGGCCGCCCATACGACCAGGTCCAGCGTGCCCGGCGTCAGGGGACGGACCGCGAGCTGGCAGAGCCCGGCGGCGTCCGTGGCGCCCGTGGCCCAGACCTCGCCGGCCTTCCGCAGCGTTACCCGCGCGCCGGCGACGGGCGAACCGCCCGCGGTGACGGTGACGTCCACGGCCTGGTCCCCCACCGCCAGGCTGGCCGGGGCCGCCACGTCGAGGGCACGCGGCGCGCCGGCCCAGAGGTCCAGGAGCGGATCGCCGAGGAAGGTGATGAGGAAGTAGGTCCAGCGGCCGTAGCCCTCCTCCTCGGCCAGGTAGGCCCGGGCCTCGCGCATGAGCTTCTGGGCCTCGCCGGGCCGCGTGACGTCGTCCAGGAAGAGGCGCCCGTAGTAATCGTCGGCGTAGGGGATGCTGTGCGCCGGGTAGCTGCTGTTCGTGGTGCCGAAGGCGGCCATGGCGCCGCCCGACGGATTGAGCAGGAAGCGCTCGGCGAGGCAGTCGTAGTCGTAGGCCGCCGAGGAGCAGTTCATCAGGTTGATGTGGAAGGGCGGGGCGTTGGTCAGGTTCGCCACGTGGCTGTTGGTGACGCTGCCGTCCCCCACCGACATGTTGTAGCGGTAGCCGTGGCCGTCCTGGTCCACGAAGGCGAAGCGGCCCGTGTCCATGGAGTCCACGGCGGCGGCCACGCTCAGGGGCGCGGGCGCGATGCCGGTCCAGTCCTCGCCGTCCTGGTTCTCCCAGTTCTCGAACAGGGCGGCGAACTCCATGTCGGCGTCGAGGCGGCTTCTGATGGTGGACACGGCGAAGTCGGCCCCGTCCATGATGATCTCCTCGCCGGGCGTCCAGTTGGCGGGATGCAGAATCTCGGCCAGGAAGAGGATGCGGTTCTGGAAGCCGGCCAGGGTCGTCTCGCGGTAGAGGCCCGTCAGCTTAGCCACCAGGTCGCCCGCCTCGGCGGCCGTGTGGGCCGGCAGGCGGCCCACCATCAGCTCGGGCAGGAGGTCCGTCTCGTCGCTGGCGGTGATCCCGTCGAAGAAGGCCTCGCCCCAGTGCTCGTCGCCGTCGGCGTTCCAGGTGCCGTCCAGGCAGGCGTAGTAGAGGTCCGTGGGCAAAAGATCGCCGTCCACGCTGGTGGCGCGGACGAGCACGTAGCGCGCGGGGATGGTGTCGGTGTCCCCGCCGAGGATCACGGCCTGCAGGCCCCAGAGCTGGTAGGCCTCCTGCAGGAAGAAGCGGATGTTCTCGCCGCGGTCGCGGCCCGGCGGGTAGCGGCCGGCGATCCACTCCACCGTGCGCACGGCCGTGCGCGTGCCGCGGGCCGTGTGCCAGTCGGCCAGGACCTGGAAGGCCGCGGCCATGGCCTCCGTGGTGACGATGACCGCGTCCACGGGATCGCCGTCCAGGGAGGGCCGCTCGCGCGGCGCCCAGGGCCCGCCCCCGGCCGCCGGCTCGCGCAGTGTCCGCAGGGGCGGCTCGGGATCGGCCTCGCCGCGCAGGCGCAGGGTCAGGGTCTCGCTGAGGCGCAGGGCGCCGTCCGCCCGCACCAGAGGCCGCCAGAGGAAGAGGGCCTCGCGGCGGCCCTCGCTGGCGGGCTGTCCCAGCAGCCGCACGGCCGCCGCGCCGCGGGCCGCGAGGCCGGGCGCCGGCGGGCGCGGGCGATCCGACTCGTCGCGCGGGGCGGGGACCGGCGCCACGGCGTCCGGTCCCACCGTCACGGACGGGCCCAGGTCGAAGGCGAAGCCGGCCAGGCGGATCCCGTCCGGCAGGGGCACGCGCACCAGGCGGGCGGGCAGGTCGGGCTCGCCGGGCAGGGCGTCGCGCACGGCGCCGGGGAAGTCGGGGCGAAGGCCCGCCGCCGTCTCCATCAGGCGCAGGTCGGCGCGGTCCACGCGCGCGGTGACGGTCCACTCGGAGGCGCCGGCGCCGAGGGCCGGCAGGAGCAGGGCGAGGGCGATCAGTCGCTTGGCGGTCATGGCCACTCCTGGGGCTGATGGAAGCAGCGGCCGCCGGCCCGGAGGCCGCCGGTCGCTTCCTCCATGATAACACATGGCCGGGGGGCGGGCATCACGGCTCGGCGTCGCCGCTCCGCCCGATGCGATAGAGCGTGTAGGTGACCGGTTCCGGCTTGCGCAGGCCGAGGGCGCTGACCTCCTGGACCATGAGGGGCAGCAGCATGCGGCCGTCGCCGCGCGGCCCGGCCAGGGCGCCGGGCACCGGGTGCCGGTCCACGAGGTAGTCCGCCTCGCGGCGCTCGAGGAAGGCGAGGGACTCCACCATCTCTCGATAGCCGCGCTCGTGCCAGAGCTCGGCGATGTCCGGGTGGATGAGCCCGCCCAGGTCCACCACGTAGAAGCCCGAGCGCATCCCCATCAGGCCGATGTCCGGACAGGCGACGCGGCCGCCCGCGACCCCGTGCTCGTCGAGGTAGTCGGCCATGCGGCCCAGGCTGGCCTCCAGCTCGCGCGGGAAGCGCCGGGCGTCGGGCAGCACGCGCGCTCCGAAGAGCAGGGCGTTGGGCAGGATCGACAGCGCCACGGCCGCCAGCACCCAGCCCCGGAGCCGCGGCCGGCGCTCGACCCAGCGGGCGGCGTAGGCGCCGGCCGCCAGGGGCAACAACGGCGTCACCGGCAGCAGATAGCGGCTGATGACCTGCACGTCCCGCAGGAGGAAGACGGCGGGCAGGGCCACGGCCCAGACGCCGGCCAGGGCCGCGTAGAAGCGGATGGGCTCGCCGCCGGCGCCGCGCAGGCGGCGCCCCAGGGCGGTCGCCGTGCCCCCCGCCGCCGCGACGAGGAGGAGGGCCTGGCTGCTGGCGGGCACGCGCAGCAGGCGCGCCGCCTGCAGGGCCAGGTGCTGCCAGCCCTGCCAGCCCCGGCTCTTGGCCGCGGCCGTGCTGGGGAAGGCGGCGCCCAGCTCCAGGTGGGCGAAGAGGAGCCAGGGCACCAGGGGCAGGGCCACCCCCGCCGCCAGGGCCCACCAGCGCCGCCGCCAGCGCGGACTCAGCAGGGCCAGGGCCAACAGCAGCGCGCACAGCAGGTAGTACTCCGGTCGCACCAGGGCCGCCGCCGCGGCCAGGACGCCGACGCCGAAGGCGCCGCTCTGCCGCCGGGGCGCGGCGGCCAGGGCGTCGAAGAAGACGAGCAGCGCCAGCACGGCCAGTGCCGACTCCATGCCCGAGGCGCTCCAGCGCAGGAACCACACCTCCGTGGCGAAGAGCAGGGTGGCGGCCAGGCGCAGGTCGGGCCGGGCGATGGCGCGGCCGGCCAGGCGATGGAAGACGAGGATGGACAGCAGACCGGCGAGCAGGGCCGCCAGGCGCGCGGCGAGTACCCCCGCCGCCTCGCCGCTGGCGAAGGGCGCCAGCAGCAGGACCCACAGCGGGCTCGTGGAGCCGTAGGAGGGCTCCCCCAGGTTGAAGACCCACCCCTTGCCCAGCAGCAGGTGGTTCGCGTAGACGAGGTGGATGTAGGTGTCGTCGGTGACGTAGCCCCAGAGCGCGGCCTGCAGGGCCAGGTAGATCAGCAGGACGGCCAGCAGGCCGAGGCGCTGGCTTCGCGGGCTCACGCGTCCTCCTCGCTTCCGGATCGCCCCTGGCCGCCGGCCAGCTCGTCGAAGAGGGCCGCCATGCGCGCGGCCTGGACGGGCCGGGTGAAGTCGTCGGGCACCGGCCGGGGCCGCCAGCCGGCGTCCAGGGCGGCCTCGGCCTCGGCCAGGATCCCGGCCACGTTAGCCGCTCGCGGGCGGGCCGTCCAGCCCAGGCCGTGCGCGGCGAGGAGATCCTCCAGCTCGCTGGGGGGCGTGACGGCCAGGACGGGCCGCCCGGCGGCGGCGTACTCGTAGAACTTGCCGGGGATGAGATCGCGGTAACGCGCGTCGTCGTGCTTGACGAGGAGCAGCAGGTCGGCCGCCCGCTGGCGGGCCAGGCTCTCGGCGTGGGAGACGGGATCCTCGAAGCGCACCACGTCCCCGAGGCCCAGCTCGCGCGCGGCGGCCTCGTTGTCCGTCTCGCGGGGACCGAGAAAGGTGACGGCCACGGGCCGCGCGCCTGCCGGACGCGCCGCCAGGAAGCGCGCCAGCCCGGCCAGGAAGGGGCGGGCCGAACGGGTGAGGCTGAGCTTGCCGGCGTGCAGGATGACAAGGGGCGCGCCGGGAGCGGGCGGCGCCGGCGCCGGCAGGTCCGCGAAGTCGGCGGGGTCGAAGCCGTTGCGGATCAGCACCGGCGGCCGCGGGCAGCGCTCTGCGTAGCGCCGCCGCCAGCCCTCGGTGACGGCCACCACGCGCGCCCGCGCGAGCACGGCCGCCTCCTGGCGCCGGTGCAGCCAGCGGTGCAAGGGCGTGGGCGGCGCCTTGAGGTGCAGGTTGAACCAGGGGTCGCGGAAGTCCGCCACCCAGGGCAGGCCGCTGGCCCGGGCCAGGTCCAGGGCGGCGCGGTGGGCGCTGTCCGGCGGGCCGCTGGAGTAGATCAGGTCGATGTCCCCGCGCGCCAGGCGCCGCCGCGCGGCGCGGCGGGCCGCCGGGATCCAGCCCGCGTAGGAGTCGGGCACCAGCAGCAGGTCGCCCAGGGCGCGAAGGCGCGCGAAGCCCCGGCTGGAGCGGCGCCCCGCGGCCGGGGCGCCGCCGCGGCGGCGCCGGAGCCCGGCCAGGCGCCGCAGCAGGGACTGCCCCGTGAGCCCGCCCACGCGGTGGACCTCCAGGTCCGCCGGCAACTGGTCGAGCAGCGAGTCGTCGCGCACCCAGTAGTCCTCGGGGCGCCCGCAGACCACCACCGGCTCCCAGTCGTGGGCGGGCAGGTAGCGCGCCAGCTTGAGGCTGCGGAAGACGCCCCCATCCCCCATGGGCGGGAAGAAGTAGGCCAGCATCAGCACGCGCCTCACGGCCGCGCCCCCGCGAGCTCGGCGAAGGCCGCGCGCACCGTTGCCATGTTGTCCTCCCAGATGGCCGCCTCGGCGACGCGGCGGCGGTTGGCCTCGCCCGCCGCCCGGCGCTCGGTCCCGGGCAGGGCCACGGCCTCCAGCAGGGCGCGGGTCAGGTCCTCGGGCCGTCCGGGCGGAAAGTAGCAGGCCCGCGGCGGCGCCGGGATCCACTCGCGGTTGGCCGGGATGTCGCTGAGGACGGGGTAGGCGCCCAGGGCCATGGCTTCCAGCAGGGAGACGCTCGTGCTGTCCGAGAGGCTGGCCGACAGGTAGAGGCTCGCGCGGCGCAGCTCCCGG
>Ga0272442_10012830_pt1 | contig 10074 bp, 7 predicted proteins | sample SSMForm2O_FD_200262 | JGI IMG/M metagenome (GOLD analysis project Ga0272442, IMG submission 200262) | Marine sediment archaeal communities from Little Sippewissett salt marsh, Falmouth, MA, United States - SSM-Form-2O | ecosystem: Environmental > Aquatic > Marine > Wetlands > Sediment ... | reverse complement strand
TAGCAATCTTCAATACTTCAATAGTATCCATTTTCGATGTATCAATCATTTTTACATCCTCAAATTTTCACAACATCTTTTTCTTTAATAAATCAACCTTTGGCTTTGGGGAGATAAAAACGATGGAGGATAGAGGCAGGTTACAGAGTGAAGAAACATTCGTTCAGGTCTAAAACCATTTCAAAGGATTATTTCATAAACCTCCTCTATTTCTTCTTAGTGTTGCTTTATAATCTGAGGATACTTGCTTATATTCTTATCTGACTATCCTTTTTGGAAGAGTCAGAGAATGGCATCTATTAACCTCTAAGCATTTTTGTACAATTCTCATTAGGGTTGGGAAGATTTAGTTCTCTTTTTTGTTGGTTTTGAAGCATGTCATTTCGTCTATTTTTGTGATTTGATGCCAGTTTTCATTAAGCAAAGGTTTTAAAATAGTAGATCATGTCGTGTAAATAGGAAAATATTTTTCCACTTTCGGAACTACTTATATGTCGCATAATTTTAAGTATATGGAGTGTGTTACCGAAAAAATCGTTGTAATATATTTATAGAAAGTAGTAGAGTGATGTCTATGGCAAAAGCACGATCAAGAACAGTAGCACGGAAAATGAAAGATAAGTGGAAAGCAAAGACTTGGTATAATATTCTGGCACCACCATCATTCGATAATGTCACTATAGCTGACACTTTGGCAGATAAACCCGTTAATTTGGTAAATAGGGTGACAGAAGTTTCTCTCCAAGATTTGACGAATGATTTCAGAAAATCTCATATAAAACTTTATTTCAAAATACATAATGTAGAAGAAACAAATGCGCATACACAGTTTGTTGGCCATACGCTCACATCTGATTATCTTAGAAGGATGATTAGGAGAAAAAGATCAAAAATTGATGGAGTATATGATGCTACTACGCGAGATGGTGCAACTATTAGGGTAAAACCCTTTGCTACAACTGATAAACGTATACAAAATTCTCAGAGAAAAATAGTCCGTGAAACCATGAAAAAGACTATTCTCGATCTGGCAAAGGTTAGTACACTTTCTGAATTTATGAAATCCATTATAGATGGAAAAATAGGTAGTGACATCTACAAAAATTGTAAGAAATTATATCCTGTAAAGAGAGTTGAGGTATTCAAGACGCAGGTTCTTTCACCTCCAACGATCGAAATAGAAGAGGAAAAACCTGTGATAGTGGAACATCCCGAGGCTGAAGAAACAGAGGAAAAAGTAAAGGACGTTCCTAAGAAGAAAGAGAAAAAATTAGAGGAGAAAACTGAATCTTTGGATGAGCAAATCGAGGGGAGGGAGAAATCGCCGGAGGAAATTTTACAAAAAGAAGAAAAGTCAGTTGAACCTAAAGAAAAACCCAAAGAAGAAAAACCAGAAGAAATAGAGAAGAAACTTGTAAAAGAAGATAAAGTTAAAAAACAGAATAAAAAACCTGCAAAGAAGACCAAAAAAGCAACAGAATAGATCAACTGACAAAACAGCCCATTTTTCAAATAATCTTTTTATATTTTTAAATTCATACTATAATGCAATTGTATGAATAAATTCAAGATTATTGCTGCCATATTTGCTGCTATTCTTTTCTTTAATATCGTGTTATCTTGTACTACTTTAGGGTGTAAGGATATAGTTGCCTGCGGTGATTCGACTGCAGGGGATTACAATCTTCTTTTGAAAGTTCGGGATCCAAGTAGGCCAGGTTATCAGGTGCTATGCATTGTTCCAGAAGGATATGAATATGCATACAATCATCCTTGGACTGGAAAACCAATGTTTTTTGAAACAAAACATAAATTCATTGGAGTGGCTACTAAAAATGATACTATTCCAAATATTGTTAAAGCAGGAATGACTCTTAGCAATTCGGGTATAGCAATTGGTGATGCGGATACAAATTCAAATTGGAAAAACCCGACGAGATATGCTTGGGATGATTTTGACTGGATAAGATATGCTTGCGAAATAGCTGATAATGAATATGAAGCTGTCTCGTTAATGACCATAGATCTCGTAGATAAAATGCATGCTACAGGGGTATCAGAAAATCTTTTTGTTGTAGGTCCTAATAGTGGTTATGTAGTTGAATCAGATGCGTTTCATTATAATGTAAAAGAGGTAAATGATGGCATTGTAGTGATGTCAAATTATCCCAAGGAACTATGGAGAACTCAAATTCACAAAAAACTCATGATTGCATCATCCTTTGACATCGAAAAAGAAGAATATGTCAAAAAAGGTGAGTTAATCTCGTTAAATTCCTTATATTGTGTAAGAATTGTGGATGTCGGAGAAAACTCGATTGTTGCACGGCAGATCCCTTTTTTTAAAATTATCGATGGAAAAATCCTAAAAAGAGGAACTAAGGTCAAGATAGAGCTAGGTGATAGAGAAACGGTTGGGGATTTTAGTGTAGAGTTAATAGATATTGATGACAACAAAGCAAGGATTAATTTATGTTATAAGTTTAAAGCATGGGAAGATGAAATGATGAAACATATTCATCCCAAATACGGTTCCATTTCTGTTAATGATATGATAAATTGGTCGCGTCTTCACAGGGAGGATCTTAACGGGCTTAGGCCAATATGTGAAGATATTTTTAATTATGAAGCTGTGGCAATCTATAAGATCCCAAAACAGAACTATGAAAAATTAAGTAGCGGCTGGTTTTCGGCAAATCATGCCTGTTCCTCCATATATGTTCCATTTCATATATGCGATGATGCTATCTTTGGCCCATATGAAACCGGTGAGGCTGCAGAGTTATCTTTTGATTTGCTGGAAAAGTATGGACATAGTATATTGACAGACAATTTTAGTAAGGTTGAAGAAGTATTTCTCTATGAAACAGAAGGTGCAGAGAATAAGGCAAAAGATATGATGGCAAATAATCTGAGCGCATCTGAGTTACTGACGGTTATTGATGTTGGTATGCAGGAACAAGCGTGGCTTACTCAGCAAATGTGGATGGAAGCAAGTAATATATGTGATCAAAAAAATAAACAGGAAATTATGGACATAATTAGCAGCATATGGATGAAGAACTATTCGTCTTCTTTGAAGTATATGAAAACTGCCATAAATGATCTTACGAATATATCAGAATCAGAATATTTTATAGATAAAATAGAGAGCATTGTGATTAGTATTTGTGAATTGAGAAATGAAACATTGGAAATTATTAAACCAAAAAATCATTTTGTAGAAATAGAGCATAAGATGGGTAATGTACTTGTTGAATTGGGGTCATATAGTTGTTAAGATGATGGTATTGTGGGTGGACAATTATTAACGGACTTGAATGTTATTGGGGTATGAGAAGAATTAAATGACATATCTATTTACAGATATTATGTAAGTATTTTTAACTATTTTTTTATTACTGTGTTTGGATATATGCAAGAATAGTTATTTACTAAACTGTAATCAAAAACATTAAAAAAACAATGCTATTAGACCGAATTGGGGATTTATGTGAATCAAGATAAAAACATAGTGGTGATTGGTTGTGGGGCAGGAGGAGGTACAGCTGCACAATTTGCGCGTAAAACAGATAGAAAAACTAAGGTTACTGTTTTTGAAAAAGGCAAACATTCACAATATTCCAAATGCGGTCTTCCATATGTTGTCTCTGGTAGAATTACAGAATTTAAAGATCTAATAGAGTTCTCGGAAGAATGGTTTAAGAAAGCAAATATTGATCTTTTAATGGAGACGACTGTAGAGAAAATAGATGTAAAAAAACAGGTTGTTATAGCAAAAAAAGGAAAAGAAATAATTGAAAAACCGTACAATTCTTTAATAATTGCTACAGGGGCAAAACCGTCAGTTCCTCCAATAGATGGTCTTTACTTTAATGGTGTTATGGTTGATGGTGTTAATGTTGTTCGAACTATTGAAGATGGCGAAAAGATACATTCTTTTGTAAAAAAAGGTAAAAATGCTACAATAATAGGGGCAGGACTTATTGGACTTGAAATGGCCGATAGTCTTCATAAAAAAGGCATGTATGTTACGGTTATAGAGGCGTTGCCAAATATACTTTCTAATACTCTTGACGAAGACCTGTCTAATCATGTGCATGAAGAAATTTCAAAGAATATTTCAATTTTTACTAATCATATTGTCACGAAAATTGAAAATAAAAATGGAAAAATACAATCTGTTTCTAAAAAAAATAACAAAACTGGTGAAGAAGAGGGTATTGAAACCGATCTTTTGGTTATTTCTACAGGTTGTAAACCTAGGATATCCTTGGCGAAAGATGCTGGATGCAAGATAGGTAAAACCGGTTATATAACAGTAAATGAAAGATCTGAGACCTCTGTTGAGAATGTTTATGCTGTTGGTGATTGCACAGAATATAATGATTTTGTCACAAAAAAGTCCTTACCTATCGGCTTAGGTAGCATTGTTGTGAGACAAGCTATTGCAGCTGGTATAAATTCGACTGGTGGAAATTACAAATTACCTGATGGTTTTTTACAAACACGTGCAACAGTTTTATTTGACCTTGAAATAGCCGCAGTTGGACCAACTGTATTTCGTGAGAATAGCATGTCTGTTGTTTCAGGTAAATTTAATGGTTATTCGCTTCCTGAATATTTCCCGGGAGGTGAGCCTATCACTGTAAAAGTTTTTGTAGATGGGAAGACCGGATGCGTAATAGCAGCTCAGGCTGTTGGAGATAATGCAGCGCAAAGGATAAACACGTTTGCTTGTGCCATTCTAAGTGGAATGAATATTGAAATGTTAAGAAAACTAGAGACTGCTTATGCTCCACCTGTGGCACAGACCTTGGATGCTGTTACGCTTGTATGTGATATCGTTTCTATGAAGATGAGCCGAAGATGACGATAATATGAAAATTTTGCATGTCGCTGATACACATTTGGGTTATTCTGCCTATCGCAAAGTAACAAAGGATGGAATAAACCAACGTGAAGTGGATGTTTACGATGTATTCAACCAGTTTGTTGATTATGCTGTAGAATCAAAACCTGATTTAATCATTCATGCTGGTGATTTATTCGACTCAGTAAGACCAAACAACAGGGCAATAACTTTTGCCATCAAACAGGTATTACGCCTCTCAAAAGGAGGTATACCTTTTGTGTTAATCGCTGGAAATCATGAACATCCAAAACTCAAAGAGACAGGCCATATCTTCAGTATATTTGATCACATGGAACACGTTTATCCAATATACAATGCTAAATATGAGGTTATATCTTTACCTATAAATAACGAAAAAATAACTATCCATGCAGTTCCTCAATCTTCCTCAAAAGACGAATTTGACAATAATCTTGACAAACTAAAAAGCGATTCTTCCTCAGATTATAATATTTTAATTACCCATGGGTGTGTCAAAGGCATAAAAGAATTCAGCATGAACGAATTCAACGAACTTTTCATACCTGTATCTTATTTAAAAGAAGATTTTGATTACATTGCACTTGGCCATTATCATAAATATACTGAAGTTTCCAACAATGCTTTTTATGCAGGTTCTACCGAATGTTTGACATTTACGGATTCTGGGGATAAGAAAGGATTCATAGAACTTGAACTAACAGATAAAAAACTTAATCATATTTTTGTCACATTGAGAAACAGACCAATGATTGATTCGAGGCCCATTCAATGTTTCAATCTCAGTTTAGATGAAGTAATGAAAAAGATAAAAGATACAGTTGAGGTGGTGGACCCAGAAGGTAAAATATTCAGAATAATACTTGAAGATATACCATCGCATATCTATAGAGGAATTGATTTTAGCGAGATACGGGCTCAGAGCAATAAAGCGGTTCACTATGAAATCAAGGCGGTTATATTAAGAGATGGCGATTCGGGATTCAGTGAAAATTCAAGGATAAATGCGCTTTCACAGGAATTTAGAACGTTTATTGAAAATCAGAATATTGAAGAAAAAGAAACTTTGCTAAAACTTGGTATGGATTACATCGGGAGAGTTGAGGCAAGAGATGAAGAAGAATGATACTTAAAACACTTATACTTAGAAATTACAGAAAATTCAAACAGATAGTCATTGATTTTCCAGATGGTGTGACAGGGATAATTGGACTTAATGGTGCTGGAAAATCCACAATTTTTGAGGCAATATCGTGGGTTCTTTATGGCCCTGTTGCAGCAAGAACATCGGCGGATCAGATAAAACGTGAGGGTACAGAGACATCAGAACTCTGTAGAGTAGAGTTGGAATTTGTATTTGAGGATGATCAGTATAGAATAGTTCGCGAAATGACTGGAAAAAATTTGTCCGCCTCCGCAACGGCAACTGTTAATGGAAACATGGCAGCAAGTGGTGCGGAAACAGTCAGTAAATTTGTGAAAAAAAAACTGGGTATGGATTTCAAATCATTTTTCACATCAATATTTGCCAAGCAAAAGGAGTTAAACGCATTATCAACCATGAATGCCAGCGAGAGAAGACCACTCATACTCAAAATGCTTGGTATAGATGCGTTAGATGAAATCACAAAGGAGATAAGATCTGATAGTCGACACAAAAATTCTCTAATAGAAAAATTAAGTCTGGATCTTGTCGATAAAATGGGAAAAGATAAAATTGAAAAGTATGACGTTGAAACAAGAGAGTTAAATGAGAAACAAAAATTTATGGGTCTTTCTATAATGCAGGTGAAAGAAAAAATACAAAAGTTAAAGGTAGATTTGGAAAGACTGAAAAAAAAATATAAAAACAGCAAAGATGAATATGAAAAAATAAATATACGTAAAGAACAACTTGATGAGCAAAAAACTCTTTTTGAAAATAAAGGCAAGTTGCAGGATCAGATCAAAGAATTACAGAGCAAAATAGGAAAAAGACAAGCAATTTTAGAGGAACAACAAAAAGAATTTAAGAGTTTTAGAAATGTTGCAAAAGAGATCAAAAACGTTGAAGAAAGAACGGATAAAACCTATAAGAAAATTGAGGAAATTATTAAAATAAAAGAGCAAAAAAAAACACTCATAGCAACTCTTAATAAAAGTATACGAGAAATAGATTCCAAAAGGAAAAATATTGAAAAAATGGGTCCAGATGCAAACTGTCCTACTTGCGATAGGGTACTTGGTAATCAACACGATTGGCTTTTAAAAAAATTTGATGAAGAAAAAAATGATAAGAAAAAGGAAATCGAGATTCTTTCAAAGGATATGTTGATAGAGCAGGAAAAATATGAAAAAACCTTTCGTGAGAAGCAAGCCCTTGAGAAAAAAAGAGATTATCTTCAGAAGCAACAGAGAAAAAAAGAAAGAATCGATACCACAATCAGAAATACGTTGATAGAACTCGAAAGAGAAAAAAAAGAGATACAAGATAAAGAGAGACAAAAGACTAAGATTGGAGAAATAGAATTCGATCTGAAGGAATATGGGATAGTTAAAAATCAAGTCAAAGGACTTTATAATAAATATCAGTCTATGTTGGATCTACTTGGCCAAAAAAAAGATTTACTTGGATCTGCAAAACTAGAACTTGAGAAAAAAGAGGGAGAAATAAAACTTATCATCAATAAGATAAAAACCCTACATGAAAAAATGAATGAGTTAAAAGAATTTAAGAAACGTATAACCGATGAGAAAAGAAATTTACAGAATCTCAAAATGTTAAGTGACGTTATGTCTTCTTTTAGATCGCATCTTATCTCAAGGATACGGCCATCTTTATCGCTATATGCTTCTGATTTTTTCAGCCGTCTAACCGATGGAAAATATCAGGAGATTGAACTTGATGAAAATTACAATCTTATGGTTTATGATGGTGGTAATCCTTATGAAATAGAGCGATTTTCCGGTGGTGAGGGAGATTTAGCAAATCTTTGTCTGAGACTTGCCATTTCTGAGCTTATTACAGAACGTGCGGGAGGTTTATTCAATTTTATAATACTGGATGAAATATTCGGATCTCAGGACATGTTACGACAGCATAACATAATTAAAGCGTTTAATAGTCTATCATCTAAATTCAGGCAAATATTTCTTATTACTCATATTGAGGATATTAAAAATTATATGGAGAATATCATCCTTGTAAGTGAAAACGAAAACGGCATAAGTACTGTAAAAATAGAATAAAAAAATTAAAAAGAAGAGAATTTGAGTTACTTTTTAAATCTCAGTCTTCTCTTTTTAAGCTTTGGCTGATTCTCTTCATTGTTTGTCTTTTCTGCATGATCCGTTGTTGGATTATCTTCCGTTTTAACTGTTTGAAAAATATCTTTTTGTTTTTCCCTTATTTTTGTATTAATTGTACTCATTCGTGGAGGTGCAGAAAACAATTTGTCATATATCTCTTTATTTGAGTTGAACCAGTTCTGCCAGTCTTTTGTTTCCTTTCTCAGTTTATCACATTCATTCTCAGTTTCTTCATATAAGTGATATAACTTTGTAAGGCGCTCCTTTTCTTTTTCATATTGTTCCGATGTTTCGCTGAATTTATCTTTGTATTCTGCATATTTTTCATATTCTTTTGCCTTGACAAGATCCTTTTGCAATGAATCTATCTTACCGTCCTTTTCACTAATCTTTTCCTCTAAAGAATGTATTTCTTCCTCAAGTTGATTGCGTACTTTGCCGGATTCTTCAAATCTTTGTTTGTAAGCATCAAACTGTTTGACTTTGTCTTCATTTTCCTCTAACTTTTCGGTAAGTGTAGTTATCCGAGCGTTGAAATCATCTTCCAACTGTTTTTTAGATACCTCAGCATTTCTTGCACGTTCTTCAAAGCTGGCAACCTTAGCTTCAGTGGCAGAAAGTTCCTCCTCTTGATTTTTGTAAGCGTCCCATAACTTGATAAGGCGCTCCTTTTCCTTTTCAAGTTCCTCGCTGTATTTTTTTGCTCCGTGAAAAGCCTCATCTCTTCTTTTCTCGGCATCGGTAGCACGTCCTTCACATTTTTCGATGATAGTACTGATTTCACCTAACTTATCTAAATCTAGCATGTTCTGGATTCTAGATAAATCTTCTGTACTTTTAGAAAACAAATTTTTGATACTATCAATCTCATCTGTTGCCTGACGCAGTCTTTCTTCGAGGTAACTTAAGTGTTCTACTCCTTTAACCAATGTGTCTTCCTCACTCATAATTATGATGCCTCCCAAATAACTTCAGTTTGCCAAGAATGAATTTGTTGCTATTTAAGGATTGCCATAAAATTAATTCAAATTGCCGAAATCAAGGCGCTTTACCATTAAGCTAATAAAGTACTGTGGACATACCTTCTTGAGTAATTTACCTTGTTGCTAGGAGGAAAAGCTGGATGGGATTATTTAGTAAAGGTAGTTTTTCAACAATAATTCAAAAAATCTTTGGTAAGAGACATGCTAGGATAGGCATTTACGGTCCCCCAAATGTTGGAAAAACAACTCTGGCCAACCGTATCCTTCGTGATTGGACTGGAGATATCATGGGTAGCGCCTCTGAGATTCCTCACGAGACACGAGTGGCAAAATGCAAAAAAAATGTAAAAGTGGAAAATGGAAAATCCTCTCTTTTCATGGATATTATAGACACCCCTGGTATTGCCACCAAAGTAGATTTTAAAGAGTTTATGAACACATATGGTTTAAGTAGGGAAGAGGCAAAGAGGAGGGCAAAGGAGGCTACAGAGGGGGTAATAGAATCAATCAGGTGGCTCGAGGATGTTGATGGAGTATTGCTCGTTATGGATTCAACACAGGATCCCTTTACCCAGGTGAATGTAACCATTCTTGGGAATCTTGAGGCGAGAAACCTTCCTGTTTTAGTAGCTGCAAATAAAATTGACATGGATGATTCAAGTCCAGCTACTTTAAAATCTGCGTTCCCTCAGCACCCTGTTATACCAATAAGTGCATTGACCGGGTACAATTCAGAAAATCTATATACTACTATGGTTAAACAGTTCGGAAAGAAAAAAAGAAAAAGACGGAGGGGACTAAATTGATAAAAAAAGACAAAGGAATTTCGGTTAACCTTATATCACGTCAGAAATTAGAAGAATTATCCTCCAATGAAAAATTGGATTTTATACTTAAAGAAGTTCAACA
>Ga0272442_10012829_pt1 | contig 10075 bp, 13 predicted proteins | sample SSMForm2O_FD_200262 | JGI IMG/M metagenome (GOLD analysis project Ga0272442, IMG submission 200262) | Marine sediment archaeal communities from Little Sippewissett salt marsh, Falmouth, MA, United States - SSM-Form-2O | ecosystem: Environmental > Aquatic > Marine > Wetlands > Sediment ... | reverse complement strand
CCGGATCGCGCGGCGGCCCCGTTAACACCGTGGCAAGCTGCTTGCGCCGCGCCTTGATTACCACAATGCTTACATCGTCTCCCGGCGGACCGGCGTACAACTCGCCGACAGCCTCGGCCACCTTGTCCGCGAGATCCTGCGCCGAAAGCCTGGAATTTGCCCGCTGTTCCATAAAACCCGCCGCCTGCTCCCATCCCCAGCCCAGCGGGTACGCCCCGCCTATACCCGCGTTCAAAACGCCGTCGGACACGAACACAACCCAGTCTCCCTGTTTCAGGTCCATCACGCACTCGTGAATCATCTTGCCGTCCACGGTGCGCACATCACAGGTCACCGGCCGGATCCTGCGGCGCCGAAGCCATACGGCCGGCGGGGAATCAAACGCTACCACTCGTGCCGAACCCCGGCTGAAGAACTGGGCAATCGCAAAGGTGCTGTATGCCATGTCGCGGGTCTTGCAAACCGGCAGAGTCTCGCTCAGGGTCTGTACCACCTCGCCCAACGGCAGATCATTCTCCAGGAGCTGAACGGCAATCTGCGTCGTAAGCGTAGCCAGGATGTTCGCCTGCACGCCGCTACCCAGGCCGTCGGACAGCGCAAGGGTTACCGAGTCGGAATGACGCGCCACCACAACGCTGTCGCCGCACAACTCTTCTTCGCGCTTGTTGATCTGCCGCACCGCCCATTCGTAATGAAAGCTCATTGGGTACCGGTTTCCTCGGCCTCTTTTTCAAACAGCTTCATCAGCTTCACCAGCAACACCTTGGTCTCCGCCGTCGTCTCACCAAGAAGACGCGCTATCTCCTGGGCCGTCTTCATCTGGCGTGCTATTACCTCCTGGGCCCGTTCGAGCGTCTGTGCCCGCAGCTCCCTGTACTGTTTTCTCGCCGCCTCTTCGTCCGAAGTGTCTATGAAAATGCCGCCGTACAGGTCTTCGCCCTCGATCGGGAAAAGCCCGGCCCTGAAACTCATGGCTTGTTCAGAGGCATCCGCCTTCACCGTCATCGCCTCGCCCGCCGCAATGAGATCCTTGAAGTAGTTCGAGTCCAGGAAATCGCCTACCGGCTTGCCGATCAGTTTCTTCTCGGCACACTTGAACATCTTGCGGAACGCCGGGTTCGCAAATCGAACGCATAGATCCCTGTCCACAAGAAGCACGCCGTTGGGCGTTTGCTGCAGCAAGGCCCGCTCGTGCTTCTCGGTTATCGCTTTGTCCATCTGGACCATCGGGCCACATCCTTCAAAAGCGGGCAATCCGGCTCCCTATGCCGAACCGTCCGCGCTCTTCACTACCCTTTCCTCAAAAACGGCGACGGCCTCGTCCACGCTTGCACTGCTGATCGGCTCATAGTCGATCTGCCAGTTGAGCCCTTCCCCGCAGCGTTCCATGCAGAACGATCCCTTCAACTCGACATCGTCCACCAGCCCATGCCTCTTCAACAACTCATCGAAGCGCCTGATGACTTCACGGCTGCCCTTAACATGGCATGAGCTCCCCACGCATACGGTCACCGAAATCATTGCATTCCTATTCTGCCCCGGTCTCCTGCTGCGCCAATACCATTTTTTCAGCCGTCCTCTTCCGCTTGTCCACAACCACTTCGTCTTCCTCGCAGAAGCAGAGAGCATTGGTTGGACACGCCTCCACGCATGCCGGCTCCCGTCCCGCGGCCAGACGCTCCACGCAAAGATCGCACTTGAGCACTCCCTTGCCCTCCGGGCCAACGGCAATCACGCCGAACGGACACGCCTGTACGCACATCCTGCAGCCGATGCAGCGTTCACGATCGAATAGAACCGGACCGTCCTCCGTATCACGATACACGGCACCGGTCGGACATGCCATGACACACGGGGCATCCTGACAGTGATTGCAGTGCACCGGCACGGATCTGGGACCGCATGCCTCGACATGGACGCGGTAACCCGGCTTCTCCCGGGTCCGCACGGCATCTTCCAGGTTCTTCGCCGATGAATGCTCCACGGCACAAGCAATCTCGCACGACTTGCACCCCAGGCATCGCTCGACTCGAACAACAATGGTCTTCCCGGTCTTTTTTTTCATTTGGACCTACTCTTCCGGCTCGAGCGCCTGCTTGTACATCATAGGCTTCAGCTTAAGCGCCTTTCGCTTCTTGTCTATGTGTCTTATCATCATATGGGCGGCCTTTATCGGGTCCTCCTCAAACGCCCACTTGCCGCCGATATCCTTTTCCATGTCATCGGTCAAATACTTCGTGAGCTTCTCGCTCCCGAGTACCGGAAGCGGGGTCGCGATTACGGTGTAAACTCCGCTGGCAACAAAGTACATTCCGATGGATACGGCTTTCTCGGACATCCATTCGGGCGCTGCCCCCGCAACCGGCAGATCGGAAATATCCTCGCCAAGGCCACCCTCTGCCACGATCGCCGCGAGAATCGTCAGAATCCTGCTGTTGTCAACACATGACCCCACGTGCAGGACCGGAGGAATCCCTACGGCCTCGCAGATTTCCTGCAAGCCTTCGCCCGCATACTCGAATGCCGCCTCGGGACGCAGCAGCCCGGCTTTTGCGGCTGCAATGGCGTTACAGCCGGTGGTGACAACAGGAATATCGTTCTTTATCAACTCCTTGAGCATGGTGATGTGGCCGTGGGTATGCTGTACCTTCGGGTTATTGCATCCAACAACCCCGGCGGCGCCGCGGAGGCGGCCCTCGATAATCGCGTTGTTCAACGGCCGGTACGTGCTCCGGTATTTCCCGCCGAGTATGTTGAAGACCACCTCGGTGGTGAAACCGGCCACAGCCTTCTCTTTCGCCTTTGGAATAAGGATCTTCTTGCCCCTGTTCGGGAAGTTCTCAATCGTGGTCCTGATGATCTTTCGCGCCGTTTCAACCGCCTTATCCTCGTGGAACTCGATATGCTCCACCCCCTCCATCTTGCACTTCGGCGACGTGGTTATCAGATGCGTGTGGAAACAGTTACAAAGCGAGCTCAGCGCCGGCATAATGCACTGAACGTCGACGATCATCGCGTCCACCGCGCCGGTAATAACCGCAAGCTCCTGCTGCAGGAAATCACCCGCCACCGGAACACCATGCCGCATGAGTATTTCGTTCCCGGTACAGCACATGCCCGCTATATTAATACCCTTGGCGCCCTTCTCCTTGGCCAGCTCGACAAGCTCCTTTTCCTGCGCCACGGACACGATTATATCCGACAACGTGGGTTCGTGCCCGTGCACGATCAGGTTTACCTGTTTCTCGTCCAGAACGCCCAGATTGGCGCTGAGCCGAATCGGCTCGGGGCCCTGGAACAGGATGTCCGATAGCTCCGTCGCCACCAGCGATCCGCCCCAGCCGTCGGACAGGCTCGTCCGCATCGCATGCTGCATGAGGTTCCTGTAGTCGACATCAACCCCCATATGGGTGCGGTGCATGACTTCAACAATCTCGCGGTCAATACTGCGGGGCATGATGCCCGCGCGCTTCCAGACTTCCACCCTTGCGGGCGGAGCATAGGTCTCCGCGCTGGTCAGAGAACCTTCCTGCTTACCGAACTCGTTCAACACAACTTCGGACAACTCCGCGGCGATGGCCTTACTGTCCTTGCCTTCCGTCTCCAACCCATAGTGCTGAGCCATGTCACGCAGCTTTGTTTCGTCCTTTACGACATAGTCCTGGGTCTTCCCGTCGACAACGAGCTTCAGGGTATGCGCAACATCGCGGCCGTGGTCCGAGTGAGCCGCCGCCCCGGCCGCCACCATCCTGATCAGGTTCCGTGCGGTGATGGTATCCGCGTTTGCACCGCATATGCCGGCCTGCGGTCCGTCATCAAACGGATCTATCCTGCACGGCCCCATGCTGCAGATCCTGCAACATATGCCCAGAGAACCAAACCCGCATTGGGGCTGCATGGCATCGTACCTGTCCCAGGCCGTGGTAATGTTCTGCTCGGCAGCATGATCTATCATCTGCTGCGAAGCCTTCTCCGCCGATCTCGCTTTCTTCGCCATGGATTTCCCTCCCAGGAATTGATGCAAGCAGCCAAACAAGACACGGGACGGCACCAGCCCCCCCCCGTCTCTTTCAGACTCCCTGCTGCACCTTGTCGCTTTCCGCGATTTTCTCCTTCACTATTCTCGAAACTGCCTCCTCAACCGGCTCGCTGACGCCAAACACCGGCTTGCCCAGCCTTTCGGCTTTCTGAAGAGCTTCGTCATACGGAATAAAACCGATGACATCCATACTTCCCGTGTTGGCCCGCAGAAATACACGATCCCCTTCGGAACGGATCTTGTTTCCTATAACCCCGATACGCTCAAGCCCGATATCGGCAGCCATTTTGCCTATCCTGGCAGCCGTCTCGACGCTTCGCCGGCCGGGATCCACGACCACGAGCACTCGATCCATCGCCTCCAGCGTGCCGCGTCCAAGGTGTTCGATACCCGCTTCCATGTCCAGCACAAGCGAGGAACCATCCTTGAGCAACAGGTGTGATACCAAAGCGCGAAGCAGCGCGTTCTCCGGGCAATAACACCCGGACCCCCCACGCCTCACCGCACCCGCCACCAACACCCTCACGCCCTCCATGTCAACCCCGTATCTTTCCGGGATATCGCCCACCTCCGGATTAAGCCGGAACATGCCGCCCGTTGTGCCGGGCTCAGCGCCCGTCCTCTCCCTTATAAGCTCGCGCAGCTCGACCAATGGAGGAACCGAATTCGGCTCGGGATGGCCCATTGAAGCAAGAAGATTCGAATCGGGATCGGCGTCAATCGCGAATACTTCCTGTCCGGATGCGCGAAGCGCGTACGCAACAAGCGCGCTCACCGTAGTCTTCCCGACGCCGCCCTTACCAGTAATGGCCAGTTTCATAGAAGGCTCATCCCCGGGCAGGTGTCTCCAGCATGCCGGTCCCGCAGGACCAAACGACCCGTAAGCGTGAGACAGGCGGCAAAAGCACCTTGGCTACAGTATCGCGTGCGCAAGCCTTCCTCAATGGTTTTCTCCCCCTTTTTGTGGACCCCCGGCGTCATATGGACTATCTTAACTCCATCGGCCTCACAGCCGGTATCTCTGCAACCACGCCTTCCGGCACGCGGCCGGGCAGCAAACGGAGGAAACCTGAATGCCGGAGTGCAAAACCGAGAAAAACAAGTCGCGATGCAACTGTACCTACGAACCTTGCAGCCGGAAAGGCGTCTGTTGCGAATGCATACAGTACCACTGGCGAATGGGAGAACTGCCCGCCTGTTTCTTCCCCGATGACATCGAAAAGACGTTCGACCGCACCATAGAGAAGTTCATCCAGACCTACCAGGAAAGAGGCAAATGGTGGTAGCACGGAGATCCTATTCCGGTATCTTGTCCACATCCTCGTACTTGGCAACCAGGTCGTCTACATTGAGCAAGACCAGGTCTTCATCATCGACTTTCACTTCAGTTCCGCCATATTCCTTGTAGACCACACGATCACCCACGGCAATTTCGTCGGTTGCATCCTCGGCTATGGCAACAACCTTTCCCTCCCGCGGCTTTTCTTTCGCCGTGTCGGGAATCACGATTCCGCCTCTGGTCTCGTCCGAAGGCTCTGCCGGCTTAACCACAACGCGTCCGTTCATTGGATGTAACTTCATGTTGCACTCCTTTCCGTTCTGATGCCCAATAGAGAAGCAAGTTTGCCTCTGTCGAATCCAACCACAATTCGCCCGTTTATGTCGATCTGCGGCACCGCCTGCTGTCCGCTGCGCCGTACGATCTCCTTGGCCGCACGCTCGTCACGGGATATATCGATTGCTCGAAACGAAATGCCGTTATCGCGCAGGTATTTCTTGACCTGGCTGCACGGCGCGCAGCCGGGACTCGTATAGACGGTAACCCTCAGAGCTTTCTTCTTCGCCGGCCGCGCGATACGGGCAGGCGCCGCCCCGCCAAGCCGCGCGGCATAGTATGCGGCGCTCTCAACCCCTTCAATCTTCCCGTGTTCCTTCCCATCCTTGATAATGACAACGGTGGGAACATTGCCAACGCCATATTCCTTGTGAACTCCTCTGACTTTCTCCACGTCCACCACGCATACGGGGATCTTCTTGTAGTCATCAGCAAATTGCTTCAACTCGTTGAGCGCGCGCTCAGACGCATCTGAGAAAGATCCCCAGAAGACGAGCACAAAATAATCCTCGTGTTCCGCGCAGATTTCGGCCAAGTGATCACGATCTTTGACCCATACAAGCATTGGCTGCCCCTCTATTCGGATTCCTGCCCCAATCCCCGCAGATACTCATTCACGCACTTTCTGCATGACCGGGCACCCGTGCCCTTTTCCACGAAATGCCGGAATTCGGTACGCCAGCTCATCCCGTTTCTGCGCGGCCTGCCCACGAAGGCCAGGAAACACACGAAACGATCGAGAACACTTGCATCAACGCTATGTTCCATTCTGCAGGCAGCCGATTCCGCCCGTTTCCCGGATATAGCCAGCACGTTCTGGAGAAAATCAACCATGATTCTGTGCCGCAATACGATCCGCTCGGTTTCCTTCCTGCCCTTGGCCGATAAAGTTACCGGGGAATACGGCCGATAGTTGACGAGCCCCTTGTCGGAAAGGCTATGAAGCGCGGCGGTAACGGCGGATCGCGCCACCTTCAGCGCTGCGGCAATCTCACTGACCCGGGCGAACTGGCGCTTCCGCTCCAAATCGAAGATGACCCGCAGGTAGTCCTCCAACGTAGCGCTCAGCTTCTTCGCCATAGTCCTATTTCCCTTTTCAGGTTCGCTTTCGTTTGTACACCTGAATTCGAACATGTTGGAACTTGAAGTTCAAGTCCTTTAACTTTAGTCTGCGGGTTGAATAATAATCAAGACAGAATTCGGGAATCAGGCAAGAAACGGTCGATGTCGATAGAAGTACACAATGGAAAGAATTGCCCGTGTCCGGCAGACTGCACCCGCAGAGGCAAGTGCGCCGAATGTATCCGGTTCCACCGCGGTCGTAACGAGCCTACCTATTGTGAATATCTCGCCACAAAAGGGAAAAGAACCGAAGAAGACAACGCCAAGCTTCACGGTCGAATGCTTCGATTGCTGGATTACGGCCCCTGTGCGGGGTGAGTCGGCAAGCTTAACCCGTCCAGGTTGGCCGGGATTCTTGAACGTCTGCCCAGGACCGAATCGCCGGATCTCATTGTCGGCATGGAAACAATGGACGATGCGGGCGTATTCAGGATCACCCGGGATATCGCCCTGGTCCAGACAGTCGATTTCTTTTACCCCATCGTGAACGATCCGCGTGCATTTGGCCGGATCGTCGCTGCAAACAGCCTATCCGACGCGTGGGCCATGGGTGCGCGCGTTCTGACGGCAATGAATATTCTAGCCTATCCGGCGGGAAAAATCAGCGCCGACATCACCGAGCAACTGCTGAAAGGCGGCAGCGAGAAGCTGCAGGAAGCCGGCGCCGTCCTGGTGGGCGGACATACCATGGAACAGGAAGAGCTCGTATACGGCATGAGCGTAACGGGCACGATCCACCCCGACGCTGTACTGACAAATCGCCGGGCACGCGAGGGTGACAGGATCATTCTCACGAAACCCCTTGGCACGGCCGTCCTGTCAAATGCTCTCAACGATGATGCCCTCGATGAGCCTGCCTATGAAGTGTTCGTAAAGAGCATGGAGCGCCTGAATGTGTACGCTGCGTCCGCGCTGCAGCGGTTCGACGTGAGCGCGGTAACGGACGTAACCGGCTTCGGCCTGCTCGGGCACGCGCTACCCATGTCCAGGAATTCAGGCGTAACAATAGTCATCCATGCACAGTCCGTCCCACTCCTGCCGCTGGTGTTGCACTTGATGGCGGAATTCCCTTCCAGGGGCGTCTGCAAGAACACCGATTTTGCCGAGCCGTACATGGAGAAAGCCGATGACCTGGACCCACGCCTGGTAACGCTCTGCCTTGAAGCCGAAACATCGGGTGGACTGCTTATCGCCGTGCACCCCGGGCAGGCCGCGGACCTGGTGAACACATTGCACGAGGCGGGAGACGCGGCCGCTGCCGAAATCGGGAACATCACCAGCGCTCGAACTCGGGAGAACGGCAGCCCCGTCTACCTGCGTATTGAGAACTGACGGCAATATCAGCCGCCCGTATTCCTGTATCGGAAGATCGAGCTTCTGTGGAACTCGCTGCCGTGAAACAGCACAACCCTTCGGAATTCCCTGTCCAGCTCGAAACCTGCCAACCTGATTACCTTCTTGAGCCTCCTCTCCTCCATGTGTACGGCATGCACTGCAATGAAGCCGTCCACCTTCAAAGCCGCGCGCAGGTTCCTTAGAAGCTCCTCCTTCTGTTCGTCTTTCTCAAAGTAACCATCATGCAGAACATCGGAGAACCAGATACCGTCTATTGAGCCGCGCGGCAGCGGAACCTTCGTCGGAGGTCTCGCCTTGCTCCCGGGCACAAACTTATCCCGTATGTTTGTCAAACCTTTGCAGCGTGCCTTTCCCATCAACTCGCCCAGGACCGATCTGTCTTTGTCTACCGCATAAACCCTGCCCTTTTTCCCGACAAGGCCTGCAAGCATCAAGGTGTAATCACCCCTGCCGCTTCCAAAATCCACCACGGCCTGGCCTTCCCCGAATCCCACCATGGACAGGAGCTTCGGCCCCCTGTCCCGCATCCAGCTCTCGGCGGAAAGAAGCCCGCGGCATTCGAGGAAGCTCTTTATCCACCTGACATATTTCGGGGACGGTTTTCTTCTCGTCCCACGACTTCCGCACCAGCTTGTATAAGTCCCAACGGGAATACCCATTTCCGTTGCCATGGCGGACCTGGAGAAATGCAGAGTCTTGGCTCTGTACTCTTCGAGTACCTTTAAGTAGAACCGGCTTGGTGCTTCTCTCATTACTGTAGTCCTCCCCGCCTGTCTGTTCTTCGGTCCGTGAGACACGGCATCACAAATGAGTCGAGTTACACAATGCCGGGCGCCAGCTCCTTGATTCGTTCCGCCAGTCTCCCTATAGCGGCAATTGCTTCCGAATCTCCGGAAACCTCGCCCTTTTCAAAAGCCATTCCTGTGACTCCCCTGTTTGCTACTATCATGTCGTGCTTGAGGAAAAACCCGTTCATGGCGATTACGGCACCCTCCAAGCCGTATCTTCGTCCGACGGTCACCGCACCACCGATCTTGCTGCGAAGTCTCCCCCGCATGCACCATGTCCTATCCATGAAAGCCTTCATATCCGCCGTCACATTATTGAAGAAGGTCGGCGATCCCAGGACTATTGCATCGCTCTCCAACAACAACGGCATAATCGTCTCCGTCATATCGTCCTCGATTACGCACCGGCCCGATTCACGACACTTCCAGCAGGCCGTGCAGTGCTCGACTCGGTAGTCTGCCAGCCTGATGAACCGTCCGGGTAATGCGCCCAGCAGCACATTCAAAAGATAATCCGTGTTCCCGTCGGAACGCGGACTTCCCGAAATGCACAGGATTTCAATGCTCTCTTTCATCCTGCTGCGTTAGCGCCAACCCCAAAAGAATACTTCTTGGAAAGGATCCAGCCGCTTCAACCTCGAATAATGCCGCAGCGCAGCGCTTCGGGGCGGCGCTGACCTGCCCTAACCTGATTCGCCGAATTCCCTGTCCAGGATCTCCGTTACCTGTTCCCTGGTCTGTATGCTGGTCGTCGCCGCCGCCACTTTTCCGTTCTTGAAGTACACCGTGAACGGCAGCCCGCGAAATGCAGCACATTCGGGAAGCTCTCTTATGTATCTTGCAGCGGGAATATCGAAGTCCTGGTCACGGAACACCACATGCGTGTACTTCTCCTCCAACTCCTCCATGATCACGTAGACGGGAATACACATCGGCCCCATTCTACCACAACAAATCATGACGTTCTCGTTCTGTTCCAGTACCGCTGTTGTATCCCCTTCCGTCTCCAGATGCTTCAGATTCGTGCCAAGCATGCTCGTGCCTCCTTTTCCGACAATCTTCAGAATGGTAACGTATACGCTATCGACCTGTCGTTTGTGTCATCTCGTCAAGTACGCGGACATATTCCTCCTCGGATTGCAGCCCCACCAACCG
>Ga0272442_10012828_pt1 | contig 10075 bp, 6 predicted proteins | sample SSMForm2O_FD_200262 | JGI IMG/M metagenome (GOLD analysis project Ga0272442, IMG submission 200262) | Marine sediment archaeal communities from Little Sippewissett salt marsh, Falmouth, MA, United States - SSM-Form-2O | ecosystem: Environmental > Aquatic > Marine > Wetlands > Sediment ... | reverse complement strand
AGGGCGACCGGGCCGCACTCGTCACAGTGGACGATCGGGAACGGCTCGCCCCAGTACCGCTGGCGGCTGAAGAGCCAGTCGCGCAGCTTGTAGTTCACCGCGGCCTGGCCGAGCCCCTGCTCGACGAGCGCCTCGGTGATCCGCTGCTTGAACTCCGCCGTGGCGAGCCCGTCGTACTCGCCGCTGTTGACGGCCGTGCCTTCGCCCACGAAGCCGCGCCAGTCCGTCCCGGCCGGCGGGGTGACCACCTGGACGATCGGCAGGTCGAACTTCTCGGCGAACTCGAAGTCGCGCGTGTCGTGCGCGGGCACGGCCATGATCGCGCCGGTGCCGTAGCCCATCATGACGTAGTCGGCCACCCAGACGGGGATCCGCTCGCGGTTGACGGGGTTGATCGCGAACGCGCCGGTGAAGACGCCGGTCTTGTCCTTCGTGTCGGCGGTGCGTTCCAGCTCGCTCTTGCTGGCGGCCTCGGCCACGTAGGCGTTGACGGCTGGGCATTGCTCGTCGGTGGTGATCCGCGCGACGAGCGGGTGCTCGGGCGAGAGGACCATGTAGGTGGCCCCGTAGAGGGTGTCCGGGCGCGTCGTGTAGACGCGGATGACGTCCTCCTCCTCGACGGCGGGGTAGCCGCTTTCCTTCCTCTCCTCGAACCAGGGGTCGTCTCCGACGGATGCCATGGGGAAGTCGACCTCGGCCCCGGTAGACCGGCCGATCCAGTTTCGCTGCATGATCTTGATGGGTTCGGGCCAATCGAGCAGGTCGAGGTCGTCTTCGAGCCGTTCGGCGTAGGCGGTGATCCGGAGCATCCACTGCTTCAGCGCGCGGCGGAAGACGGGGTGGTTGCCGCGGTCGCTTCGGCCGTCGTTGGTGACTTCCTCGTTGGCCAGCACCGTGCCGAGCTTCGGGCACCAGTTGACGGGCACCTCGGCCATGTAGGCCAGGCGGTGTTCGTCGAGGACGGCGTTCTGCTGGGCGTGCGACAACTCGTACCACTTGGTCGTGCCGATCGGGTCGCCGAGGAAGGGGGTCAGGCCGTCGCTGACGTTGACGGTGGCCTCGCCGACGACGTTGACGACGTAGTCGCCGGATTCGAGCCGGCGGACGAGTTCGGCGATGGGCCGGGCCGCGCCGGCTTCGGCGTCGTACCAACTGTTGAACAGTTGGAGGAAGATCCACTGCGTCCAGCGGTAGTAGGCCACGTCCGTGGTGGCGACGCGCCGGGACCAGTCGTAGCTGAAGCCGAACATCTTGATCTGTCGCTCGATGTTGGCGATGTTCCGGGCGGTTGTCTCTCGCGGGTGGACGCCGTGCTCGACGGCGTACTGCTCGGCGGGCAGGCCGAAGGCGTCGTAGCCCATCGGGTGGATCACGTTGCAGCCGGTCATCCGCGCGTGCCTCGCGACGATGTCGGTGGCCGTGTAGCCCTCGGGATGACCGACGTGCAGCCCCGCGCCCGACGGGTAGGGGAACATGTCCAGCACGTAGAGCTTGGGCGCCTCGGCGAAGCCGTCCTCGCCGGGGTTCGGCTGGCGGAACGTCTCGTGGTCCTGCCAGTACTTCTGCCACTTCGCCTCGATTTCCGTGAAGTCATACCCGGCCATGGTGGGCTCCTGCTCGTTCGCTTGCCGCCCCGGAGGGGGCATCCATTTGTATCGCCGCCTGGGCCAACAGAAACGCCCCGCTGTCTGACAGAGACCGCAGGGCGTGGGGGTCCGAGTGTACCTGCGATCCGTCAGCGCAGCACGGGGGCCGCTGGAAGCGATAGGCCCAGGCTGTCACGGCGACGGATCGTCATGGGTTCACCTGGGCGTATTATCGGCCGATGCCGGCGCCGGTCAAGGGGCAATTGGGGGTACGGGGGTGGTGACGGGGCACGCGGGTCAGGTCCGGTTGAGGAGGCCTTTGAAGAGGTCGCCGCCGGCGGGCTTGTCCTTCTTGGGTTCGTTGGCGTCTTTCTTGTCGCCGCCGAGAACGCCCTTGAGCAGTCCGCCGGCCGTGTCGCCGACGGCCTTGCCTACCTCGCCGCCGACCTTCCTGGTCACCTGCGAGCCGAGTTTCTGGATCTGCGCGTCGGCCTGCTTGGCCAACTCGGCCTTGCCGGCGCCGACGAGCGCGTCCTTCATGGCCGTGAGGATGGCCTTCTCGTCGAGGGTCAGTTTGGGCGCGGTCAGCGGCCCGGACAGGGTCCCGCCGAGCGTGATCTTCTGGAGGTGCTTGAGGGCCTCGGCCGAGGCCTTCGGGTCCAGGCCGCAGAGCCCCTTGCCCTGCTTGGCGCTGGCCTTGAGGTCGCGGAGCGTCACGGCGAAGGGCAGCTTGGTGATCGTGCGGTTGGTGAAGATACCGTCGTCGACGCGAACCTCGGCCGTGCCGTCCGAGACATCCAGCCCGGCCCGGTCGCTGAGGCCGACGTCGCGAATCGACATCGGAGGCAGGTCGAGCTTCAGGTGGTGCTCGCCGTCGGGCTTCTGGAAGTCCAGCCTCGTCGCGAGGAGCGTTCGCTCGCCGGCCGTGATGGTCAAGCTGGCCGGCTTATCGTGCCGCTGCGGCGAGGTGCTGAGCTCCTTGCCCAGGACGGTCAGGGGCTCGGCGATCTGCGGGACCGTCAGCGGCCGGACGTCCAGCTCGCGGATCACGCAGGCCGGGCGCCTCGAAAGGATCCCCTGGGCGGACAGGGCGAAGTAGCCCTGGGCCCGGGCCAGATCGCGGAGGCGCTGCTTGTCCTGCTCGACGTCCTCGGCGCTGGGGGGCTCGGGTTCGTTGGCGTCGCGCTGGTCGAGGTACTCCTGGGCCTTCTGGAGCCACTCGCGGAGCTGGCGGGCCTGGTCGAAATAGGCGCTGAGGTCGTCGTCGCTCGGCGGGGGCTCGGGGCGAGGGGCCTTGGCGAAGACCTCCCCGGGCGCGGAGCGCTTGGCGTCGCCGCGGGCGTCGACGATCTGGAGCTTGTCCACGATCAGCCGCTTGGTCAGCAACCCGGAGACGCTTACGTGCCCCACGAGGCTCTCGGCCTGGAAGAGGTTGTGTGTGGGCTTGTCGGGATCGGTCACCTGGAGTCCGTGGACGTCGAGGCGGCCGCCCAGCAGCGACAAGCTGGCCTTGTCGACGTTGACCTCGGCCCCGACGGCCCCGGCGAGTCCGTCGCGGAGCGCGTCCTGGAAGAAGACGTCGACGAGGAGGAACTGTCCGGCCAGCACGGCGACCACGAGCAGTGCGCAGACGATCAAGCCGGCCTTGCGGATCAGGGGGCTCTTGCGGCCGGCGAGTTCGTCCAGAGCGCCTTTCTTCTTGCCGAAGACGACCCGCATCACGAGGCGAACGATCGGATTGGCGGTGAGTTTCTGGAGTTTCTCGCTGTGGTCGCCGGCGGCAACAACGCCCTTGCGAATACCGTTGACGAGTTGGCCGAGCAGCACGCCGCCGACGATCCCGAGGACGATCCCCACGGCGAGCCCGCCGGTGAGGCAGTAGTGGTGGAGGTCCATCCAGGCCACGACGGGCGTCTCGGCCGCGGCGCGGAAGAGCCCCTCGATCCCCGCGCGGTGGATGAGGGCGTAGCCGATCTCGAACGTCACCGGTGCCGCCGCGATGCACAGCACCTTGCCCAGCGCCAGCCCCAGCACCACCATGCCGCCGTTGGCGTTCAGGAGGATCACCAAGGCGATCCCGATCAGCAACGTGCCGTTGACGCCCGGCGTCAGCCCGATCAGCGAGCCGAGAAGGAACCCCAGGAACACCTGCGACGGTGTCACGCCGCCTCGGACGAACTTCCCGATTTTCCGGAGAAAACCAATGGGAGTGATGGCCATGGTTGGACCCTTCGGTAGAGTGCAGGCCTTAGGCCGTCCGCCGTGGCGGTTACAGGCCCGACTGTGTTTTTGCGACGACCTTATCGTTGACGAACGTGATGAGGATCTTCTTGTTGCCCTCCGTCCAACTCAGGATCTTCCCCGAGCCGACGATCTCTCCCAAGGTCCCGCCGCCGGCGGCCTCGGGAGTGCCCTTGCCCAGGAGCTTCTCGACCTCAGCGACGGCCATCCCGTTCTGTACCTTGTCAAAGGCGCTCTTGCTGACCTTGCTTCCGCATCCGACGAGGGGCAGGCCCGCCATCGCCACGAGAAGCAGGCACACGATAGACCTTCGGACGAGCATGGAGGTCTCCTTTCTTGCCATGTCCGGCGCCGGGGTCCGGGTCCGCTGGGCGGTTCGGACGAAAGCGCGTAGCGAGGTGAAGGCGGCCATGGCCTATATGAAAGTATAGGCCAAGCGGGGGGTGGACTGTCAAGTCTCAGCCGGAGATTGCGGAATGGTATGCGGCTGGCTCAATCGGTCTGGGTCGCCAGGGCGCGAAGGTACTGGCTCTGCTCGACGGCGTGGTCTTCCCAGGCCGAGGCGAGTTCGCCGAGGAAGGAGCTCTCGGCGGGCAGGAAGAGGGACCGCTGGATCGCGTCGGTGACGGTGCAGCCGGCCTTGACGTGCTGGAGCATGGCCCGGAACTGCTCGGGCGTGACGCGGTCGTGGAGGAACTCGACGAAGCTGTAGGATTCGGCGTAGAAGACAGCGGGTTCCCGAACGCTGTACCGCCGGCGGACGAGCAGGCCCTCGAGGGTGGTTTTGGCCTTGCCGGCGATGGCGTTTCCGGCGAGCCGGGTGCGGTTGTGGTCGGCCTCGAACTCGGCCAGCATGGCGAGCCCCTCGTCGAGGAAGAGGGGGCAGGCGGTGTCGCCGAAGTACTCCTTGACGACGAGGTGGCACATTTCGTGGGGCAGGACGCGGTCGAGCATGATCGGGGCAAACCGCCCGAGCTTGTCTCGCTGGGTCAGGTCGATCTGCCTTTGGAGCGTCCCGCCGACGGTGGTCAGGCGGAAGCTCCCGCCGGCCCATTCCGGCGCGTCGGTGGCGTGGGAGAGATACTGATCGTGGTCGGCCCAGACGTTGACCTGGACGGTGTGGGGGTAGGCCTGTCCGGCGAGGATCACGCGGCAGATGCGGTCGAGGGCCACTTCGGCCTGGGCGGCGACGAGTTGGGCGACGGCGGGGTTGCGGGCCTGGACGACGAAGTGCTCGGTGGACTCGGTGTAGAGCCGGTCATGGACGTCGGCGAGCTTTCGGGCGGTGTCGTCGGCCAGTTGACGGCTGGGGGGCAACGGGCTGGTTCGGGGGCTCTTGGGCTTGTCGCACGCGGCGATCTGTGCGAGGGCGAACTGCTGGGTGGCGGGGCACTCGCAGGTCGCGAGGAAAAAACGGTAGGCCCTGGCGGCGCTGGCACACTCGCCGCGGCGCTGGCGTGCAGCCGCGACAATCGCCCATGCGCGGGGCGCCGGGGTGGCCGAGTCCGTCGCCAAGGCCAGGCCCTTGCGCTCGGCCTGGTCGTACTGCCCGTCGGCGAGGTGCCGCAGCGCGGTCTGGATGCTGTCGGTCGTCAGCATTGCCATGTTCGAGACATGGACTGTCCCGGCCACGAGCACGCCCGCGCCCAACAGCAGCCCAACGACCCCGAGGATGTGTCGGCTATTTCTTGCCATCGAGCTCCGAGATCAGAATCCGTCGCAGTCCTTCGATCCGCTTGAGGTCGAGTTCGGCCCACTTGATTTCCAGGACGAGTTCCTGGGCGTACGGCTCGGCGATTCCGCGAATCCGCGTGAGGTTGTCTCGCGTGCTGTCGAGGTGATGGATCAGCCGCAGGACCATCGTGCGGTAGGCCTGCGGGGAGACGTCCTTGAGCCCCAGGGCGCCCATTGCCTCGTCAAACTTCCTGGCGTCGGTATCGGCATCCTTGCGAAGGGAGGCGATCTTCCTACGGGCGATCTCGATCCGGTAGCTCCGGGTGATGGTCGCCACGAGCGCATCGGCCCGGTCGAAGACCTGCTCGGCCTGGGCGTACTTCTTCCAGGCGGCGTCCGGATCGCTGGGTTCGAGCTTGCGGGCGTCTTTCATGAGTTCGCGCCCGGCGGCGATATCGTTCTTGGCGAGGTCCTTCAAGGCGGCGTCGAGCACGCGGGGGTTGGCCAGCGAGGCCGGCCCCGGGCGAATCGCCGCCGCCGCACCGCCCAGCAGCCGCGTCCCCTGCGGGTACGTCTCCCGCAGAATGTACATGCCGTCGCGATTGTCCTTGAGGACCTTCTGAATCGCGCCGAAACGAACGCTCTCGGGCGGGTCGGCCTTGTCCGCCAAGTCCGCGAACGTCTCCATCGCGGCGGGAAACAGGCGGCTTCTAAGTTGCGTATAGCCCAGCAGCTTGGCGACGTCCATGCGATGGGCCTTGGTGACGGCCGCGTCCCGCAATACCGGCAGGACGTCCTCCAACAGGGCGGTGTAGCTGCCGGCCTCCAGCTTGCCCCGCGCCTGCTGAAGCGCCTTGGGGAACGTCAGCCACGTCTCGTGGATCCGCACGAACCCGAGGGCCCGGCGCGTCTGCGTGTGGTCGGCGTCGAGTTTGAGGATCAACGCGTACAGGTCGCCGGCCTGGCGGTCGAGGGAGTTCTCCTGCGCCCACTGGGCCAGGTAGAACAGCCCGTTGGGGTCGTCCAAGGCCGCCTCGCCGAGCTTCTTGCGGAACTCCTGCTCCGGCGTGTCGCGCAGCTCGATTCGCTCGACCTGCGTCTTGGGAAATCGAAGGGTGCCGTAGGGAACGGTGATGAGAACCGTGTCGCCCTCGACGTCAACCGTTCCGGTGAAGGTCCTTCCGTCTGTCAGGATGACCTTGTCGGCCGAAGCGGTCGCCACGCACATCGCGACCAGGCACCCTGACAATACGACTCGGACCATCATGGTACTCCCTGTCACCACGGTGCCGGCGCACGGCACAACTCCCGAAAGCCGCCGCCGGCTCCAACTTAGTATACCGCATGCGCACGAGGCGTCCACAGAGTTTTTCCGTGGAATCCGTCGGACGTCGTTGGCGGCGAGGCCTTCATGGTGGCCCGGCCGGGAGGGCGCGAACTCCCGCGAGATTCTTGCCCCAACAGGGGCAGTTTTACAAAAAAACTTACCTCTCCAGGACGTGCCTCAAAGTGCTCTTGGGGCGGCAAATAAACCAATATCGCGGCGCGCAACTCATCCAGGAAGGCCCCCGCCGGCGAATGGCTCCGTCCGGGCTCTTGCGGACAAGCGTCGCGTAGGATAAAATTTGTGTGGCAATCTCCCGGCAGGGACGCCCGGGAACCCAAGAGCATTTGCTGCGACGCGACAGTCTGTGCTTGCTCATGAGGCCGCATCGTGACCACCGGTCAGGGCCGCTGGCGCACGGGTGAACGTGGGGCTGGCTCCCTCCGGGTGGGAGTGTTTTCTTCGTTTCGTTTGGCTCTGTGTAAGTCGCTCGGCGTTTGGGTGGTTGGTTTTTGGCGTGTGCTGCGCGCAGCCAGCCTAGAATGTGGAGAATAGGACCGCCTGATAGAACGTCTCTGGAGGTGATGGCATTGAAACTCACGGTACGCATCTTCGACAATGACCATGGGGGGTACACGGCCATGTGTCCGTCTCTGCCCGGTTGCTGCTCCCGCGGTCAGACTCGTCAGGAGGCGAGAGACCGACTGGGTGAGGCCATCCGGGGCTACATGGCGGCCGTCAACAACTTCGTACCCGCGAACCTCGATCAGCACCTCGTGGAGGCCTGAGCGGCGTCGAGCCGCATACCCGCCGGCCGGGCTGTGGCTCGCTCGACGTCTCGCGCACTGTCCGGGGTAGTCCATCGACGAGGGCGCTTCCACCGACTTGTCACTCTGTCTTGACGTCCGCCGGGTTCGGCTGGCGGCCAATCCACGCGGCGATCGCCGAGAGGTCCTGAAGGTCCTCGCCGAGTTCGGCCGGGGCGATCCTTGTCTGCGCCGAGTTGGCGGGCAGCGCCTCGGCGACGAAGGCCGAAGCCACCTCCTCGACCCACCACGGCCCGAAGTACCTCGCCAGCGACCCCAGCAGGACGACCTGCGGGCTGAACGTATCAGCCAGCAGCGCGATGAGCTGCCCGGTCCGGCGGGCGCTTTCGACGAGGACGGCGCGGGCGTCGGCGTCGCCACCGGCGGCGAGTTCGGCCAGCCGGCGAGTGGGCACCGGCGCGTCGAATCGCTCGGGGAACATCCACGCCGCCAGGCGTGCGATCCCCTCGCCGCTGCAGAACGACTCGGTACAGCCGGCCTTGCCGAACATCAGGGGCCCGTCCGGCGCGAGGCGGATGTGCCCGACCTCAGGCGTCTGCCCGTCCGGTCCGCGCAGGATGCGTCCGCCGACGAGGATGCCGGCCCCGCAGCCGGTGCCGCAGGTGACGTACACGGCGTGGGTGGTGCCGCGGGCGCCCCCCCAGAGCCATTCGGCCAGCAGGCAGGCGGCGGCGTCGTGCTCGGCCACCACCGGCAGAGCGAGCCGGCGCTGGAGCTCCGCCACCAGCGGCACGCGGTCCCAATGGGGCAGGTGCGGCGGGGAGAGGATCACGCCGGTCAGCGGGTTCAGCGGCCCGCCGATGCTCACCCCCACGCCCGCGATGGCGGCAAACTGCTGTCGTAGCCGCCCGGCGTGGTTGATGAAGTCGCCCAGCATGGCCTGCCACCCGCGCTCGGCCCGCGAGGGCCATTGCTCGCGAGAGAGGACCTCGCCCGCGCGAGAGGCCACGATGGCCGCCGACTTGGTCCCGCCCACGTCCCAGCCCAGGATCAACGCGTCGTCCGGTGCCTTCATGGGGCTCGTTCATACCCGCTTGCCGGGGGGTTGTCCACTGCCGTGCCGTCCCAATCCCCATTGCGCACTTTGCCTGGCATCATCGGCCGGCGGCGGCGTTTGCCCTGGCCGGCGGAGTGTGGTATCTTGGCGCGTTTGCGAGGCAAAGGCATTTGGCGTGAGGACTACGCATGGCGCGGACAGCGGCACAGAAGATCCTGGCGGAGCACCTCGTGGACGGGGAGGAGACCCCCGGCAGCGAGATCGGCCTGCGCATCGACCAGACCCTCACCCAGGACGCCACGGGGACGACGGCCTTCCTCCTGCTGGAGGCCATGGGAGTCGACCGCGTTCGGACGGAACTGTCGGTGAGCTACGTGGACCACAACATGGCCCAGTTCGGGCCGGAGAACCACAACGACCACCTGTACCTCCAGTCGATCGCCCGGAAGGTGGGTGCCGTGCACTCGCGCCCGGGCAACGGCATCTGCCACCAGGTACACCTCGAGCGGTTCGCCCGTCCGGGCCGGACGCTGCTGGGCAGCGACAGTCACACGCCGACGGCCGGTGGCATGGGGATGGTCGCGATCGGCGCCGGCGGACTGGACGTGGCCGTCGCGATGGGCGGCGGGGCGTTCTACGCGACTTGGCCCCGCGTCATCGCCGTCGAGCTGACGGGCGCGCTGGGTCCGTGGGTCCAGCCGAAGGACATTATCCTTCGGCTGCTGAGCATCCTGACGACGAAGGGCAACGTCGGGTGCGTGGTGGAGTATTTCGGCGAGGGTGTCTCGTCGTTGCCGGTCCCCGGTCGGGCGACGTGCACGAACATGGGCGCGGAGTTGGGCGTAACGACGAGCGTCTTCCCGGCCGACGAGACGACGCGCCAGTTTCTGGAGGCCCAGGGCCGCGGCGAGCAGTTCGTCGCGATCGCCGCCGATGAGGGGGCCGCCTACGATCGCGTCACGAAGCGCCACCACGGCGAGCGCGACGCCGAGGTGATCGAGCTTCTCCGCGAGCACGGGCGCGACGTGGAAGTCGCCGGGCCGGACGCCGACGGCATGGTGACGGTGAGCTTCTCGGGCGTGAGGATCGACCTGTCGGCGCTGGAGCCGCTGGCCGCGGGAACGCCCAGCCCGGACAACGTTCGGCCACTGGCCGAGTTGGCGGGGACGAAGGTCTCCCAGGTAGCCATCGGCTCGTGCACGAACTCGAGCTTCCAGGACCTGATGCTGGTGGCCGAGACGCTCAAGGGGCGCAGCGTGCACCCCACCGTGGAGTTGGGCATCTCGCCGGGCAGCCGCCAGGTTCTCGCCGCGCTGGCCGAGAACGGCGCGCTGGGCGACCTGATCGCCGCCGGGGCGCGAATCCTCGAATCCGGATGCGGGCCGTGCATCGGCATGGGCTTCGCGCCGGCCGACGGGGCCGTCAG
>Ga0272442_10012827_pt1 | contig 10076 bp, 10 predicted proteins | sample SSMForm2O_FD_200262 | JGI IMG/M metagenome (GOLD analysis project Ga0272442, IMG submission 200262) | Marine sediment archaeal communities from Little Sippewissett salt marsh, Falmouth, MA, United States - SSM-Form-2O | ecosystem: Environmental > Aquatic > Marine > Wetlands > Sediment ... | reverse complement strand
GGTCAGTCGGCGGCAACATTAGCAACGGCACTTCTGGATAAGCCGAGGGGATACGGGCGAATAATCCGTGACAGGTATGGCAATATGCAGGGCATCATCGAAGACAGCGACTGCACAGAAGCACAGTTAGCTATCAAGGAAATAAATCCGAGCAACTACCTGTTCAATAATAAAATCCTTTTTGAAGCTCTTGAGAATATTAAGCCTGACAATGCCAAAAATGAATATTATTTGACCGATGCGGTCTCCGGAATCATTGGTACCGGTCATAAGGTCGAAGCGATTACGGCGGTATCGCCCGAGGAGGCGGTTGGTATCAACAGCAGAGAACAGCTTAGTGCAGCGAGCAAAATTATGCAGCGTCGTATTCAGCGTGAGCTAATGGAAAGCGGCGTCACGATAGTTGACCCTGCAAATACCTGGATTGACGCACGAGCGGAAATCGGACAGGACACGGTTATCGAGCCTTTTACTTATATTCACGGGGAGGTGAAAATCGGCCGGAACTGTCGAATTGGGCCGTTCGCTTATCTGAGGCACGGAACGGTTTTGAAAAATGACGTAATCTTAGGCGTTTATACGGAAGTTAAAAATTCAACCCTGGCCGATAGCGCCCGAGTCCGACATCACAGCTATCTCGGAGATGCCACCGTAGGGGAAAAAGTTAATGTCGGGGCCGGGACGATAACAGCCAATTTCGACGGCCAAACGGTCTATAAGACACATATAGGAGATAACTGCTATATCGGTTCCGGTGCGGTACTGATAGCACCGCTCGAGATAGAAGACGACTCGCATATAAATGCGGGGACAGTGGTTTCGCAAGAAAGTGTAAACGAATTGGGTGGAAAGGCTTTGAAAAATGTTTCTAAGTGATAACCTGAAGATATTTTCCGGCAGCAGCAATCAGACATTGGCAAGTGATGTTTGCAAATACCTTGGTATTCCGATCGGCGGCGCACAGATAGATAGGTTTCCGGACGGAGAAAAGACCATCAGGGTCGAGGACGATGTCCGTGGCAGAGACTGTTTTGTTTTGCAGTCAACGTGTAAGCCGGTTGATGATCATTTAGTTGAGCTTTTAATTTATTTAGACTGCCTGCGACGAGCCAGCGCGAGTCGTATCACAGCGGTAATTCCCTATTTCGGCTATGCCCGTCAGGACAGGAAAGACGAAGGGCGGGTGCCGATTACAGCGAAGCTGGTAGCTAATCTTATCACGACGGCCGGAGCCAGCAGAGTATTGGCGATAGACCTTCATGCCAATCAGTTACAGGGCTTTTTTGATATACCGGTTGACCACCTTACCGGCGAGCTGGTACTGAATACCTATTTCAGGGACAAGAAGATTAACAACCTGACGGTGGTTTCGCCGGACGTGGGTAATATGAAGATGGCAGCCAGATATGCGTCGAATCTTGGGGGAGAGCTGGCGATTGTTCATAAAAAACGTGTGAGCGGCAGCGAAGTGAAGGCCGATGAGATAATAGGTGAGGTCAAAGGCAGAAATATTCTGATGTGCGATGACATTATTGCCACAGCAGGGACAATATGCAGTGCCGCGAGTTTGCTTAAAGATCGCGGAGCCGAGCAAATATATGTCAGTGCCACACACGGCGTTTTTGCATCGCCGGCATTCGAACGGCTGGAGCAGGCACCTATTGATGAAGTAGTAGTCACAAATACAATACCGCTTAGTGAACGGGCACAAGAGGTTGAAAGTATCAAGATATTAAGCGTAGCATCGATGTTAGGTGAGGCGATCAAGCGAATTCACAGGAACGAATCAATAAGTAACTTGTTTAACAATATTTGAACATTATGACATGACAAAGTCTTCCATTTATCGAGAATTGGCCGATAATGGGACAGATTTGAGGTAAGAAGATTATGGCAAAAACAAAGCTTTTGAAAGCAGAAATTCGCGAACGGACCGGCACCAAAGCCGTGCAAAAGGTACGAAGTGAAGGCAGGATACCTGCTATTGTTTACGGGCATAAGAAGAAACCGGTTGCCATCTCGTTAGATGCACACAACTTCGCCGAGGGGCTGCATCACGGACATCGCCTGATGGATGTGCAAATCGACAAAAAGAAAGAAAAGATCATTGTCAAGGATCTTCAATATGATTATTTAGGCAGGAACATTATTCACGCGGACCTGATGCGGGTTGACATTACCGAAACGATTAAAGTGAACGTTCCAATTGAGCTTAAAGGCTCAGCAGTGGCCAAAGGCACCCACGAAGGCGGCATCATTGAAGAACACACAGACCATCTGGAGATTGAATGCAGGGCAACCGACATTCCTGAGACCATCGTGGTATGGGTGAAAGAAATTGGAGTGGGCGATTCGTTACATGCCGGTGACATTCCGCTTGCCGAAGGAATGAAACTAATCAGTCCACCGGAGACTCTCCTTGTAACCTGCCATTTAGTTGCCGCCGCCAAGACGACCGAACAGGTCGAAGAGGAGATGCCTACTACTCCGGAGGTTATTACAGAGGCCAAGATACCCGGAGAAGAGGAGAACAAATCTCCGGAAGAGGAAAAATGACGAGGCCATTCGGGCATAAGTGAACTATGGGCGATATGAAAATTGTCGTCGGGCTGGGTAACCCGGGCGACGAGTATGTTAATACGCGACATAACATGGGTTTTAAGGTAATTGATTCTCTTGCAGAGTCACTGAATATAGAGGTAAAAAAAAGGAAGTTCGGCGGACGTTTCGGTTCGGGCGAATTTTCAGCCAACAAGTTAATATTGTTAAAGCCGTGGCAGTTTATGAACCGCAGCGGTCAGGCCGTTGCAACGGCGTTAGGTTTTTACAAGCTTTCGGCTGGAGACCTGCTTGTTATAACGGACGATATGGACCTTGAGCCCGGCCGGATTCGGATCAGGTCAAAAGGCTCGGCGGGCGGGCATAACGGTCTTGCTGATATTATCGAAAAGCTCGGCACCAATGAGTTTTCCCGGTGCCGGATCGGTATTGGCCGCAGCAGCGAAGATGATGCCGTGGACCATGTTCTCGATAAGCCGAGAAAAGAAGAAAGACCGTTGCTTGCCGAGGCGATAGAAAGGGCTCGCAAAGCAGTGCTTTGCTGGATGGAATACGGCACAGAAAAAACAATGAACGAATTTAACAGGTACGATGAATAATCATCGCGATTTGTGTATTTGCAATAAAGTGGAACATTAACTTGATATAAACAATGAGAAATTATATCGGGAGGTAATTAGCTTGGAAACCGAAACGAAGAACAAATTATATGAAGGGATGTTTCTTGTCGATTCATCGCTGGCCGGTTCAGACTGGGACGGGATTAACGCGGCTATCAGAAAAATACTGGAAAAGTCTAAGGCTGAAATTGTTTCTATAGCAAAGTGGGACGACAGGAGACTGGCCTACGATATTAAAGGCAAAAGCAGGGGGACCTATATCCTTAGTTATTTCAGGGTCGATGGCGGCAGAATACAGGATATCGAAAAGTCTGTTCGGCTCTCAGAGAAAATCATTCGTGTTCTCATACTCAGCGCAGAACGGTTCAGTCAAGAGGACATTGAGAAAGAGACTCCTGCCATGAAGCTTGAAAAGGGTAAACAAGAGAGAGAGGAAGCGACAAAGGAAACACCAGCGGAGTCAGTAGGCCCGGCGCAAGAGGTTGTAGAAGGCGAGAAGGCAGAAGCCGTCGATCAAACAGAATCAACCCAGCAGATCCCAGAAGAAGAAACCGGAGATTCAGAGATATCGGAGGTAGGTCCAGAATCAGGGGTAAGTATGGCGGCGGAATCTTCTCCCGAAAATCAGCCGGAACAGGAGCAGATTGATGGTTTCCGACCAGCGGACGAAAAAGAACAACCACAGCTTTAAGTTTTTTCTGTGGCCTTTTGGATTTTTGTTGAGCCTGATAAACGAATTATTGTGTGAAGCAGAAAGAAGAGTGTAAGCATGGCTAATCTAAACAAAATTTTGCTGATGGGCCGTTTGACCCGTGACCCGCAGTTGTCGTACACGCCAAGCCAGACGCCGGTTGTCGATTTCGGTCTGGCCGTTAATCGTAACTGGAGAGGACAGGACGGCAGTCAACGGGAGGAGACGTGTTTTGTGGACTGCCGAATGTTCGGCAAGAGAGCCGAAGTAGTCAATAAGTATTGCAAGAAGGGAAATCCTCTGTTTGTCGAAGGTCGTCTTACTTTCGACAGCTGGGAGGCTCAGGACGGCACTAAGCGCAGTAAACACAGAGTTACCGTTGAGAATTTTGAGTTTATCGGCGGCGGCGGAGGTGGCGGGCAGGGAGTAAACAAAACAGAAAATCAACCAAGACAGCAGGTCAGCGATGACGATATACCTTTTTAATCTGAATTGTCATAAAAGATGTAAATTCAGATTGCGATTTTTAGATATTCAGTGATTGAATTCATTTGTGATCAGAAGAAAAACGAAAGATATGAAATATTAAAAGCAGGCAGGTAAAAGATGATAGAAAGAAGTAATAACAGAAGTAATAACAGAAGAAATAATAACAGAAAAAAGCCGGGCTTCGCAGGAGCCCGCGAACAAACACAATGTCGTTTTTGCAGGAGAGGTATAAAGTACATTGACTATAAAGATATCGGTACGCTGCAAAAACTTTTAACCAATCGCGGAAAAATATACTCGCGTAAGCGCAGCGGCAACTGCGCCGGCTGCCAAAGAAAGGCGAAAAAAGCAATCAAACGCGCGCGGTACATGGCATTACTTCCGTTTACGGTATGATTGGCAGTTCGTGAATCTATTAATGACTCACAATTCACAAGATATGAAAGATGAAATATGAATCCCATTAGATATTTTCATGACAGGAAAAGATTTATATCTGACGGGAACACTGTTCAAGGGGACAAAAATGCCTAACACAATGAAGGTTTTGCTTTGTGAAGATATTACGAAACTCGGCTGGCTCGGAGATGTTGTCGAAGTCAGCGTGGGATACGCAAGAAATTATCTGCTTCCGCAGGGTCTGGCGAAGGCCGCCACCGAAGGCAGCATCAGGTCAATAGCAGAAGAAAAGGCCAGGCGTGCAGAGCAGCGTATAAATGACAGCAAACGACTCGAAAAAGCCGCCGAAGCGGTAGAAGGCGCCGAGGCCGTTGTGGCCGCCAAAGCCAACGAGCAGGGCCATTTATTCGGCTCGGTCACGGAACGTCAGATAGCGGCCAACCTGCGTGCTCAGGGATTCGCGGTCGCCGACGAGATTGTTCAACTGCCGGAACATATAAAACAGGTCGGCACACACGCAGTAACCCTTAAGTTCGCAGATAACGTGACTGCGACGGTTAACGTTGTAGTGGTTCCCGAACAGCAGGAGAACGCTGCGGAAACAGAGGCCGGTTAGAAACTATAACGCATACCAGCATAGATATTAGTATTATTCTGGAGCTGCCCGAAGAAAGTATTCGAGTAATCCCCGAAGAAGATATTTCCGCCAATCTCCAGGGTCGTGTTGTCATTGAGCTTATAATTGACGTTCGGTCGCATATGCACATCCTTGTCGGATGGTGAAAAGTAGGTGAAAAGCGAACATCTCAGATTCTGATTCATTAAAAGTTTTGTAAGTCGCAGAGTCACCAAATGCCTGTATTCGTCCCGGGCAGGGCCTGACATCAAACTATTTTTGTACTGGCTGAAATCCTGCATATGTTCAAGATAATATTGAACGCCCGCAGTAAAGTCTCTTGCAATTTCCTGAGTATAACCAACGAGATACCTCATTTGAGAATTATCAATCAGAGCGTTTTTTCCGCTCATGTCATCAGCAGATTCGTAATAGCCGACTTCAATATTTCCTATTCCTTTCCCAATCGCCCCCCGGACACTTGCGCCATAGACATTTAAGTCGGGGAAGATTGCCTGGGTCATGGAGGCGTTTTGCCCAATGGGATTTTTCCAGTAGCCGCGATAAGCATATATAGCGAACTCGTAATTATTAATGTTCTTATACAGCCTAGCGGCCAATTCGGAATCTCTGAACCAGCGATTGGGTTTGTCTGTATGAATTACAGCATCTTGGCCCGCAAGGCGTCCGAGGTTTAAATTCCAGTAAGAAAGCCTCGTGCCATCTATATGACGATCGTGGTCAAATCGAGGTGTATAGACAATATCAAGATTAGCCCAGTCGCCAAAGAGGCTTGCTTTGAGGGCATCCGAGGGCGCTTTCAAATACTCATTGTCCCGACCTATAAAGAAAGACTGCCAATCCTTCGGGAACAGGTCGTTGATAAAGACCAAATCCCCGGTCCCCCAGGTTAACACCTGTCTTCCGACTTTAAGGTCTAAAAAGTCATTCGGCCTGAGGAATATGTTTGCTTCACGCAGGTCGAAGTAGCCCTTTTCTGTAACAAGATCGCCATATATATCGGCCTTAACTTTCAAGTCGCCCCATTCAGGGTATGAAGACAAATCGAGTTGAAGCCGATTTTCCATAATCGACATATCTTTTTCGTAATTGTCCTTTCTGAGACGATATCCCGATCTCATCTCATAAAAGCCATGCATTTCTATCGGCAAGTCAGAGAAAAACGAGTCACCGTCATTTTCGTCCGACTGGTCCGCTAAAACGGGCAAAGAAATAATCAAAACAGAAAAAACTGCGAAAACCTTAGCACCTGAGCATAGCCGATTCATCTTATAGCCTCCCTCGGCGGTCTGCGTAAATATCTTTCCTGAAATACATCCTTTAGATTTATATCGTATTTGACCTCACTGAATTCCATTTCAGTTTTGCTGCCTGTCTTGAGGTCTGAAACGACCGACATGACTACGGTCGGAAATTCCTGAATCATTTCAACTTTTTTTGACTCTATAACACGGTAGAGTTTATCATCCTTGTCGTAAAATTCCATTTTCATCGGCACGTAAGTTTTACGGTTTATCGAGACATTGTAATAACTGAACTCCACCGTATCGGGCTTTTTAGGTACATTCTTCACGACAAACAACTCATCGGTTGTTTTTATAAGCTCATGAGTGTCCTCCTTGAGGCTTCTTCCAGAAACATCCTCGTATAAAAAGTCGGACCCGACAAAGCTGGTGCGTTTATCGCCAGCGGCAATTCTCTTGTCCAAATCAAGTGCCGGCAGATACAGCCACCTGTCGTCATCTTTGTCGGGGTCTGCGTGTTTGTGAACCATATAGACCATTCTGCGAACATCCGGGGGCTTTAAGAAATAAACAAAATATTTCTGGTCCCCGCCGTCTTCGTCGTCCTTTCTTAAGATGTTGAACTCGCGCCGACGTTTCTGGTTTCGCTTGTCCGTAATTGTCATTTTGACTTTTGCCTTGCCGTCTTTTCCCTGATAGTAAGCGACGATGTTGGCCTTGCCGACAATAGTTTCCACGTCAGGAATCTCTTTGGATGCACTTTTTTCGCCTTCTGCAAAAAGGGGCAGAGACAAGCCAAGAACCAAAACTACTGTTAATATCTGTTTCATTTTACACCTCCATTTCAATTTTCAACCCTGGCTTTTAACGCCAAGCTTTTTTAATATAGTAATCATCGGGCACCAATTAGTAAAGGCCGACTGTAGCAGATTTAAGCCGACAAAGGCGGTAAAAAACAGCCAATATTGCGAATGATAGTGTGCGAGTAAAACACTTAGCAGCACAAAAAAACCCGCAATTGCCCTTAAACATCTTTCAATTGTCATAATTCACCTACTGGAAAAAATCAATTCTGTTCAATTTCGTTTTCTTTCCGGGCGGCGGTTTTGCACGCTTGTCTGCGTGACATAATTCCGCAGGAAAGTGCCATTATTGGTATCGCTATTAGGCTTAGAACGGCCATTTTGGTCCAACCAAGCTGCCAATACTGCTTCAGATTAAGCGCCAAGAGCACAGTTACTGCTATCGAGATAATCAGGCAGAAACCACAGTTGCACGTTGCGGATTTCGGCTTAGCCTTTATCCTGAACAACACTTTTTCCAGTAGCTTTAGTATAGCAGGTAAAGCCAGAAGGGTAACAGCTCCTGAGAGGGCCATAATCGCACATAAGAATATTCCCACTGTTTTATAAGGAATCAAAGGTGCGGCCAGGAGGGGTAAAAATCCTATTGCAATCACGAGGACATTTCTCGTTATCGCCTTGGCCGGCTCGTCGAACATCAGGCCGACGCTTTTTTGCCAAGAGCCGGTTTCTGCAAACTCTGCCCGTGCACGTTCAAGAAAATGTATCGCAAAATCGACGGCCATACCGAGTGTCAGTGCGCTGAGCACGGCCACGGGCATATCATAATCCTTACCTACCAGGCCGATTATGCCATAGATAACAACTATAGTTATCAAAAGAGGCACCATACATACGATACCCCAGAGCGGGGAACGGAACAGTATCGCCATCATAATAAAGACAATAATGAAGCTGCCCATAAACGACTGGAGCATACCCCAGACCATCTTGTTCTGCCATACGGTGTTGATATAGGTCAGTCCCGCCCAATTGTATTCGAGTGGCACCGGTGGCGGATTTTCGCCGAAAAACTCATCAACGACTTTAACGACTTTTTCCATATCCATATTGTCACCGCTGGGCAACTGCATCCAGATATTTGTGTGCATATAATCGGTAGTCACCATATGCCAGAGGTCATCGGGATTGTGGCTGCTCTGGAACTGGAGCAGACACTGTGCAACGGCGTTTGATGAATCGGGAATTTTATAATTTTCCGACTTTCCGTCTATAAGCTCCTGATGAACCTTCTTTACAACATCAGCCACGGAGCTGCTTTTTCCTACAAGCTTAGACTGTTTGAGACGTTCCTGCAATTTTGAGATGTAGCGCAGGACATCGGGCTGCTTGAAGGGTTTAAGCCGCTCAGCTTCCAGTTCAAAAAAGTCGGTAAGCTCATACCAGAGGTCAAAGTCCTCATCTTCGGCTGTATCGAGTTTTGTATTGGCCAATTCGCCTAATTTTCTCAGCAAATCCTCTTTACTATCGGCGTTTGAGGCGGATTGAGAAATATTCTTGTCCAGCTCCGCAGCTAAAGCGGGGGCATTCGGCAGTTCCTCTTTCAAGGCTGACAGCTTTTCCGAAAGGCGTTTTTTAAGTTCTCCGACATATTGTGACGAGACGGTTTTATCTTCGGCAGGGTCGAGTACGAGATAGGCCATATAGGTACCGCCAAAATGCTTTTTTAATTCAATGTCCGCCTGCCGGATAGGGTGGCTTTTGGAAAACCATTTAACAGGGTTGTCATTTATCTGTATTCGCGTAATACCGTACAGGGCCACGGCGGTAATTATCAGGATAATGACGAGAATTGGCTTTGCTTTCGTATAGGTAAAGCCTCCGGTGGCACTTAGCAATTTGCCAAGGCGGCTTTGTTTTTCCGCGTGCTTTGTGGCATGGCCGAAATTTTCCAATGAACTTTCTTTTATCATCATTATATAGGCGGGGACAAAAGTGATTGTGCATACCCATGCAATCATAATTCCGATGGCAACGAAGATGCCGAATACCTGTACCGGTGGAATGGGTGTAAGGGCCAGCGAGGCGAAGCCGGCTGCCGAAGTCAAAGAAGTGTAAAGCATCGGCATAAACAGATTGCTCATGACTTCCAGAATCGTGTTTTTTCTGCCTTTTTCTTTTGTATAGAGGTCGAAGAACTCGGAAAGAATGTGCACCGAGTCCACAACGGCTATCGGCATCAGGAAAATCGGTATCATCGAACTCATAATGTGCACGGGATAGCCGAAACCAATGAGGAGCCCCATCGTGGAAATGACCGAGACCATGGCGACAATCATCGGGGAGATAACCAGGACAATTTTACGGAAGAAAAGCAGCATAAGTATAAATATGACCACCATGGCCAGGGGCGCCGAGACGGCCATCTGGATAAACATTTCAACGCCAAAAGTGTCTTCGGCCACGGGAAGACCCGTGATGTGATATTCCTCATCGCCCTCGAATTCGGCGATTTTCTCTTTCAGCCTGCTATATACCCGATAACTCAAATCCTTGTCCGTTAACGGCAGGTACAGACAGACGGCCTTTCCATCTTCTGAGATAAGCGTGCCTTTAAGTAAAGGATTGGACATT
>Ga0272442_10012826_pt1 | contig 10077 bp, 8 predicted proteins | sample SSMForm2O_FD_200262 | JGI IMG/M metagenome (GOLD analysis project Ga0272442, IMG submission 200262) | Marine sediment archaeal communities from Little Sippewissett salt marsh, Falmouth, MA, United States - SSM-Form-2O | ecosystem: Environmental > Aquatic > Marine > Wetlands > Sediment ... | reverse complement strand
GGCTGCTAACTGGCTCCGTTCCATTCGCTAATGCATATAATTCAGTTTTCGTGGGCAACCGCCAATCGCCCTCAACTGAGTCATCACTTAAGTTTGCACCAGCACTTCCAGCCTTCAAGATGCCCGCTCGCGTATGAGCATCATCATTATTTAGATAATCACCCTCCTCTCGCCATAATTTTCCTTCACCCCAGCTAGCATTTTTCAGCCAGACAAGGCCTGTTGTCATGTCAGTCACGGTGCCGTCGTCGTTGTCGCACCACCGGCCACCGGCCGACAGCGTACCAGTACATTGCGTGCACGCAGTCCCAGCCAGGGCCATGATCTCATCCAGGGTGCGCATGGTTCCTGTGCCTGGACCGCTGGTGGGTTCGGTGAATGTGCTGGGAGTACCCGGCGCCCCGGTGTCCAGACGGTTGTAGATGTCCTCTAGCGTGTACGAGGACGTGTTGGCGGGATCGCTGGTGGGATCCGGATCTCCCTTCTTTTCCAACGCCCTGCCTGCCAACAGGCCAACGGCCAGCACGGCGACCAATCCAACTACGACCAGCAATTTCCTGATCCGCACGACGGAACCTCCTCAAACAGATCCTTTGACACAAAAAGAAGCTCTCTAGCTATTTCGACACAATACTACTGTTTTTCTGATTGTTTGTTAAGTCCTACACACTCGGACGTCGCTTGTGATTTTTATCATGAATGAAAGGAGCTTAATTCTTTTGCCAGGAATTCTTGCCACTTGAGTGGACTGTCACTGGCAAAACGAAGGCGAAGCCGTCGGCCACGCCCCAGTCCGATGTCAAGGCGCGTGTTTCCCTCGGTGGTGAGCGAGCGGACGCCCTCAAGAGGCACCGACGTGCCTCCAACGTGCAGGGTTCCCGCTTCGTAGCGCGCTTGTCCCGAAGCGATCTTACGAAGCCGATCCTTTCCCTCCAGAAGGGTGACCCGGCCGATCGAGGCAAGACTGTCTTTGTCGGCAAGGATATCGCTCAATGAGGCAGCAAGATCAGCCAGGCGAACCTTGTTCCCGCTCCTCCCTTGAAGAACCAATCGGCGATCGATCTTCCAACAGGCCTCGCAGCTCTCACAGCGGATGGTCCGTCTCCGAGTAGTGATCGATCCAATCGTGTGGCAGTTCGGACAGGCCCACAGCAGCCGCTCGATCCCGGTCGCGGAGTGGGAAAATCGTGTCTGCCCGCCGCTTCGTACCGCAATCAGACCGAGGATTTCTGTTACTTCCCGTTGAGAGAACGGCGGCAAGTGAGGGGGAAGGAAGCGAACCCTGATCCGTCCGGGAAGAGGTACCTTTGCCCAGCGGGGCAGGATCGCGTGGCTGCCCTCAATCCGGACGGGGACAACCGGAACCTCGAGCCTTGCAAGAAGCTTTTTCACTGTCGGTGAGACCGGGAGTGAGTTCCCGTCCCAGGAGCGTTCTCCTTCCGGGAAGATTCCTACGATCTCGCCCTCCCGCAGGCAGTTAAACAACCTGCGGACGGCACCTGGATCGCTCGCGTAGCGGCGGATCGGAATGCAGCCGAAGCTGGAGAACAGCCACCGTCCCACGCGGGTGCGCATCATCTCCGCGGTCGTGAGAAAGCGAATGTACCGATCGCTCGCCGCGACGAGAAAGATCGGATCAAGATAACAGGCGTGGTTGGCGATGATCACCGCGGGGCCAGTTCGCGGCAGGTGCTCCCTCCCTTCAACCTCCAGCCGAAAGGCCGCGCGAACGATGGCCTTGGTGAGAAGATACGTCAGGGATAAGACCACCCCCGGACCAAAGCGCGCTCGGCCAAAACGCAAGAAGAAGGGGGCCTCGGACGTGTAGTCTCGATACTCGTCCTCGAAGCGACGAGAAAGGACGCGCTCTTCGTGCGTCAGCGCGTACAGGCTCCACAAAAGAACGAATCCCGGCACGACGATAACCACCGTGCCGACGGATGAGGCGATCGCTCCCCAGCCGAGCAGGTAGATTGTGAATGCGACATACAACGGGTGTCGCGACAGCTCGTACGGCCCTTCGCGCACCAGCCGGGAGGGCGGCAGAAGCGCAATCGGAAACCCGCCGCCGCGCAGGTAGAGCACCACCGCGATCCAGACCGCCGCCGCCGTTCCCGCCGCTACAAGAGAACTGCCCGCGCCAAGGCCGAGCGCTTCCGGCAGATCGGGTAGTCCGAGCAGCCGATCGATCCGCTGGCCGGCCAGGATTAAAAGCCAGGGAAGGGCCCCCCAGTAGCTGATGAGATTGACGATGAAAAAGACGCCTCGTGCGATGGCTCTTGTTCTTGTCACTCGACTCTTGCTTCCCAGACGAGTTGTCTCCCGACGCTGTCTCTTTCGCCCGAGAGCGAAGGCGGGGGACAGAGACGCATCTATTCCTTTTCCTTTGCTCCCTTGTAGACGATGCCCGCCTTCTCTTCGCTGCGATCGGTTGCGGACGGCGGTTCGACCGACAGGGCGGAGATCTCGTCGCGCCAGTCCGGGGTCATGCTCACATCGATCGCCGCCAAGGACGCCTCGAGTTGATCCACGTCCCTCGCCCCGATGATCGGTGCCGTAACGGCGGGATGGCTCATCACCCACGCCACCGCGGCCGTCGCCGGATGCAGACCGCGCTTTCTCGCGTGGGCGGCGACCCGCTCCGCAATCTCGAAATTGCCGGGATCACCGTAACGTTTGCGATACATCTCGTTTTCCATCAGCCGTCCGCTCTTCGGTCTCTCGGTCGCCCCGTACTTCCCGGTCAACAGCCCGCCGCCCAGCGGACTGTACGGCGTTACACCAAGGCCCGAGGCCCGCGCCAGAGGAAAGATCTCCACCTCAGCCTGACGCTTCGCCAGGTTGTACATCGGCTGAACGCAGGAAAAGCGCGTCAGTCCCTCGCGGGCTGAGATACCCAACGCCGTGGCGATCTGCCACGCCGCCCAGTTGCTCACCCCGGTGTAGAGGATCTTTCCCTGGTGGATGAGATCATCCAACGCGCGCAGGGTCTCCTCGATTGGGGCATCCGAATCGAAGGTGTGCACGAAATAGAGATCGATCCGGTCGGTTCGAAGCCGCTTCAGACTCGCCTCGATCGCCTGCGTGATGTGTCTTCGCGACAGACCCTCGGCGTTGACGTCCTCTCCCGCCGAGAAACCGACCTTGGAGGTGAGGACGATCTCGTCGCGGCAGTCGACGATGAGCTCGCCCAGAATCTCTTCCGAACGACCCGCATTGTATACGTTGGCACAGTCAAAGAAGTTAATCCCCGCCTCGCGACAGCGGTGAAACATCTCCGCAGAGGTTCCCCCGTCGGCCACCCCGCCGAACGACATCGTGCCAAAGCACAATCGTGAGACGTTGATTCCGGTCCTTCCCAATGTGCGGTACTCCATACACGATCACCCCAATGCCTGCGATAAAGAGACACCCAAATTTCGACGCGCGAACGTCCTCACCGAGTCTAGTCGCCCTCACCTCCCGTTTCCAACCCGGACACGATCCTCACAGCCTCCTTCGACCTGCTTTGTCGTCTCGCCGTGCGACGACGATCTCCTCGGCAAGGGCGTAGGGTACCGCCTCGTAGTGTTCGAAGTGCATGGTGAAGGTGCCGCGACCGCTGGTCAAGTTCCGCAGCTCCGAAGCGTAGCCGAACATCTCGAAAAGGGGCACGCGAGCGCGAAGGACCCCTGCGCCGGCTTTCGTCTCCATGTGTACGACCTTGCCTCGTTTGGCAACAAGGCTGCCGGTGATCGGCCCGGTCTGTTCCTCCGGCGCGGTCACCTCGACACTCATCACCGGTTCGAGCAAGCCCAGACCTGCCTTGCGGCACGCGTCTCGAAAACCCGCCGCCCCGCAGGTGCGGAACGCCTGTTCCGAGGAGTCGACCTCGTGCATCGAGCCGTCGGTGACCACGACCTTAATATCGACCATCGGATAGCCGGCGTACGGCCCTTCGGCCATCGCATCGAGAATCCCGCGCTCGATTGCCCGCAGGTACTCCCGCGAGATCTTCCCTCCTTTGATCTCGTCGGTGAACTGAAAGCCGGTTCCCGGGCCGGTCGGATCGATGCGGAAGACTGCGTGTGCGTACTGCCCTCGGCCGCCCGTCTGCTTGACGTGTCGGTGCTCGTGCTCGACCCCGCTCAGTATTGTCTCACGATACGCCACCTGAGGTTGCCCCGATCGCACCGCCACGTTGAACTCGCGCTTGAGACGATCGAGGATGATCTCCAAATGCAGCTCGCCCATCCCCGAGATGACCATCTCCCTGGTCTCTGCATCAGTGCGGACGGTAAACGTGGGATCCTCCTCGGCAAGCCGCTGCAGGGCGGAAGACAACCTGTCACGGGCGTCGCTCGACGTCGGCGCGACGGCAATCCCGATCACCGGAGTCGGAAACTCGATCGATTCGAGCAGGATCGGATGCGCATCGCTGCAGATCGTATCTCCGGTGTAGGTGTCGCCGAGACCGACAACCGCTCCGACCTCACCGGCGTACAGCGCCTCCATGGCCTGGCGGTCGTTGGCGTGCATTTCGAACAGCCGCCCCACGCGCTGGCGCACGTCGCGGCTTGAGTTGACCACGTGTTCACCGGACTTCAAGATCCCGGAGTAGACACGCACGTAGGTCAACTTACCCATGTGCTTGTCGGCCTGCACCTTGAATGCCAGTGCCGCCAGCGGCGCGTCGTCACTGGGGTAGCGGACGATCTCCTGGTTCTCCTCCCGGTGCGCACCGATCACCGGCGGCAGATCGATCGGGGAGGGGAGATAGTCGACGATCGCGTCGAGCAGCCGTCGCACACCCTTGTTTTTGAACGCCGCCCCACACAGGACCGGGATAAAGCGGCCGTCGATCGTCGCCGAGCGGATCGCGCGCACTACCTCGTCGCGCTGTGGCGCCTCCCCCTCAAGGAACTTCTCCATCAGGTGATCGTCCTGCTCACTTACCCGCTCGATCAGCAGCGCCTCCGCCGCGCGCGCCTGTTCCAGAAGTTCATCGGGGATCGGCTCCTCGCGGATCGTCGCGCCGGTCGGCGCGTCATCGTAGTAGATCGCCTTCATCTCAACGAGGTCGATCACGCCGGCAAAGTCCGCCTCCGCGCCGATCGGGATCACCACCGGCACCGCGTTCGCCCCCAGCGTTTGCCTGATCTCCTCAACGACTCCCTCAAAATCGGCGCCGGTGCGGTCCATCTTGTTGACGAACGCGATCCGCGGGACACGGTACTTCTCCGCCTGTCGCCACACCGTCTCGGCCTGTGGCTGCACTCCTCCGACGGCGCAGAACAGCGCCACCGTGCCGTCGAGCACGCGCAACGATCGCTCGACTTCCGCAGTGAAATCGACGTGTCCGGGGGTATCGATGATATTGATCCGATGGTCCCGCCAGTACGTCGTCGTCGCCGCCGATGTGATGGTGATCCCCCGCTCTTGTTCCTGGACCATCCAGTCCATCGCCGCCTCACCGTCGTGCACCTCACCGATCTTGTGGCTCTTGCCGGTGAAAAAGAGAATCCGCTCGGTCACCGTAGTCTTGCCCGCATCGATGTGGGCCATCACCCCCACGTTGCGCACCCTGCTGATATCCTTCTTGACTGCTGTTTTCGCTGTCATGTCTGCCTCCGTATCGCTCCCCACAATCGAAAAAGAGAAAGGGACCCCGCCAACACCCTAGGCGCGGTCCGTTGAACCGTCAAATCCAGAACTGCTTAAGAAACCCTGAGGCCGAAGGATACGCAGTACCGGGCCGGAAGTCAACCCTTGTTTCTTGCCATTCTAGTTACGATTGCGGAACAAAGGAATCAGCCCTCACCCAACAAGAACAGGCGTGATGCTCAACGGAATAGCTGCTGAAGCGCAGGTTTCCACTCCAAGCTCGACAAGGCTGTTGTAGGGGGGCAGTTCCACGACGATTGGTGTGAAGGTAACAACGTTCTCACCGAGCATGGCGTTCAAACCCTGGTGCAATTGCTTTTTGCAGCTGGTAGCACCATATGCAAAACTACGGGCGTATGTTCTTGGAGGGCTTCTGTCGGATCGGAAGGACTGAGGTGCGGAGTGCTGCATCACATCGCAGTGCACGACTGGCCAAGAAGCATTTCGTGGCGTCGCCAACCGTTAGCGCTGTGTCGACCAGGAATCCGGACTTCCTCGGATTACACCGAGCCACGATCGGATTGACCGCTGAGGAGAGAAATGCAGAAAGTGAAAACACAACCCCGACTGGTGCTGAAATGGAGTTCGCATTCCGAAGATTTCTACAGAAGTCAACACTACCGTGCAGATTATCAAGGTTCTTGTAAGAGTAGGCGATTGAGACTATAATGCCTTATCCGTTCTGGAAACCTTGGTTTTGATTAGCAGTATTAGGAGGGAGTCTGGCTGTGAGTGTAGTGGTAAGTATCTCGGCAGTTCTTGGGCTGATTAGTTTTGGCATTTGGCTCTATAAGTTCATCCGTTGGCTAAGGTCTCGAAATTCTCCACGTCTTGTGCCTTCCCTTTCCCAGGTCATGATGCCCACCGGAGATTGCAGGACTATCGTTGGGGTAAGCAACCTGGGAAAGGCCCCAGCCCACGATGTGCAATACGAGGTTGAGGTGTCCGGCGTCAACATCTCGGCAATTCACGAAGGCAGATTCGCAATGAGAGGACGCGGAGGGGGTATGGGAAGCAACTTTGGGCACGCGTGGCTGGGTAGGTTGCTACCACGGGAGTTCGCGGCTTTCGAGGTCATAACCTCCACTTGTCCGTTTCTGAGAGCTACCGTATACTGTCACGAGCAGAAGGGAGTGCAGATCTCCCATCGAGTCATCCCATAGAATGGGGTGAGTGATAGTGCTAATGTGTCGTTCTTATGAAGGAGGGTTGTAATGATTGCGTGGGAAAGCTTGGTCAGTATCATTGGTCTGGCAGCTGCATCCACTGCTCTGTTGCTTTTTGGGGTAGACCGTTTGTGGCGGCGAGAAGAGACAAAGCCAAAATTCGGTTTGTTTGTCTCCAGAGCAAAATCCACGGATAATCCGAATCTACTTCTGGTGTATATGCAAAACGCGGGTCTCAAGACACGTGATAACCTGAAGCTTAAGATCCTTGCGAATAATCCTCCTCTAAAAAACGAACTTACCAAACTGGACACTGGAGCCTTTGAGGAACTCAAGCGCGAGGGAAGGAGTGTGGCCGAACTACGGATACCTCGCATGCCTCCTGGAAGTATTGTTGGGCCTGTAATGGTGGAAAGTGTGGGCGGGCCTGAATCGATCCGTCTCCAGATACTGAAGTAGTGCTCTACGCCCACCGCAAAGGATACGCACATTTCCCAGGACACATCACTGAAGGCACGTGTCACGTTAAGAATTCTTCCCCCTCCACCTTCGAAGCAACCATGTCATCCTCCCCTCTTTAGACCTGATGTGGTCTCTTCGCTATTCAGATAGCAAAATGTCGTCCCAGCTGGATTCCAGGGACAAACCCCGGAAACAGAGCCTGTCTCACCGGAATTGCTGTTGTTTTATCATTCTTCGTAACTAACCCTTGGGGACGAAAGCCGTGACTACATATGGCGCATCTCCAGGCGGTTGTTGTAGGGGAACAAACAGGCGTACAGGCGTTTCAAGAATACCCCCAAACAACGGAGATTCGATTCTACGCCTAACTTCATCAAGACGCGAGGATCTTCGAGTTGAGTCAAACAGGAGCTTAAATAGCTCAAGTGTCAGTCTGCAGTGCGCAAGAGCACGGTTCCAGTCCAACGCGTATAGCCTGAGTTCTGCCTTCGACCCTTTCATGATCTCATTCTTCCGCTTCCCTTCAGGATCAGTCTCTAGGAACCAGAAGGCAGGAACGTGAGAGTTACTCCGCAGCTTCTCTCGGATTTCCTTAGGGTTGTAGGGCAAATCCTGATTGTCCTCGGCAAAGCCGCGAGCAAGCATATCAACGGAGTAGTCCGAGTAGGTCGGTAGACGGTATCCGTGCTTCATAGCGTTTAGCAAACTTCTGTGAGATTCCCGGAAGATGGCAGCAGCCTGCGCCAAACCAATGAGCCATTCGGGATCATAGGTAGTAGAGATCTCGCCAGATAAGCTTCTCGATGCAGGGTTCCCAAGCAACATGGAGAACAGCTGTTCGTCAGATGGCCTAAGCCCTGATTCTGCAACAGTCTTAACGCTGACGAACTCCTCGTCTTCAATGATCTCCTTCCACCCACCCGACTTGTGCAGTAGGGACACAAGCTTTGTGATCTTCCTAGGAGGTGCGAAATGCTCAACGGACATCCACCGGAAGCCTGGATTCAGAAAAGAACCAGTCAGCATGGTCACATAGCTTTCAACCATGGAGAGCAGCGTCTCAGCTGCCAAGTACAGATAGACATCGAGAGGGCCTCCTTGCGAGAGGTGTCTCAGTCGTTCTTCCCAGATGGCAAAGGGGTAGTGATCTTCGAACATCTGGGCAATCCAGTTGCTTGGGGGAAAAAAGAGAGAGCCGACCTCCTTTGTGCTCATCTACGACACCTCCCCATGATGACTAGTTAACAGATCGCGAAAGCTGAGGCCCCCCAAGGAGCCAATGTAGTGGATGAATTCCTCTGCCACGTCTCTGACGGCGTTGTCGTCAGATGAGAGTCCCATTCTCAGTATCTCTTTGGCATGGTCATCATAGATGCCCCAGTGTTGATTGGCAGTGTTCCGTACGATGGCATCGAGGCAATCGAGCACTTGCTGGAGATGATCAGTCGCGAGTTCTACAAGCTTTTCCAGTATGTGGCCATCAAGCTCCAACTTGACTTCCCTCCTCTGGCACTCAAGAAGCCGCTGCAAGCGCCATTCGGGAGCGAAATCATCTTTGAGGAACCACCAACTGAAAGAAGAGAGCTCGTGATACTCAACATCAGTTTCTTCGATGGCCTCGTCGAATCGCCAGGCCCACAGCTTCATAAGACGATCCACCACTTCTGCCCGTTTCTCCTTGCCGATCTCCTCGATCTGCCGAACGGCGTCGATCATCACGCTGTAACGCAACTTCGATTCTGCACGCTCGAAGTAGCCGCAGAACAGCGAGTCTTCACGTTCAAGCGTGCCTTCACGATAGAACAATGCGAGATGTCCGCCAAGACGCTCATCAGGGTTCACCATTCGTGTCTGCTCAGGCCGTTCAAATCCTAGCTGGCTAAGAGCATGTTCGTAGGAAGCTCGAAGTACCTCCAAAAGTTCGAGATATAGCGTGCTGCAGAATGCGAGATAGGCATCCCATGCTGCATGCCAGTATGGGGAGCCTCCCTCATCGAGAGGGAAGATCCTAGCAATGTTCGATTCTAACCAATCCTTATCCAGCCGATAGAGCGCCGTCAACCATTTGCCATAGACTGAACGGATAGCGCGGGATGGATCGCGCTCCAGGCGCTTCTCTAGGACTTCTTTAACCTCAGGAAGCCCCCAGCTCTCCCAGGTTCTGGTTTCGGGTTTCGCGTTCCGAGCAACCCAAAGGGCATATGAAACCAGGGCGTTCATGGCGACACCGCGAACGGTGTTGATTGCGATAGTCGAAGGATCCGAGTATTCCGAACGAGAGTGCTCTTCCACTTCCGTTGGATCAGAATCATCCACGAGCACCTCGAGGATCGACCAGACTTCGTTTCGGTGCTCAAAGGGGATTTCAGCTTTACCCTTTTTCACACCTGCTTGAACCAGATGAGCGATCTGCTTCCTGGCAGGCCCCCAGGTGACATCAAAGTCCTCCAAGCTGTTGCTTTCTGGCCCCTCGCCACGTGGCTGACTGACCGCCCACTGGCAGAAACGAAGGACAGGACCCCACAAGATCGAGCACCCTTGCTTCGCTCCATCTGCAAACCCCTGTGCGATGCCCCGAACGCAGGTGGATTTCAGCCCTTCAAGCTTCTCGGATTGGCTGGACAGACGCTCAGCATCTTCCGCCGCCCACTTGGCTAGTTCGCGTGCTAGTCCCTCTGGGGATGGAGAATGCCACTCATTTGGCGGAGTCCACTCATTGAGAGTTGTAACCAGCTTCTCAATCGGCATCTGCCTCATGTCCTCTGCAGAAAGGGGCGATGTTGGGCCTACCCAGACGGTTTCGTGA
>Ga0272442_10012825_pt1 | contig 10077 bp, 4 predicted proteins | sample SSMForm2O_FD_200262 | JGI IMG/M metagenome (GOLD analysis project Ga0272442, IMG submission 200262) | Marine sediment archaeal communities from Little Sippewissett salt marsh, Falmouth, MA, United States - SSM-Form-2O | ecosystem: Environmental > Aquatic > Marine > Wetlands > Sediment ... | reverse complement strand
AGAAGACGCTGGCATCACAGATCTAACGGGCCTTGAGTATGCAGCCAATCTCACCTTCTTGTCGATATGGGGCAACGGGATCGATAGCATATGGCCTCTGCGCCATCTTGTTCAGCTTAAGCACTTGGATGTATCGGACAACAGAATCACTGACATCAACGATCTCGAACTCCTGGCCAATCTGGAGAACCTGCAGGTAACAAGTAACCAGATAAGCAATATCTCTGTCCTCGAGCGAATGACTGAACTGACCGTTCTTCAACTCGACAAGAATCCCATCGGAGACGTCAGCGCACTGTCGGGTCTTGTGAAGCTAACGTATTTGGATCTGGAATCCTCTTCGATCAGCGACATCAACGACCTCTCGAATCTAACCAACTTGATTGTGCTCGACATCTCGAACCAAGACATGCAGGGCAGCAACAAGATCACTGATCTGCAACCTATTTCTGGCATGACCAAATTGGAGGATTTGGCGATCAGCAATAATCACGTCGGCGATATCAGCGTTGTTGCCAACATGGATCACCTTCGGGTCTTCGATGCGATGGATTGTGCCATATCCGATATCGAGCCTCTAACTGGTTTGATGCGCCTGAATGAGCATCTCGAACTTCGGTTGAATCCGCTGCCGGCGATCGCCTACACAAGGCATCTTCCCAAGATTCAGGAGAACAATCGTGGGCTTGTGTACGACATCAACCTCTTCTACGATCCCTGGTCCGGCCAGTACACGCTGACCATCACTTCGACGGAGGGCGGCATCGTCACCGAGCCCGGCGAAGGGCAATTCGAGTACTCGCCGGGCGTAGTGGTCTCCATAAGGGCAATGGCGGACAGGGTTCATCGCTTTGCCGGCTGGACCGGTTCGGCGGTCGATACCGGCAAGGTCGTCGATCCCTCTGCGGCCCAGATAACGGTCATGGTTGACGGCGACTACACGCTCCTGGCCAACTTCGCACTGCCCAACGGGCCGTCGGAAGTTCATTTCCCCGACCCAAATCTCGAGGACGCTATCAAGCAGGCACTTGGGATACCTGACACGCGTGTCGTTACTGAGGACGACATGGAAGCGTTGTACGGGCTAGACGCAGAAGGACGCGGAATAGCTGACTTGACGGGTTTGAAGCATGCGATCCGCCTCGAATGGATCGATCTGGCAAGGAACGACATCTCCGATGTCTCCCCTTTGCAGCATCTGGACGAGTTGACCAGCATCAATCTCACCGACAACAGTATCACCGACATCTCTCCCCTCTTTGGGCTTCCTCTCCTGGAGCATCTTCATGCCCATGAGAACCACATCAGCAACGTTGAAGGCATTGCCGCCCTGAGCAACCTGAAGACTCTCGGTCTTTGGAGGAATGATCTGTCGAACCTATTGCCGTTAGGCGGGATGATACAACTGGAACGCTTGTATCTCGGCGCCAACCACATAGCCGACATATCCGCGCTGGAGGGGATGACCCATTTGACGCTTCTGAAACTCGACGGCGGCGACAATGATGTGAGTGACATCCGCGTTCTGGAGGATATGAACGATTTGGAGGAGCTGAATCTCTGGGACAACAGCATCTCCGATATCTCCGCACTTGCAGGCAAAACAAAACTGGAGTTCCTCGATCTGGGCGGTAACCAGATAAGCGATATCTCACCTCTGAAAGACTCGCGCGGATTACGAATTCTCCACCTGGGAGGCAATCAGATCGGCGACATCTCTGTTTTGAAGGATATGAACGACCTTGAGGAACTCCGTCTCTGGAACACCGGCATTTCAGACATCTCGCCCCTGGACGGGAAGGCCGGGCTGCGGTTCCTGCAACTTGCAGGCAACGAGATTTCCGACATTTCGTTCTTAGAAGATGCGCGTGAGTTGACAGCCCTCTACTTGGGCGGGAACCCAATCGGTAGCATCGCCGCTCTGGAAGATGTGAACGACCTGGAGGAATTGGACCTCTGGAACACCGGTATCTCAGATATCTCGCCTCTGGAGGGCAAGACCAAGCTCCGCGTCTTGGGGCTCGATGGCAACCAGATCAGCGATATCTCAGCCTTGGAAGATATGGCAGAGCTGGTCTTCCTCGACTTGGGTGGCAACCAGATCAGCAATATCTCCGCGCTGGCCGGAAAGACCGAACTGGAGGAGTTACACCTTTGGGGAAACCAGATCAGCGACCTCAGACCACTCGCAGGCATGACAAAGCTCTGGTACCTCAACCTTGCCAGCAACCGGCTGTATGACAACCCTCGCTTACCGCTGATGGATGTGCTCAAGCGTATGGCCAGCATGACCCACCTGTATCTGGCGTACAATCAAATCAGCGACATCAGTGGGTTGGCCTACATGAGCAATCTGACGGAGGCCGAACTCCAGTGGAACCTGATCGATGATATCTCTCCGCTGGCTGAATTGACGAATCTGTCGCGCCTTGATCTCACGGCCAACCCGTTAAGCGCTGACGCTTACGAAACATACATTCCCCAAGTCATTGCGAACAATCCCGGCATTGAATTGTTGTATGGTGAGCCAGCTTCAGACCGTATACTCGTCGTGAGCTCTACTGCCGGCGGGAGTGTTATCGTGCCGGGAGAGGGTAGGTTCCACTACGACGACGGGGAGGTCGTTCCGATCGAGGCCATGCTTGACGACGCCGTCTACCTGTTCGCTGGCTGGACCGGCTCAGCAGTGAACAACGGCAAAGTCACGGATCCATCAGCGCCGCAGACAACGGTTACCGTCGATGGTGACTACTCAGTTGTGGCCAACTTCAGACGCTCCGGCGAGCCCTGGGAAGTTGTATATACTGATGACTGCGAAGGCCAAGTTGGCCCTGAATGGTCGCACGCGGATCGGGATGTTACACCCATTGGCGAACGGTGGTTCTTGGGCCAGTTCGGCAGTGACGTAGTAACGCTGACTTTGCAGGACCTGCCGTCGCATTCGGGGGTGAGGCTTTCCTTCGATCTCTTCGTTATTCGCACCTGGGACGGAGACGATACGGCATCGCCGCCAGACGAAGCCTGGGGACCCGACATATGGTCAGTCGGCGTACGTGGCGAACCGCCCCTTTTGCGGACCACTTTTGACAATCACTACACATGGAATTCACCACGGCAGTCCTATCCTGGTGAATATCCCAATCCGATCCATCGTCCCCAAACGGGCGCTGTCGAATCCAACACGCTGGGATACGGGACGCTGCTATTCGATATCATCGATTCAGTCTACCACTTTGACTTCATCTTTCACCACACCAGCGACTCGATCATGGTCGACTTCTCTGCCTCACTCATAGTGGTTGCGAACGTCGCCGATCCACGGGACAATGAGAGCTGGGGGGTTGACAACGTGAGGGTGGAGATTAGTGGGGAATATCTGGAACCCACTGTCCCACTGATCGCCTGGTCGCCTCAGCCGGTAGACAAGGCCTTTGGTGTGATTTCACCCGTTCTTCGCTGGAACGCCGGTCGCACGGCTGCATACCACGACGTATATTTCGGGGATCGGGCGAATCTGACCGGTCGTAACCTGAGGGGCCGTCAGACGGAGACCGAGTACTCGCCACCTGGCGGCCTTGCGCCAGGAGTGACATACTACTGGCGGGTCGACGAAGTAGAGTCTGGCGGCACGACAGTGCACACAGGTGATGTTTGGAGCTTCACCGCTGGAGAGCCCGGTCCGATCAACGAGCCGCAGATGGGCGAGTCCTTGGGTGAGATTTTTCTGGATACTCCCGAAAGCTTCGACGAGCAGGTGGAAACGAACAATGTTGAGGGCCCCAACCATCCGGAGTACAACCGTACACACGTCGAATTGGTCGAGGGCCTGGAGCCGGATCCTAACGGCATGATGCGGATGCAGAACCTCCCCGACCTCGATCCCAACTCGCCTGCGTATGGGGAGATTGTAGAGGCCCGCGCCAAGGGCAGTTTCGAGCCGTGCCAGAAGGCCAGCGTTTTGGTTCGCTTCTCGTATCTCTTCGAGCGTTCGGTGCCGGGGCTGGAGTTAGTGGCGTATTTCTCGGACGTGCCGGAGTTGCTGGATCGCGACGATCCGTCCTGGGACCAACATTACGTCGAAATCGGCAGCGTGCCCGAGCCGCCGGCGGGCCGGCCCGGCGCGTTGGGCAGCGGACGGTTCGGCGTCTTCGAGCAGTGGGTTTCGACCGGTGGCCTGGACCTGGGCAACGGCATGTGGGTCGAGCTGCAGTTGGTCGAGGATGCGGTGCTGGTGAATCCCATGTCCGCTCCCGGCGCGCTGCGCTTAGCTTCGGCGGACAGCGGTGGCTCTGCTCTGGTTGATGACTGGGCGGTGGAGGTGTACTGCGACGGGATTTGCATGGACTTGAACTGGAGCGATACGGCCGATGAGGAGGACTTCTTGTTAGTGATTGCCTCGTGTGGCAGCAGCGCTACCATGCTGGAAGGTGGGGTGGGCAGCCGGTACTGTCTCGATGGCGCCTTCAGCAGCGATGGTTATGTCGATACCTACGACGTCCAGGCGTGGGACTGGGCGTTGGGCGACAGCCAGCGGGTCATCGGCAACTTCTGCCGGGTGCCGCTACCTCTCATCGGCGGCAGCGAGGATGAGCTCCGGCCTCTCTCCGCCTCCACGGCCGCGACGAGACACGCGCTGCACTTGGCGAATATCTCTTCTTTGCCCGGTGAGCTTCTGGTGCTGGGCAAGCGTCGCGCGAGCACGGCTGCAACAGAACTGCTGCACGATTGCTTCTGCGTCTTTGACCGCGATCACCACTTCACGGCGGAGTACGCGCCCGCCGACTTGCCCTCCCGGTGTAGCATCCGAATCGTGCGCGGCCCGGCCGACGGACTGTATTTAGTCCACTCGGAACGGGGCGTCCTGCGGATTGATGAAGGCATTGAAGAGGTGATTCCGCCCGGCAAGGTCGTCCAGAGCAGCGACCCCCGCTACGGCAAGACGGGCTTCGTGGACGTAGGCATTCAGGGCGAAGGCTCCGAGTGCTACGGCCGGCCCATTCTCGATGTCGCCTTCGACACGGTCGGCTACGCCTACGTTGTTCCGGTCGTGGTCAGGCCGCTGGGTCGGGACGCGTACGTCGGCGCCGCCCAGCTCCAGTTGCAGCCGGGGGCCAATCCGCCCTATGAGATCGTGCAGTTCTTCGATGATCCGCCGCCGGCCAACGACAACCAGGAGCGTAATCACCTGCGTGAAATCGAAGTCGATGCGGCCGGCAATGTGTACCTCGCCAATGCCCACCGACTCAACGAAAGCTGCATACTATGGAAGTACGACGCGGCCGGAACAGTGCTGCAACGCTTGGACCTACTGTCCCCGGACAGCCAGAGCCAGATCGCCGACCCGCTGGCGCTGCATATCTCGGCAGACGGCGCCACGCTGTATCTGACCTCCGGCCAGCGCCACCGCAAGAATCGCGAGGACTGCGTCATCTACGGCCTATCCACCGAAGACTTCGCCCCGGCACGTTCGATTGCCATCGAGAACATGCAGCAGGCAACGTCCATCACCGAGGACCCGGCCACCGGCGCCCTCTGGGTTGTGGGCTTCAGCATGCCCAACGTCCCCGCCTGGCCCAGTTCCACCGACGAGCCGTTCTACGTCCCGTACCTGGCCGAAGTCCCGCCCGACGCAGAAAGCACCACCGCCGCACCGATAGCCAGCCCGGCCCAACATAACCTGGCTCTGCCCACGTCGATTCTCTGGACGGGAGAATGAGAGTGAGGAACTCCGACCGAACCAACTTGGGCGGCTCGCGCAGTACGTTCCAGACCACGCAGTGGCTGGAACTGCAAGCCCTGGCAAATCTGGACGAAGAGCAGCGCAGAGAGGTGCTCAACGGACTGATTACTCGATACTGGAAACCCGTGTATTGCTATCTGCGTCGCCAAGGGCACGACAACGAGAGCGCTAAGGACCTGACGCAGGGTTTCTTTCACGAGATCGTCATGGGTCGTCACTTGATGGAGCGGGCCGACGAGGTCAAGGGCCGCTTTCGAACCTTCTTGCTGACGGCCCTGGACCGTTACGTTGTGAGCGTGCACCGACGGCAGACGGCGGCGAAACGTGCTCCGGCCGCGGGAGTGATTTCGCTGGATGAGACGCAGGAGGTGATTTCCTCCACGACCGCCAAGGATATGAAACCCGATGAAGCGTTCACGTATGCCTGGACGATACAATTGCTCGAAGACGTCTTGGCCGAGCTGCGGCAACGATGCGCCCGAGACGGCAAAGAACTCCACTGGGAGCTCTTCCAGGCGCGGGTGCTGGACCCCATCATCGCCGGGTCCGAGCCGGTCCCGCTTTCGGATCTGTGCAAGCGTTTCGGCATCGCCACCCCTGTCAAGGCCGAGAACATGATGGTGACCATCAAGAGACGTTTCCAAGCCGCCATGAAGGACCGTGTCCGCGAATACGTCACCTCGAACGAGGAAGTAGAAGAGGAAATTCGCGATTTGATGGCGATTCTGTCGCGCTAGCGCAATGGGAAGGGCTGCTTTGCGTATCACAGGGTAAGACGGAATAATGCATGTGGCAACCACGAGATACGAACTGTTCATAGTACAACAGAGATAATCCGATGGAAGATGACTCGATTTCGGACCTGGAACCGGAGAAGGTAGCGCGGCTTGTCGGCCTGACTCTGAACGACGGACATGGTGAGAGGCCTGACACGGATGCGGCGATCAGAGAACTCCTGCAAGACCGCTTGGCAGATGCACTGGAGATCGATCATCGCAAGCGGAAAGGACTGCCCCAGGTGATTGGGCGGCTGCTGGGACCGCACCGCCCGGAGGCACACCGGTCGTTGAGAAGTGTCCTGCTGGATCCCGCTTCAACGCTGACCGCGATTAGGAACATCCGAAGATACGCCAAGGACAGAGCCGCTCGCACGGATGACGAAGCAGAGCATACGGTCATGACGACCATCTACTTCGCTGCCATCGCCAACCGGCTCGCATTCCACGGCCAGCGTATTACGACGTATTCCTATGAGAGTCTGGTCTCTTCGCTTGGTAAGCTCCGCGGCAAGTCATGGATGTCTCCAGAACTGAGGGAGCTGTTTGGAAAAGCGGAGACGGTATGCCGGGAGAAGACGCGAGGCGGCCGCCCGACCCGGGAACGATAGAAACGCGGCAGATTCGCATGATGAACGTGGCGTAGCGCCGTGCTTGGCGGTAGCATAGAGCATCCGTTTATGGAGCGCACAGAATGGATGGTTGCCTCGATCAAGACACAATTCGACGGTATGCGGACAAGACGTGTGCAGCCAATGAAAGAGAACGTGTAGAAGCCCATCTGGCCCGCTGTGCGAACTGCAAGAGCCGCTTGGAGACCGAACTGGCCACTCGGTCGCAGCGGACAGACACTACGTCAGCCCCGGGGCCGGCCCACGACCAGAGCGACGAAGTGCAGACCACCTCTGACAGTGCTGCTCTGCCCACTCAATCTATGCCGGAACCGTCGGACGCCACAGATGGATCACGAGTCCAGGCGTTGCCTGACAGCGCCTTTGATACCTACCAGATCATCGAAGAGCTGCCTCAGGGCGGCCAAGCGGTTGTCTACAAGGCCATCCACAAACCGACGCGGGCGAAGGTGGCCTTGAAGGTTCTCCTACCGGGTCTTACCGCTTCGGCGAAGGCACGCCGCTACTTTAAGCAGGAGGTGGAGTTAGCCGCCAGTCTGGACCACCCAAACATTGTGGCCATTCGCGACAGCGGAGTAGCTCAGGGTCAATACTACTTCGCTATGAACTATGTGCATGGCCAGCCGCTGGACCGGTACGTTCAGGGGCGCGCCTTATCCTTGCGGCAGAAGCTGGAGCTGTTTGCCAGGATCTGTGATGCCATGAAGCACGCTCATCAGCGCGGCGTGATTCACCGTGACCTGAAGCCATCGAACATCCTCGTCGATGAGCGAGGCGAGCCTCATATCCTGGATTTCGGGCTGGCGAAGACGGCGGCCGGGCTCGGCACCGATACCGAGGCCGATGTCTTGCCGACGATCACCGGCCAGATCAAAGGCACCGTGGCCTACATGTCGCCGGAGCAGGCGGCGGGCCGGTCCGACCTGGTCGACGTCAGGACCGACGTGTATTCACTCGGGGTGATCCTGTACCAGATGTGCACGGGGAAGTTCCCGTACGATGTTCTGGGCACAATCATCGAGGCGCTCCAGAACATTCAATACACCGAGCCGGTCAGGCCCAGACAGACGATCAGTCGGTTTGATTCCGACGTCGAGGCAATCATCCTCAAGTGCTTGGCCAAAGACCCTGACCAGCGCTATCAATCCGCCGCTGAACTGAAGCAGGAGGTGCGGCGGTGGCTGGGCGGCTTGCCGATCGTGGCCAAATCCGTCAGTTCCATCTACCTACTTCGCAAGATTGTCTCCCGTCATCGCTACACGGCCTCGGTGGTGGGGCTGCTCCTTGTTATCACCGTAAGCTTCTCGTGCGTGAGTTTTCAACTGTACCGCCTGTCGGAACGCAGGAGGACACAACTGGAACAGACCGAGCAGGATCTCGGCGCACAGACCGTACGGAACTACCGCGTGGATCGCCGGCTCACTTTCCTTGCCGGCCTGGAGGCGTGGCGTCAGAATGATCCTGACCGCACCGCTGCGATTGCATTGTTCATCGCGGACGACGAGTCGAAGGAGAAGCAAGCTATGAAGTTCTTGTTAGGCCCGTCTGGGGCGGAGGGCGAGGATGAATTCCGGCGGCACCTTGACGACGAATGGCCGTGGTTCACTGACTTCGTGGTTGCCGAGAAGTATGCGAAAGAAGGAAAGAAGCAACAGGCGGAGGAGTTGTACAGACACAGTTACCAGCTTATCAGGCAGCGGTCGTCGCAGAGTGAGAATCTGTTCGACAGGCTCCTCGAAGGTTACGCCAAGACCAGCATCCTGGAATCACTCCTTGCCGGCCGCCCACCGCAGACAACACTGGCCGGGCAAGGCGATAGTGGAGGCCAATAACCATGATAGGTTGGCACGCCTGGCCGCATGCAAGAACTCGCAGGGGGTTCACACTCATTGAACTGCTTGTCGTCGTGGCCGTCATCGCGGTACTGCTGGCGGTTCTCATGCCTGCGTTGACCCGTGCCCAGGCTTTGGCCAAGCGGACCAAGTGCGGTGCCAATTTGAAACAGTTGGCGCTGGCCTGGAAGATGTATCTGCCCGACAACGACTATCACTTCTACCAAGGGGCCAATGCGAACATCAACTTTGGCGGCTGGAAGGGCCTGAGGGGCTGGTGGCCGCGCGTGCTGAACCCGTATGTTGGTCTTACGGATCCCAATGGTGTGACGGAACAAAATGCCAAGGTCTTCTGCTGCCCCGGCGACTGCGGGGGGGTGCCCGGTGGATCTCTCCGCGAGAAGGTGTATCGATTGCATGGAACCAGCTATCAGACCAACATCTTTCTGATCGGCCAGGATAGCTGTCGGTCTTTCAGTACGCACACGCAAGAGCTTGACCTTGCCATTGCTGCGAGCTTGCCTCGCCTTGACGTGAATCGCGTGGCCAAGAACCACTCACGTTTGCTCTTGATCGGTGATTACGGCTGGATCAACCAGTGGAAACCCCGGCCACATCCGCACGCCGAGTGGAAGGAACTGGCTGAATGGCATCGCAAGGTCGATTGTCACAACCTGGCCTTTCTGGACGGCCACGTAAGCTTCCTGAAGATTCGCAAGGGATATTACATCACAGACGAGTATTGGGTGCTTCCGTTCGAGGACCTCTCCGACCTCGCGGGCAGAGTGCAAGGACCAGCAGAGTGAACCGATACGAGGAGGGCTGCTCGTGTTTCAGCCCTGAGGCTTCGGCACGTGGACTGCCTGTTTGGTTCGAAGCTGGTTCTCTGCAAGGTAACGTAGACTCGGTCTTTGTGCCGAGTAGAAAGACCAAGTGCCCTTGAGATTGGACGTGACATCATGTCTCCATTTTGTCTCCACTTGCCTGAATTCCCGCGAAACCCGGAGTTCGCACACCCCCTGTCAAGGGCAAAAAACGTGGTTTCGAAGATTTATCGGTCGGGAAATCGGACTTGGGGTCCGATGACCCCTGTGGAG
>Ga0272442_10012824_pt1 | contig 10079 bp, 2 predicted proteins | sample SSMForm2O_FD_200262 | JGI IMG/M metagenome (GOLD analysis project Ga0272442, IMG submission 200262) | Marine sediment archaeal communities from Little Sippewissett salt marsh, Falmouth, MA, United States - SSM-Form-2O | ecosystem: Environmental > Aquatic > Marine > Wetlands > Sediment ... | reverse complement strand
AGCCACTTCTGGCCGGTGTTCTCCGCCCTGGCAACAGCGGTCAGCAGCAAACGGGACGACGATGCTATGGGAGCATCGTCCAGCGACGTGAGAGCCACCACGGCAAATGGAGTCGACGACAGAACTCGCAGGTTCGCCAGGTCCTGCGGACCCCCCGCCAGGTAGCCGACAACGGCCTGCGTCCTCGGTGTGCCGATGGTCAGAAGACCCCGGCCGAGGTCGTACTTCAGTTGCCCGGTGTCGCTGACAAGCGCTTGCCCGGCGCCAGTGCCCGGCTCTCCCCGGTAGAGCCCCCAGCGCCGTGCGCAGTCGAGATAGAGGTTGCGGGGCCAGCTCATGTCCCCGGCGCTCTCGAGCACCGCCGCATCGGGGATGAGACATAGCCGCTCGTCGACGAAACCCAGGGCCACCCCGGCCGACGAGTCGACACCTATCGGAGTCGCCGAGGACGGTATGCTCGCGAGCTCGATCGCGTGGTCGAGATCCGCCGGCAGCCGCCTATCCGGCCAGATCAGACCCTCGAAGGCCAAGTCCACCCGCGCTCGTCTCACCCGGACGCCCGGGTAAACCTCGGATAGAAGGCGCAGGGCATCTTCCGAGACGGCGATGACGTGCCGAGCCGCAGCGTATGACGCGCCGGCAGAAAGCCCCATCGGGATGACCATGTCCGCGGTGCCCTCGTACGCGTTGTCGAAGAACTGGTTCTCCACTCTGAACACGTAGGGTAGCCACAGCAGAGGGTGAGACCGGCCGCGCAACGACAGGAGGCCCTCCTTCTCGGCCTCGCTGATGGCATGGTGTACGACGTGCCGCGCCTTTTCGACGTCACCGCGCAGGAACATCCTCGAGGCAACGGGCATGAGCCCACCGTCGGCGGGATCGTTCCTCATGTGGAAGACGAACCAGAGGTACTCCTTGCCCTCTGGCCCTGGCGCGGTGTCGTAATTCCAGTGTATCAACGCATCCCAGTCTTGAAGCATCGCGTATGCCGTGAGGAACAGCGGGCCCTCGCACCTGTAATCGTAGGGGGCAAAGAAGTCCCACTCCGAAACGACTACCGGCGCGGAGGAGACCTTCGCGGTGGCGCCTTGCCCCAGCGACATCCCCGGGGCGAAGGTCGGGTCCGCAGCGCGGATGAGCGGCAGATTGGGACCCGTCAACTGCCTGAAGGCTCCCATGCGGCTCCGACCCCAGTACATGTGCGTGTTGACGAAGTCTCCCTCGACGTGAATGGAGGAGCTGGACAGCCAGTTGGCCCAACTGGCGCCGCATATAGGAACCCTCAGACCCAGCCCGCGCAGGTAGTCCCTCATCTCGCGTATGTAGCCGCGCTCGACACTGTAGAGGAAGCGGTAAGCGTCGCGTGCGCGCGTGGCTACTCCGTGTCCCTCGCCTGTCGCGGCCAACACAGACGAGAACAGCCCAACTGTGCCGCGCTGGGGATCCTCCGCGTCCTCAAGTGCTGGGCCGCCCCAAACCCGACATAGCGCTTCCCGGTCCCCGTGCTCCTCGACGAGCCAGGCGTTCCACAGCCCTGTGATTTCCTCGCGGTAGCCGATCTGCCTGGACAATACATCGAGGGAGCCGGGACTAAGCAACGTGCTTTCATTGATAAGTTCGACCAACGCTATCGTCGGGTCGTCGGCGTATCGCAGCCCTGTGTACGGGTTGAGGTGCGTTAGCAGATCATGCGCGTACTTCTTCTGGAGCTCTATCAGCCGACGGTTGAATATCGCGGGACAGCCCGAGCCCGGCTCGACCCCAAACTCCTCGGCGATCTCCAGCCTGTCACCTTCCTTGAACGTCCTCCACGTCAGCAGATCCATGTAGACGTATATGCCCCGCGACTTCAGTTCGGACAGGAGCAGGTCCAGCCTGTCCATCTGGCCAGGGTGGAGGTGCTGGGTGTCGGACAAGCCGCAGTCGATAACCGAGCCTCCCTGCCACTTCGGCGTGGTGCGATCGATGATAGACAGGCGCACAACGTTGAAACCTCTCTTGGCCAGGTGCGCCGCATACGTTCGGGCCATCTCAGGCGTGGCAGGGAACGCGTTGAGGCAGGATAGCGCGACACCAAAGAAACGAGCACGGGTACCGTCCTCGAAGAAGAAATGTCCATCACGAGCGGTCAGGAAGCCGTGGCGCCCGCACGGCCCATCGAGCAGGCTGCTGCAATCCAGCGCTGTGGCTTCGCTATCCTCGTAAGGCACGTGATAGGGTATCCACCCCCGGTGATCCAACTCCTCCGGGCTCGTCGGCGGAGCAGCATATGCGGCGTCGGACACCGTGAGCGCCAAGAGGCCGTACACCGGCCGCGACTCGGTGGAGCTAAGAAGCACGTCGGCGATGTCCTTTGCCGGGTGCGGGTTCGGCCAGGGATAGAGCAGGACACCGATGTTGCCCGCCGTGGGGTTTGTGCCCCGCCACGCCAGCACGGCCTGCTCGGTGGAGTTGGCCCCCCACCAATCGACCACCTCCGAGCCTATGCTTATTGGAATATCCACAGAGGTGCCGTCTGCGTAGCGGCAGCGATAGACGGCGACGCGATTGTCGCCGCCCGCCCATGCTGCACAGTGGAGGAAGAACAGCGTACGGGCCTTACGCCCAATCGGGATGGTGAAGCTCTTGGGGAAGCTGGGACCCATCACACCGTACAGCGCAAGCATCGAGCGGCCCGAGTTGCCCGCGGGATCTATGATGTCGAACGGCACCCCGGCGAAGAGGTTGCGCCCGGTCGGGAAGCGTCGGAGGTCATTGTAAGGGCCCTGATCAGGCCAGCCCCCTCCTCCGTCGCCCGGCACGTCGTCGGAGAAACCGATGTTGGTCAGGCTACGGAGATCGATCGGCTCATACGTGGGCTCAGCCGAGAACGCGGAACCGACGACCGCCGCGACGGCAGCTGCAGTTACCAGTCCAGAGAGCTTCAAATCGCTTCGCCCCCCAGGCAAGCATCTCCCACCTGTCGGCGCCAACAGCAAAACCCCAACCGTTGTCTTCGCAGGAGACGGGCCATATAATCAACGCAGGCTCGGCCTGCTGTGCTGACCGGTCAAACACAAACATTGCCGCTCGTGTCCATGTGGCATTCTAGCAGGCGTCACAAGGCTCTACAAGAGAGGGCTCACAAATGGGCGCAACCAGAGTTGCAGGGGCGATCTTGCTCTGCCTCTTCACATCGGCGGCAACGGCCGACTCGGCAGAGCGGCTCATCCTGGCCGAATGGACCGGTTCGGGCCTCGCCGCGTTCTCCCCCAACGCGGATGCGACAGTCCGGCCGACCTTGCCTGACGGGATCGAGATCAGAGCTTGCGGCCGCGACCCCCAGATCACCAGCCCCCTGATTGACCTCCCCGCGAGGAACTCCCAGTGGCTCGAGATCACCATGCGATCCCTATCAAGCGGACAGGCGGAGGTCTACTGGGCCCCAGACTCCGAGCAGCCTTGGGGCGGTTTCCGACGCGAGAAGAGAGTGTGCTTCAGCATCGTCGGCGATGGCAGCTTGCACTGCTACAGGATCTATCCCTGCTGGGGCGCCGAAGAGCGCATAGTCCGCTTCAGACTGGACATGCCGCCGGCTCTCGGCGCCAAGCACGTCCTCACGGACGTGAGGATCAAGCAGGCGACGGACGACGGCGACGCCGTCCGTTGGGTCTTTATGGGCACCGACGCAGAAGACAAGGGCGCTCTTGCTGATAGGCCCGGAGGCACAGCGATCTCTCATCCCGTTCAGGGGCAGCGGTACATCAACCTGTGCATGTCCGCCATCCGTCCGACCACTGTGGCGGTCCTTGGTGCGCCCCTGGACGGCGCGCCGATTCCGATTGCGTCCCTTCCGCTCATACTGCCGGGGCAGAGGTGTTACGCCCTGGCCCTTCCCGACTCGGATACCGACTACTGCATCGTCCTGCGGGGCAATGGCGAGGCGAACGGAGACGTGAAGATCGAATCGGCGTCGCTGGACGATCGGCCGCTACCGTCAGCGTCTCTCGTACCGGCATTGATATGCGATTCTGGGGCCGACTGGCCCTGCGGTCTCGCCAGGACGGTCCACGTCCGCATCGACAACTGGGGCGGCAAAGCGGCGCGGGCCCTCAGGGCCGAGCTGGCAGCCAAAGGCGTGGCCGTGCTGCAATCCGAGCGCGAACTCCAGACTGATCTGTGCGAGCCCGGCTCGTCGTGGCCCATAGCTTGTCGCCTGGTGGCGAAGGAGCCGGGGGCCGGCCAACTCAACATCGCGCTGTCTTGGGACGGAGGAGCCCAGTTACTCGAAGTTCCTCTGTACTTCAGGAAGACCCAATACGCAATGCCGGGCGTGGTGCCCAAGCCGCGCGTCAAGACGGACCCATACGACATCGGCGTCTACTACTTCCCCGGATGGTACCGCCAGGAACACTGGCGGCCACTGCTCCCATTCGCCGACAGGACGCCGCTGCTGGGCTTCTACGATGATAACGAGCCCGAGATCGCCGACTGGCACATATACTGGGCCGGAAGCGCCGGCATCGATTTCTTCATTTACGACTGGTACTGGGAGCGCGGGCAGAGGCATCACGAAGGCGCGCTACACCTCGGCTACATGCAATCGCATCTCAAGAGCCGGCTGAAGTACTGCATCCTCTGGGCTAATCACAACAGGCCCGGAACTCACAGCACTGCGGACCTTCTGGACGTCACGCGCTATTGGATAGACAACTACTTCCGCGACCCGGACTACTATCGATTGGGCGGGCGCCCCGTCGTCGTCGTGTTCGCCCCGGGCAGCATCAGAAAAGACCTGGGCGGCAGCACAGAGGTACGGCACGGGTTCGACGCGATGCGGGCACTCTGCAGTGAGCACGGCGTAGCGCCGGTCTTCCTGGTGGCATGCATGGGGTGGCCGAGCGACATACCAGACCTGCAGCGCGACGGGTATGACGCCGTCTCCGGCTACAACCACCCCGCCGTAGCAGGCTCCCACTCCACGAGAGCAGGCTACGAGGCCCAGACGGAAGGTTACCGGGAGCTATGGCAAGCGGCGTCCGAGGCCGAGGGCTCGCCTTACATTCCCGTCCTCTCGGCCGGATGGGACTCGCGTCCCTGGCACGGTGAGTCTGCTCTGGTTGTCCCCGGCAGGACGCCAGATCGCTTCGCCGCCCATCTCGCCGACGCCAAGGGCTTCGTGGACAAGCATCCTGTCGACGGCGCGAAGCTGCTGTTCATCGAGGCATGGAATGAATGGGGCGAGGGGTCGTACATCGAGCCACATCGCCACTACGGCTTCGGCTACTTGGACGCTATCGCCAGTTGCTTCGGCGCGGAGGAAGAGATGTCCGACCATATCAGACCCGAGGACGTCGGGCTCCACACCGCGGAAGTGCGCGGGGTCCGCTGGCCCACGATACTGCCAGCGGACCCGCCCTCGCGCGAGGTCGTCATACCGGCCGGCGTGTGGAACACACCGCTGGGGCGGATCGAGTTGAAACAGGATGCCAAGCTGGACATCCCGGCCGGCGACTTTGCCGAGATCATTGCTGAGAGGCTGCGCCTTTCGGACGAGGTGCCCGATCACTGGCGAGGAGGGTCCACCCTTTCAGGTAGCCATCCGGAAGGGATTGCCTCGCGTATACCGGGATCCATAGACGCGTCGTCGGTGAGGATGCGGCTCACAGCAGAGGGCATTGACCTCCAGCGTGGACGCGACTTCTTCGCCGAGGAGGAATACGGTGGCCTCTGCAGACTCGCGGGCGGGCGCATAGCGGAGGACGCCGAGGTGCTCGTCGATTACCGTCACTGGCTGAGCCGGATCGACGGCATCGACGTGAGCGCGGACGGAGCCGTTCTCCTCAGACGGGGCATACCCGCGAAAGTATGCCCGCTTCCGCCCCCACCGCATGGAGGCTTCGCGCGACTGGCGAACATCTACAGGCCGTACGGCTGCGACGCCGTCGAATCATCTCACATATGCGATCCGGTCGATCCCATGTACTGGGGCATACCGGCCGTGCCTACTCGGGTATACGGCCGGGAGGGCCTCGCCAGAACCACAAGCAAGCTTGAGAGCGGCCGCGGTCTGACCGTAGTTGCCCTCGGTGACAGTGTGACTGGGGGAGGCGATGCCTCATCGGCCGAAAAGACATTCGTCCGGCTCTTCGAGACGGGACTGCGCGAGCGGTACCCGTCCTCCGACATCAGAGTTATCAACGCAGGAGTCGGCGGGACGAATTCCGACTTCGCGCTGCAGCGCCTGGATACGGACGTCATCTCGCATCAGCCCGACCTCGTGATTATCGAGTTCGTCAACGATACCGGCTTGCCGCCGAAGAGAATAAGGGACAACTATCAGGAGATCTTCGCTCGATGTCGCGAGAGTTCAGAGTGCGAGTTCATCGTGCTGACGCCACACTTCGTACGCCCGGCGTGGATGGGGAGCTTCGAAGCGGCGGCGCAGGCCATGCGCGAGACCGCCCTGGCACACGGCGCCGCTCTGGCGGACGTATCGGCCGCCTGGCGCGACATGAGGACCTCCGGCATCCCCTACGAGTCGCTTCTCAAGAACGGGATCAACCACCCGGATGACCGTGGGCACAAGCTGTACGCGGCATTTCTACTCGCCTGCTTCCAATGAGCAGCCGCTTCGGTGATGGATGTGCGCCTGAGAGCTCCGTGGGGCCGTCCTGGACGACCGCCCGCTCCCCCGCTAACTCGATTGATGGCTTGGCGTACTACCGCGCTACAAACACTGGCCCCACGCGCAGCTACCCGCCCTCGGTCGGCTCGATTCTGACTAGAGCCAAACCCCCGGGCACGGGCGGGCGGATTTCAAGTCGATTCTCCCGCCAGGTCCAGTCGCGAGTTCGCGCCAATTCGTTCCCGTCCAGCTCGATGGCCTGAGGTGCCACCGTAAGGTGAATGCGCAGAACCGACGCACTCCAGAAGCCGATCGCGAGCCCGTCGGCATCCTCCCGCAACCAGAATAACTCGGCGTCCGTCTCCACCTTGTCGCCGTAAGCCAGCGCGGCCCGGGCGCTAGGCTGGAAGCCCACGCAGTCACTTATGCCTTGCCCCTTGACCTTCACACCGCAAGCACCGGGGTACCTGCCGACGCCTGCATTCTGCGGATCCAAAGCGACGATACGCAGTCGATCCCAACGGAGCGGACACAGGACGGTCAACCACGCCCCTCGCGCTTCGACCTCAACGCTTTCGGCCGGATCGCCCGCATACCAGAACTGATCCTCCCATTCTGGGCTGTCCCAAGTCGACACCGTTTCGTGGCTGATCCTGTGCCAGTCCAGGTTGTTAGGGAAACGGGCGTCCAGACATCGGCCGGCCCGGTTTAGCACAATACCGTCGGCTTCCCACGAAGGGGCGCCATCCGTCAAGAAGTGCCAGTAGGCAACGTCCGCCGTCGGGGCGGAGTCGAAGACGACGGCATACGACGGGTCTTGCGGGAAGCAGACGTAGCGAAGCCACCCTCCGACGGAGGAATCCACTCTGGCTGCGGAGAAGCCCTCGCGGGCGAAGAACAAGCCGACACTCGCGTCCGTGTGCCCGATCGAGTCCGGGGCCGAGCGGGAGTCGAGCACACTGCGCAGACGCCACTCCTTGTGGTGAACGTCGCGCGTCTTGCCGGGGCCGAAAACGCCGCTGCCGTATACGACGTTCACGATGCTGCCCGCGTGAGGCTGGTTCTTGCCGCAGGTGGGCGCGAGGTCCACGAGGAGGTAGAAGGCCTCCTCCCCCCAGCCGTCACGGAAGACCACCTTGTCGGCCCGCCCGCTGTGACGCATCTGCTTGTCGTAGCTGTTGCCAAGGTCACCGTAGACGACCTTGCAGCCGTGTTCGGCAAGCTCAGGAGCCAGCGGCTCCAGATCGTCCAGGCTGTACATCCAGAGCCAGATTGGCTCGCCGCGCGTATGGCCCTGCTGGGAGTCGACAAGCCCGTCGCCCGCGTAGCCCTCCTTGGGCAGCCGAGAGCTGTAACCGAACAGCGTCAACGCCGTCCACTTGGCCTGACGCGCCAAGCGCACATGCTCCGGTTGGCCGTCGCTGAGGAAGCACGCCGCTCCGATCAGAAAGGAGAACAACTGGCGCACGTGGTCACGCGACCAGGTTGTGCCGAACGACAATCCGTAGCCGTTGTGAGGATACAGGTCGAGAATCCGGTTGACCGCAAGCGCGAGATTGGCCTTGTGGCTCTCGGGGAAGACGCCGCCGTGACCGTTTGCGTAGAGCGAGATCCGCGCCATGCTTATGTAGACGAAGGGTGCGTAATGCGCCGAGTTCTCTATGGGCCCGGGGCTGTCGCCGAAGTCGAAGGCCGTGTCGGCATACTCCCAGAGGCGGCGCACATCGTCCGAGTAATCGACGCCCGTGCGGCTCGTGGCAAGCACGTGGCCGACCACGGCGGCCAGCGCATGAGGCACGTACTGGTGACCCATCACCTCGCGCGCGTTGTCATAGGCCCAACGGCGGAAGAGATCCTCCTCCAGCAGCTGCTGCTCCTCCTTCGTGAAGATGCCCTTCTCCCGCAGAATGAGGTAGGCCTCGGCCATGGACGCAAGGACCCTGTCGTGGTCACCGCCAAAGGCCACCCCGTCGCGAACAAAGGCCAGCATCTGACCGTGCACGGCGGGGAGCGCCTTCTCGTCGGGGCGGAAGCAGGAAGGAACGTCCTCCCCGTACACCAGATAGAGGAGGACATCGCTGACGACGCCGTTCTTGACTTCCATGCCGGGATCGTCGTCGATGACATACCGACACCCCGCACGGACCAATGAGGCCCAATCGGCCCGAGACCCCGAGAAGCCCTCCGCCTCCGCGCCCCCAGCTCCCAGGATTGCCAAGAACAGACACCCCCACGCCATTCTGCTCATAGTGGAATCCCGTCATTCAACCGATTCTGCAGGACCACCACAGGCGACACCGCGGCGCCATGTGCCGCCTAGCGCATACCTACGGTGCTGTCCACGCAAGCTCCTTCTCAAGAGCCCGCAGCCTCTCCTGCATCTCCTTCAGCACGGCGGCATACCCAGGATCATCGATCACATTGAGCATCTCGTGCGGGTCGGCCTGGAGATCGTAGAGCTCGTTCATGCTCGCCGGGTCGAGATACTGGATGTACTTGTATCTGCTCCCGCGCACGGCTACGAGCGCCGGCATGTTGCCAAACTCCCTTTCCGCGTACTCGTAGAAGAAGTCCTCGCGCCAGTTGCGCACGCGCTTTCCCTCGAGCAGCGGCATGAGGCTGCAGCCTGCGACGTTGCCCGGAACGGGGACCCCGCACGCGTCCAGCACGGTAGGGCAGACGTCGATGTTCAGCGCCATCTCCGGCACGGTCCGTCCGGGCTTCACACGCCTGGGATAACGCATCAGAAGCGGTATGCGCAGCGCTTCTTCATAAGGGAACCGCTTGTCGATCAGGTTGTGCTCGCCCAGGAAAAACCCGTTGTCGCCGGCGAAGATGACAAGGGTGTCATCGGCGACCCCCAGATCATCGAGTGCCTCCAGAATCCTGCCCACTCCCCTGTCCGCGCTCATGATCGTGCGGTAGAAGTCCTTGATGAAGGGCTCCCAGGCGCCTTTGCGCTGCTTCGGCCCGTCGAAGAACTCGTCTGAGCGAAGCAGGGAGTTCACGACCACATCGGCCTTCTTGGATACCCCGAAGTCCTCATCGTAGCTCTCGGGGAACGGGATCTCGGCGTCGGCAAGTACGTCCTTCAGCTCTTCCGGCGGCGTCTGCGGCGCGTGGGGCGACTTGAAGCCTACGCAGAGGCAGAAGGGAGCGCCGCCCGCCGCCACCTCCCGCAACCATTCCGACGCCATCCCGCTTACGATGCCGTCCACGTGTCCGGGCACAGTTCTCAGATCGCCGTCGACGTTCATCTCCGGATCGACGTAGCGCCCTTGGCCGGGGAGAACTGCCCACCTGTCAAAGCCGGGCCTCGGGCTGGCGTCCTTGCCGATATGCCACTTGCCGAAGTAGGCCGTCTTGTACCCGGCCTTGTGAAGGATCTGCGGCCAGAGGACCTCGCTCTCCTCGAAGTGCTCGCAGGGGGCGTTGACGCGAACCCGGTGCTGATGGGCGTATCGCCCGGTGA
>Ga0272442_10012823_pt1 | contig 10079 bp, 4 predicted proteins | sample SSMForm2O_FD_200262 | JGI IMG/M metagenome (GOLD analysis project Ga0272442, IMG submission 200262) | Marine sediment archaeal communities from Little Sippewissett salt marsh, Falmouth, MA, United States - SSM-Form-2O | ecosystem: Environmental > Aquatic > Marine > Wetlands > Sediment ... | reverse complement strand
CCTGGGAGATTCCGGGCATGGCAAGACCAACACTATGTGGAAACTGGTCTCACATCCAATGCTTCGGGAAAAGAAAAAAGATCTTGCTATCTTTTTTTTCGAAGCCCGTAATATACATCCCCTGGGTCTGAAACAGGAGATCGACCAGGATCTCTTTCTCGATAATGTGCTCTCCAGTCTGGTCAGGATGATGAAGGAAAACAGTCCTCAAATCAAGGGGAAAGAGGTTGTTTTCTTCATTGACGCCATCAATGAATATTCCAATCCGGCTTTCCTGATGCGGGAGATCCTAGATATTTTTTCCCAAAAAGCAGAAATTAACCTGAGGTTCATTGTTTCCTGCCGTACGATCAGCTGGTCCAGGATCCTAGTTACTCTCTCAAATCAGCAGGAAGAGCTGGTTTTCAGTTATCTGGAAAACAGTGATAAGAAATATCCCTCTCTGGCAGAATATTCCCAATCCGAACTGGAAGCTGCCTATAACAATTACTGCGAAAACTTTAATATCGAAACAAAACTGAAAGAGCTTTCTCCCCGTTCCCGAAAGTTGCTTACAGATCCTTTAATGCTGAGATTAGCTGCTGAGGCTTACGGAGGTACTGAAACCGATAATGGTAAAATACCTAGGGAATTGAACATTTCCAGGATCTTTGAGTCGTATGATGAAAAAGCCAGGATCGACAGTAAACGGGATGAACCGTTCTTGGCTAACCTAATCGAGAAAATGTGGGAGCAGCATCAGAGTCTGCTACCTGGAGATGAAATACGAAATAACAATGAGCTACAGGAGATCGTCTATGCCACTCCCGTTAACCTAGCGCCCGGCTCAACTTATCAATGTGCCGGATGTAAAAGTATATTCAAACTGGGAGATCCTGATTTTGAGGTTGGAGGTCCATGTCCGACCTGCGATTCCATGAACGTCAAACCCGTACCGAAGGACTGGCGAACAACCTATGAAAGACTTCTGGATGAAGGTATAATCACAGAGGATCTGCAGGCTGATGATATGGCATTGCGGTTTGTCTACGACCGCTATTACGAATACCGTACCGCCAGGTGGATCTTGAGCAGGTTTGTTCCCCATGATTGCGATCTCGTAGCAAAACTGGTAAAACATGCCCATGAAGGAGATGCCCCGATTCTGCTGGAAGCGATCAAGCTTGCTGTCAGGCTTTGTGATAAATGCCAAAGTATTATCCTGGATCTATCTCGTTCCAATGAGCAGGAACTCAAGGATATGGCGGAAAGTATAATCATTGCCATGTGCCAGAGTGGCGAAGAAGAAAAGGCATCGGAAATAATCAGCAAGTTGATCGAAGAAAGTGTTTACGAACGGGTCATTGCCATAAATATTGCCGTGGAAATACCGGAAGTTGCCGATTTTTCCCTGCTAAAGGAAATTCCCAAGAAGGACGGGACAGAAGTTATCAGTCAGGCTTTATCAAGAGCTCTTTACCTGATCTGGCGCAAAGATGATGTACGTGCTGCGGCAATTATGGAAAAACTCAGAGAGCAGATCTCTTATTCGAGTTTCGTAAAACACGGTTTCAACCTGTTCTCGGTTTTACTGGAGGTAACCTTTAAAACCCTCGGGGTGCTTCATCATAGAGCTGAAATCGTTAAAACCATCGGTGATTTTTGGATAAAACTGATAACCCAGAATCTGAGGCTGGCAAAAAAAGGATTGCTTAACGGATTACTTAGCAAATCCGTTAAACTTACCCTTGTAAATTCACTTTCCTTATTTGGGAATGCTCTATTTAAAAAGCACGGAGTGTCTTTCGGTAAAGGTGACAAAGCCTTTAGTGAAGAGGAGAAGAAAGCGATCCTCGCCTTGCTTGATGCCTGGGAACCTGGTTCTGAGGCTATCGGGGAAGTGACGGACATTATGGTGAAATTCGGACCGGATACTTTGGATGAAATGCAAAGGGAACGGATATGTTCGAATATTGTGGTTTTCTTTGCCATCCCTGCCTGCGTCGCGGCCATGTATAACGATCCCGCGGAGACAACAGAGATCTATAACAGTACTTTCCTGAAAACCGGAGAGCTCAATGATAGGGGCAGGACAACCCGGTTCTTCACCTACAGCGGGATTAATTTCGCCCTTCAGCTCAACTATCCAAAATTGCAAAAGACCCCATCCGGAGAGCATCCTCTGGATCCTGTTTATGAAAAATTACATGCTTGGTATCTTGACCTGCTGGACTCGGATCCAGAGATATTCATCAGATCAGAGATCATTGCGGGTACACCGAACAGCAGTTTCGGGATTCTGAGTCAGGCAGCAGCCAGAATGGGAAAAGACCTGATCAATGAAATTGTTGAACCGATGCTGGCAAAAGCCGAGGAGGGAAACCCGGGATTGCTCAAATCCTATCTGCGGAATTCCCTGTTCAGCCTGGACACTTTCTCTCAAAGGGTCGAAGCCCATATTCCCATCCTGAAGACCTATGATTACCTTCTTTCCCAGCCGAATCTGGCCAGAAGAATTGGAATTGATGATCGGGAAATGATGCAGCTTTTTGTGGAAGCCTACTCTGTTATCTCAGTGGGATACCCCTCCGATGTCGAATTGTACGTGATCAGTAACAGGAATTTACCTCCCGGTTTCATGGAACTGATCAGGCAGGCCAAGAATAAACCGGCAGGGTTGTTTGACCAGGAAGGCAAACAGACCATGGAACAATATATTAACAGCACCCTTCAAGCCTGGACGATCAGCGATGGCGGTAATTCCATGCTGGCGAATTTTCCAGCCTTGAGGAAAATAATCGATAAGTATTTCCGGGATGCTGTAGCTTGTGGTGATCTGGCTGAAGTTCTCTCCCAAGCTGTCAAGGACCTGTTCGATTTTCTGGTGGAACAAGGAGCAAAGCTCAACTGAGAATCTATGGCAGGTACAATCACACACATCATATTGGGATCGGAATTACTTGCAGAACAACAGTTTCTAGAGAGAAATTATCATGGGTATTTCATGCTGGGTAACTGCTTTCCCGATTCCAGTTACTGGCCGGGAAAAGATTCCCTCTTTAGCGATCTTTCCCATTACCTTATGGCGACCCGGATACCCAGAATTGTCTACGAAAATTCACCTGAAGAAAGCTGGAAAGCATTTTCCCTGGGTTGGTTGTTTCATCTGCAGACCGACCTGAGCCTGCATCCCCTGATCAATAGATTTGCAGCCAGTTATTATTATAAGGATGCTTACAAAGATCAGACCTATACCTATGCGGATAGTAAGCTTGTACATGCCTTGATCGAAAACAGTCTTGATCGAAAACTGTTGAGACAGATTAAATTGAAGAAACCTCTTCTCCTCAGACCTCCGAAATTGGAAAGAAACCCGATTTCAGTAGCAATAGGATCTTTATATCCGGTTTATATACCAGACCTTTACATGGAAGAACTGCTGGAAAAAATGCCTGGAAGACTGTCCAGATTTTACCGGTTTTACAGAAATTTTGAGATTAATAAGATCTTTAAAGTGATCATGAAATCATTCCTGAAGCTTTCCAGAAGATTCATGGGTGATGACCTGAGATCAGCCATAGAGGTTTTCACAGATGATTATGAGATCGACGGTAAAAGTTTCGATGAATATAAAGAAGCAGTTAATGATCTCATCGAGAAAACAATCAGTAAGAATCAACCTTCCTGGATAAAACAGGATTTTAACTATGACACGGGGATGCCATCCCGAAAGGGAGAATACATCCTGGCAGACAATTTGTACGATAAACTTTCCCAGAAGAGCGATTGCGCCCCGGAAGCATGGCTTGAATTCAGAAAAGTTTTTCAAGGAGAATTCAGATGAAGAGAGTATTTCTAATTCTTTTACTGCTGGTATCAAGTTTTCTATATGCCGATATTGACGAAAAGATACATCATGCCGACACCTTCTACTGGCTCGGTATTGGAGAGAACGGAGATATGGATGCCTTTGCAAAAGCGCTTGCGTATCTTGATTCTGCCGAGAGGGAACTGAAACTGTCCAGTCTTGACTCTGTGGAAAAAGAAGTCTTTGAACTTAAGATATCTAGTTTGAGAAGTGATATCCTCTATCAACAGGATATGGCTCATGATACCTTCTATGGGGTTTTTCCTCTTAACAGGGTGATAAGTGGTTCGATTTTCAAAGATGCTGCTGCTTATGGTACTTTTGAACTTGTGGATGATCCTGATGTGATAGCTGTTTGCAATGGTGCTGAAAAGGTGGTTGAGACTTTGAACAGGGGGTTGAAATATTCCCCACAATATGGGGTAATCATCAATAGCAATCCTCCCAATCAAGCTCTTGAAAACGAAGTTCGTTACATTTTTAACCTTGACCCCAGGTTTTTTGTTCATACCTACCAGGAAATTGCTTCTTCTCTTACCGAAAAAGAATTGAAGGCTTTCAAAGCCAATAAAATGGACTCAGATCTGATCACTCACCTCTGTCAGGTCATGAATAATCCCTATCTGGCATTGCTGACTATTCGCAAGGTTGATATCGTCGATGATGTTTATTTCTTTATCATAGAAGCAAATACCTATTGGGATAACGAGGGTACTCCGAAGTTCAAGATGGCGGAAATGAGTTTCTGCCGGGATCGTAGAGAAGCACTCATACCTATCTGGATAATTAATGTTTCGTTGTTATGTCTAACCTTAGTTGTTTTTTTCTTATTTTATAAACTAAGAAATAATGTTCATAATAAAATCATCTATCTGCTTATGCCGATTTTAGCTTTTTTCTGGGGAAGGTTGCTGCCCTGGGTTTTAAATCCCATTCTTGTTAGTTTTCGACCTGAACCCGAAACCCTAGTCAAACTTTCATTCTGGTGGACACTTGTTTATAGCCTAGTAATGATCTTCGGTGTTATGTTCAGTTGGTATCTGATCAGTAAGCGAGCAAGCAAATTGCTTAGGTTCCTGGCACCGGAGGGGTGGACGGATCTTGCTCTGGTGAGTGTAGGATTTGGAATAACTGCCTATTTCGGAGAAATTTTGATTCTTTATGATTCCTCGTTGATCTTGGCGTTTATAGCAGTTATGTTAATTATCATATCCACCGGATATATTTTGGGATCAGTATTGGATTGTACCAGAAGATCGGCTGGCTGGTTTATTTTTCCCGTTATTATTATCTCCATTATAGCAGGATTATTCATCCTAAGATTGATCATCTCAGAGATCGTTATCCTAGGCATAGTTACAGTTATTATTGTTGTAGTTGCTTATCTAGCTATGAAGAAGATTAAGACCTCCTGTCAGTATGTAAATAGTAATTTTTCTGGTAATATTGATTTTGAGCTGAGTTCCGATCTGACTAAAATGATAATAAAACCCGAATACCAGAAATTCCTTGCTTTTCAGTCAGCTTACGAGAAAACAGCTACTTTCAAGAATGGAAAAAGTTGTTACCTGTTGATTACCGGACCCAGTGGAAGAGGTAAGACAGCTACAGCAAACGCTATTATTGAAGAGATTAAATCGGACCACAATGAAAATCTGCTGGTTTTAAAAGGGGAATGTCCTGATCAGGATTCCCATCTCAATCCTTATGCTCCTTTGCAACAGGCTCTGGGTCAGGTCAGCGGCATAAATTTCAATGCTATCAACAAAGAAGATTCCCAGATCGATTCTGTTATGGATAGTCTTATGGATTCTGTGATTCCCTTCTCATCTCTACTTCTACCAGGAGATGAAAGCGGAAGTGGTCTGCAATCGGGAGATCAGCTTAATAGTCTGATTTTTAATTTCTTGTTGAAAATGACTAGGAAAACAAGTGTGATATTATTTCTGGATGATCTGCAGTGGTTAGATGACGCGACCAAGAATTTCCTCATTTACCTGGTGGACAGATTAAAGGAAAAGACCGATCTCAAATTCCTGTTGTTATTGACATCAAGATCGGAAGATCAAGCAGAACAGATAGGTTTAACAGCGGATAGTGTTGTTTCAATAAACCCGCTCCAGAATAATGAGAAGGAATTGATTTTAACTAGAGGGTTGGGCTTTGAAACCAGTTTGAGTAAGGATTTGCTAAAAAGTTTTGGTAACATTGCCACTAGGAAGGGTGAATTGTTCTTCCTCTTGTCAACTCTTGGTGAACTTGCCAGAGAAGGAGCTTTTATTAGAACCACCAGAGGGTACATCCTCAGTGAAAATTATAAATCTGTAGATCAGCTTCCAATCCCAGACTCTTTTGCCAGTTCTGTTCTGGAGCAGTTGAATAGAATTCCTGATGAAAGAATGATCGTCGAATGCGCAGCCTGTTTGGGATTGGAATTTGAAGTTGATATCCTGGTCAGGAGCTTGGAACTGTCACGTCTGCATCTGCTTCGTTCCCTGAACAGGATCGAAACAGAGACAGATCTGATCTATGATGTGGGAGAATTCGATGATGTCTATGCTTTCAGTTCTTCTGCAGTTCTGGAAGTTATCAGGAACAATCTAAAGATTCATGGATTCGGACCTCTTAACCCTGAAATTCCCCAAATCATCCGGGAGTACCATGCCAGGCTGGCCCGTGTTCTTGAGAACAAGAAAACCGCTTCAGTATTTGATATCGCCAATCAGTATTATGCAGCCGGCAGACTGTATGCTGAAAAAGCTTTGGAATACTGTATAAAGGCGGCTCATGCAGCAGCAGGTCTGTTCCAGCACCAGAATGCAGGAAGATTCCTGGAAATGGCTAGAGAATGTGCGGAAATTACCGGAAGGAAAAAAGAACTGGCAGGTGAATTCCTCAAAGTTGAAATCTCCGAATCCTTGGTCGAAAATATTCGACAGGAGGAGATCGCAGATAAAGCTTGGGAGTTTATAAAATCTGGCAATCCCATAAGTGATTCTCTTAAACTCCTGATCAGTAAGTCTTTTTACAATGCGGGATTAGCCAGCGGTGATCAGAAATATTTTGCTAGAGCCGTTGAAATTACCTTGGAACTAATTGAAAAAAGTAGTGACGATTTAATCCAAGCCGAAGGTAGACAAATAGTTGCCATCAGTCTGGAGCGGAGTAAGAAAGAAGAAATTCTAAAGCAACTTCGGGAAGCTTACAAACTTATAATGATTTCTGATGAAGAATCTATGAGGGTTCGTGAATTGAGATCAAGGATCGAAAATTCCCTTGCCGAAAGGCTGACCTACGGTAGCAGTGAAGAAAAGAACGAAGCCGAAAGATTATTTCTTAGAAGTATTGAAATCAAAGAAGAGTTGATGGATAAACCGGGTCTTGCTAGATCCTGGGGTGGTCTGGGAAGGCTGTATCTGGAAATGAATAAAATCGAAAAAGCCAGGACCTGTTTCGAAAAGGATCTGGAACTGTGCCGTCAAATAGGAGATAAGGGTGGTGAAGTTAAAATGTACAGCTTCATTGCCGACTGTTTCGGCCGGAACGGTAAATTTAACGAAGCCCGGGAATCGTATAAAAACTCTTTTCAGCTGGCAGATGGACTTAATGATAAATTGTTCGCTGCCCGTGGACTGCTGATAGTTGGTTTGAAGTCCGGGAAAACAGAAGATCTAGCCGAGTACGCTGAATTCCTCAGATCAAATTACGATGCGGCACTGAAAATCTGGTCAGGATTTTTTGATGAGATCAAAGAAATCACCAGAGTGGAAACTGATCTGAAAAAATGGCTTTCTGAACTTGTAAACTGAAATTTTAAATCTGAAAACCTGAAATCCGGGAGATCTCGTTAATAAATCGAACTTAGGGTAGAATCGATAGAATGTGTTTCCCGGTGAGGGATTTCTCAGATATTCTTAATGCCTGTCGCGCCGTAGTGGAACGTAGGCGGAAGCAATCTTCTTCCTATACTACTCTCTAACTGTCGCGCTGAAGCTGTGTGAAATTAAATGAAGGCGGAAGAATATTTCAGAATGACTGCTGTTATAGGTAACATTTATTTTAATCAAACCTCACCCCCTTCTATGTCCCGATAAATCAGGACTACGCCGCGGCAGGCTGACCATCTCCAGAGGAGAGGGAAAAGAAGAGATCATTATCCTCGGGCGAAGGTGGACTCCGATGGCAATCGGAGGACGGAAGAGGCGGAAACAGCCATCAGATATCAGCAGTCAGATATGACAGAATTTAACCCCTGCTGATAGGCTCTAATTTGTTTTTTTGTAAAGCCAGAGTGAGTAAAAAGCGGGAAAGAGAACAACTATCATGAATATTACAAACATGATGATCATGGCAGTTGGAGACTGGAGCCAGATCAGGGGGATTATGATCATCAGTAGACCACCTGCGATGAAACAGAATCCTCCCAGGCGGTGGGTCTTGCGCCAGACAGTTTCCGAGGAAAGGGTCCAGGGAGTGCGGAATCCAGCGAAGAAGTTGGAGGGGATCTTGGGCATTATGTTCCCAAGAAGAATGAACATTACACCCATGATGGGAAAGATGAGATTGATCCTGAATTCTAACCAGCCAGTAGCCAGGATCATGGAATAGATATGGATGAGGGCAAAGAAGAAAACAATGATATTGGTTATAGAAGGTATTATCCTTTCAAATCTTTCGGAAGCATTTCGCCAGCGTACCGAAAAATATGGCATGAATATCATCAGCAGGAGGATCACTGCATTTATCAGTGGGAAAATGTAGAAACCGGTCCATTTTTCAGCAAAACCGTCCGCTTCACCCCGAATATTCCAGTGAATTGGGATTTTTTGCCCCTCCGGTATTTTTGTCCCAATATAATAGGAAGTTGCAATCTCTAATATTATGATCAGAATCGCAAATATATACCTTCTGTTCATTTATATCCCCCTTTATTCTCAGCAGGTTTCATGATCCTCAGTAAATATGATATCACTTCTTCCAGAATGGTTGTATTCAAAAAGTAGATTACATATTGACCTTTTTTTTCAGATTCGACCAAGTCAGCATTCTTGAGGATCTTGAGGTGCTCGCTGATCGAGGGTTTGGAAATATCAAAGTTATTGGCTATCTCTCCAGCCGTCATCTCTTTTTTGCGCAGGAGGTTAACTATAGATCTCCGCGTTTGGTCAGCAAGTGCTTTGAATACTTTATCGTTATACATACTATTAACTCATGAATTTAGTTATTTCACTAAACATCTAAATAATTCCTGCTGTCAACATAAAAAGCCTTCCCGCTGTTAGGAAGGCTCTGGAAAATATTCTATTATGGTTGTTAGATCAGCTATTTGTCTTCTGATTCTTTCTCTTCAGTTGTGGGTTTTTGGGGATGTTTGTCTCCATAAACATCCTTAGCGCCTTCATAAACACCCTTCAAAGCATCTTGGGCGAAATGAGCAACCTTGGGAGCTGCAATCTTGATGTTTTCCACAATAGTCTTACCAGCCTTTTTAAGGAATTCCTCTGCCCCCGGTTGGGCATGTTTGGCGCCTTCCTTTGCTCCTTCGAAAGCTTCCTTAGCCAGCTTGTGAACTTTCTCCTTACTAGATAGATCTTCATCTTTAGCAGTAGAAATTATCTCTTTGGTGATCCTAGCCAAAGCATTGATTAGATCTTCTCCCAGATCATAAGCTTTTTTAACTCCTTCCCGAGTTATTTTGGTGACCTTACTTTCCTTTTCCATTTTATCCTCCTCTAAAACTAATTTACTTAAAATCTCCTGTTTATTCAAACCGGGATTTTCAAACCAGATATTCTCGGCTTTTTTAAGATAATTACCCACTAATTCACCTGCTTCAATCTTAAACAACTTTTTTATGTCATTACCATTGACAGGAACTATCTTTTTGTCAATCTCTTTAGTTAAATCCCGGATTCTTTTTCTCAATCCGGGGATTTGATATTTCTTCTGTTTACCACTAGCGTGACTAATGTTGTCTGCTTGAACCAGATCCAGCAATTTTCCCAGTTCGCTTCCCATTTCCCGAATCAATTTTCGCAAAGATTTATCACTTATTTTTTCACCTTTTTCACCAGCCTGTTTCAATCTCATGTGATGTGATATTAATGAACTCACAGATTGCCGTAAGCTCTTGGGATATTTAAGTCTTCTCAAGATTTTGACGGCTACTTCTGAGCTTTTTTCTGCGTGTCCGTAAAAATGATATCCTTTTTCATCCTTTGATCTGGTATAC
>Ga0272442_10012821_pt1 | contig 10080 bp, 5 predicted proteins | sample SSMForm2O_FD_200262 | JGI IMG/M metagenome (GOLD analysis project Ga0272442, IMG submission 200262) | Marine sediment archaeal communities from Little Sippewissett salt marsh, Falmouth, MA, United States - SSM-Form-2O | ecosystem: Environmental > Aquatic > Marine > Wetlands > Sediment ... | reverse complement strand
TCGCCATCCACGCCCCGATTACTCCGTCCGACAGGCAGCCCGATCCGTACTGGTACTTGGGTCCCTCTTTCTCGAGCAGTTGCAGCTCCGGGGTGCTGTCGGCATCGACGCCGGCAATCAACTCGGTGAACGACGTGTCGCGCAACGTTTCGTACATGACTTTCTGCTGGAAGTAGCGGCCGTTGAACAGTTCGCCGTCGAGCTGCGCGGCCCCGCGCGCGGCCAGGTCGTCGTAGTACTGCGCGTCCTCATGGTATTCGAGATGTTGCGCCATGACGGACATCGCCGTCAGGGCCGCCACGTAGATGCTCGAGCACATGCCGTCGGGTCCCCAGAACTCGATATCGTACGTGTTATGATGGGGTTCGGTCAGCACGCCTTGGCGCTGGGGGTCCCATGTTTCGATGCCGTAGTCGATGCTCTTCTTGGCCGCCGGATAGAGGGGCAAAAGCCACGCGTCGTCACCACCAATCTGCCAGTCGCGGTAGAGCTTCATGATGCCGCCGAGTTGCCCGTCGGCGGCGGCGTGACGGTCGTGCATGGTCGGGCCGTCCGGCAGGGCGGAACGGAAATTGACGTGGCCGCGGTCGTCCATGGACCGGTCGAGTTCCTGCTCGCGCAGCGTGCGCTCCAGATGGGGAAACAGGTGCGGTAAGGCCTGGGCGTAGTTCCACACATGGGTGCACGAGCCGTAGCAGCAGCCGGCGTCGCAGAAGCAGCCTTCCCAGGCCCAGACGTTGCCGTTTTCCTGACGGAGCACAGTGGGCGACTTCAAGATCGCCAGGTTGGCCGACACCGCATCGAGGACGTAAGACGGCAGCGACGAACGGAATAGCGCCTGGTGAAAGGCCTGGGTGTTGTCGCGCAGCGATACGTAGTTGGCGTGAACGTGTTCCGCCACCTCGCGTGCATCGTTCCACTGTGAGGTGTAGAAAGGGCGCCACTTCGGAGACGCGTTTTCGTCGGGGGGTTCGCCGTTACCGGTGCCGCTTTGCTGGGGGGGCTGCCCGGCCACATAGTAGCAGTTGGGGAAGTACCATGTAATCACGATCGGGTAGGTGATCTGCTGGCCGGGTTTCAGCGAGCCGGACAGCAGGATCGACCCGCCGTTGCGTCCGGGCGTATCTTCGTCGGGTGATGCGTCGTTGGGCTGGAAGGTGCCGGTCGTCAGCTCACGCCACAAGACGGAGACCGAATCGAACCAACCACCGCGAAACCACATCGCCTTGATAGCGGGTCGGTGGCCGATCACGGTGAGGCTGGCACTGCCGAAATCCTCGGCGTTAGGTGGGCGCTTGTTGTAGAGGAATACGCCTCGGTCAGGCATGGCGACATTGCGTGTGGCCTGGCCGTCCGGTCCGGCGGCGGCGAGATGGCTGAGGTGGTACGAAAACTCGTAGTCGACTTTCGCATTCGAGCGGTTTTCGAGGGTGTACTCCAGCACGGCGCAGGGAGCGCCCGAGGCGACGTCGTCGAGCGGCACAAATGGGCTGAAGCCCGTGATGCTCACGCGCAGCGGCACGGCTCGATCGCTCAGCCGAACGAAGCCGAACGGGTACTCGCCACGAAACGAGCAACGCTCGAAACACGGCAGGCCGAGGCAATCACCGCCGCGATTCCCACCGGCCTTCAGGCCCAGGCTGTAGATCTTCTCGGTGGGATACGGACCTTCGACGAGTCTGGTCAACGGCCGGCGTCCCTTGACGTGCAAGACCGCGAAGGCTTGGTCGCCCGCGGCATGTCGGTCGGGCATGGCGGTGGTGGCTGGTTGATTCCGGATCGAGAAGTCCTGCAACCCTCCGGAACCGTTAAGGCAGACACAGCCGGCACCGATGCCGCCGAGCGGCATGGCGATCTGAGCGGCGTTGGCGCCGGTGAAGGTGCGTTGCGACTTTTTACCCTTCAGAAGCCTGGTCGGGTACGGACGGGCCTTGGCCATGGCTCGCTCCTTTCGTGGTCATGTGCCGCCGGGACATGTGCCTGCCCGGCGCTCATCGACGGCAGGATACAAGTGGCTGCTGTCTGGGACCAGAGCCTTTGAGGATCGCTCGACAGGTCGATACGATGGACCCACGGTTCGGAACGGCGTCAACCGGCACGGCTCGGCGACTTGCAGCGGTCCCGACGGATCGATGCAAGAGCCTTTTTGCCCCGGGAGCCAGAACGATGGACGAGCGCATCAACAAGGTCTCACGTGCGGCATGGGAGGCGCTGGGGCGCTGGGCCGGGTTTGCCGAGCGCTACTGGTGGGACGCGCCCGACCGGGACGACCTGGGCGGGTTCGGCACGGGCTACGACAATTGGGGCGTGCAGACCAACCAGAAGTACCTGGCGGCCATGGCCGTGCTGGCGATGCTGCCCGAAGCGGCCGAGCATTTGAAGGGATGCACCCAGCCACTCGCATTGGAGCGCGCCCTGCGGGCGCTTCGCTTCTCATTGGCCAGTCACAAGTCGGGTGATTACCAATGTGCCGACGGCCGGAAGTGGGGGCATACGTGGATCAGCGCATTGGGCATCGAGCGGATGATGCACGCGGTGTACCTGCTTGAACCGCGTATGTCGGACGACGATCGCGACGCCCTGCGGCGGGTGCTGACCAGCGAGGCGGACTGGATCCACAACCGCTACACGAAGCACGGACATACGGGGGTGTGCGCACACCTTTGGGACGGCAACCACACGAACGTGCCCGAGTCGAACTTGTGGAACGGTGCACTGCTGTGGCGAACAGCCATGATGTACCCCGACCATGCCGAGGCCGGCGCGTGGCGGCAGCGGGCGCATGAGTTCCTGATGAACGCCGTGTCGGTGCCCGCCGACGCGGACGACCGGCGCATCGTGGCCGGTCGACCGGTGAGGGACTGGCACGTCGGGGCGAACTTCTTTGATCATTACGCGCTGGACCATCACGGGTACCTCAACGTGGGATACATGGTCATCTGCCTGTCGAACGCGGCCATGCTGCACTTCGATATGAAGAGCATCGGACAGGCGCCGCCCGAGTCGTTGTACCATCACCAGAAGGATCTTTGGCGCACGGTAAGGCGGTTTGTGTTTGCCGACGGGCGGCTTGCGCGCATCGGGGGCGACACGCGGCAACGTTACTGCTATTGCCAGGACTACCTTCTGCCGGCGCTGGTGTTGGCGGCTGAGCACTGGCAGGACTCCCAGGCGTTGGGGCTGCTGGCCGGCGCCGTCGACCTGATCCGTCAGGAGCAATCGGGCAACTCGGATGGAGGGTTCCTTTCGTCGCGCTTGGCGCACCTGGCCGAAGCCAGCCCCTACTACTACACGCGTCTCGAGTCGGACAAGGCTGCCGCGTTGTCGATGACGGTGTGCTGGCTGAGAGACCTTCAAGCGCCGGTACGCGAGGCGGAGACCGATTTCGAAGCCTGCGTCGCGGGTGGATGGGAAGAGCCGCAGCATGGCGCGGTGTTCCATCGATCGGCCACGCGACTGGCCAGTTGGAGCTGGCGCGCAGCGCACCACCGCGTGCAGGGGTTATGCCTGCCGCCGCGCAGCGGCCACCTCGCCGAGTGGGAAGACAACTTAAGCGGCGAGATCCTCACCCAGGGCGCCGGCGGTGATCGGAAGGTGCGGGCCTGCCTGCTGCACTCCTTCGACGGTGGCTTTGTCACCATGGGTGAGATCACCGAAGGGATCGACGCCTATATCCAGGAGGGATGGCAGAGCGACGAGTGCGCGCGGCACTACATCGTCGCAGCCGCCCTGCCCGACGCTCACACCATGGTGCGGATGGAGTGGGCCGTCTCATCGCCGCGCCGCGTGTACCTGACCAGCGTGCTGGGTGTGAAGTTGGAGGTGCCCAACGACCTGTTCAACCAGCACGTGCGTCGCTACGCCTCGGGTTCGGGCGACAGGCGGGTTGCCTCTCATACGGGTCCCGGGAGGAAGCTGATCGACTTTCGGTCGTCGTGGGTGAACGTGGACGACCAGATCGGTCTGATCGGAGTGTACGGGGCCGACGGTTGGCGGCTGCTTCAGCGCGGGCACCGGATCGGCGGGGCCTTCGGCAGCCTGTTCACCGACACGTTATGCTGGCAGTTCCGACAGGGGATGTGGGACGTCTGGGGGCCTGCGGTCATACTGGACAACGCGTGCGTGATCCTTTCCTCGACGGACGCGGGCCAGACACGTCGGCTGCACGCGTCGAACGCCGCCCAGCGCCTGGACTGCCGTCACGACGACGGACGGGATGACGTCAGCCGTGCTGTACTTGTTCGGGGTCGAGACAACCGGCAGTACCTGCTGGTGGCCAACTTTTCGGGCTCGCGCGGGTCGATCCGCGTCGATGCCGAGCCGGTACAGTGGCGAGATTTGGTCACCGGGCAGCCAGCCGATCCCGGGGGGGCGGGCGTTTGGCTCGACGCCCACACCACGACGCTGCTGGCACACCGACCATCGCCCGCCCGCCAGAGGCGCTGATGTAGCCGGCTGGTATAGGCACGTGGCTGCGCCCAATCGGATGATGTAACTCACTCTTTGGGAAAGGTATACGCCGACATGGGCGTTGGCGCTTCGTGAACTGTTCCGCCCGCTGCTTGGGGGGGCGACGTGTCGCGTCGGCCGGCCGTGGCGCGGGGAGTAGCCCGCCATTCCTGGGCGCTGTGCGAACGAGTTGAAGCTTCTGGGCACGCTTACCGATATTGATTAGAGGAAAGTTGCCCGGGCTGGGTCGACAACTGCCGGCAACCACGTGGGGCACGACTGTGGCCCCGACTTGCTCGGCTGGGAGGTCGGCGATGAGCGAAGAGCGAATGGTGGCACAGAATCCCGGTGGCGTGGTCGCCGCGTGGGTCGCGGCTGCGGCCTCGGCGAGTGTGGCCGACGCGTACCTGGGAAGACGCCGATCCTTGCGATACCCGTGGCCGACTACCGTCGAAGTGATCGTGAACTCGGAAGGCGGCAGCGAACAGCAGATGGTCGCAGCCGCCTACGACGTCAGCGAGGGCGGGGTGGGCCTGGTCTGTCGCGGTGTCCTGCCGATCGGTGCGAGGATCCTTCTGCGGGAGGCCGACCGGGGCGACGATTTCCCCTGGGTGTCCGCTCGCGTCGTTCACTCGGTTCCCTCAGCCGGCGGCTACCGCGTCGGCGTCCAGTTCGAGCTTGACAAGGCAGAATAGCAGACCAATTAGATCGCCACACGCCTTGCGGCGGGGTCGAGCGGTTCCCTGGGTGTGGCTACTTCACGGCCACATTGAGGATGTAGGGCTCGGGGCCGACGCCTTTTTCCCTGAGACTGTACAGCTCGCTGAAACCGGATGACCGCAAGACGTCATTGTAGTCTGTCCAGGTCCACTTGTAGGCGTCGAGCACGCGAGCGACCTCCACGCGGACCGAGCCGTGGTCGTCGATGATATGGACGCGGCTGCCCAGCACGCCATCGGGCGTTTTCTCGCGAGCGATGATCACGGTCAGCCTGACGCCGTCGCACTCGTATAAAGGAAGGACTTCAAAGGGCCCTTCCTGCTCGAATTGCTCTTCGATCAACCGGCTTCTGTCGGAATCTTGTGACCATTGATCGACACCCGTAAAGACGAACTTGCCCCCACGCTTAAGTGCCGAACCGATGCCTCTAGCGGCCGTCTTAAGGGAACGCCGCGTTGTGATCCATGCAAACGAATCATTGTGGATACAGTCGTACTTGCGGCCGGCGGTCTTGCCGAGTGTTGCCCACCGCGCGCGCAAGAACCGAATACTATGGCCCTGTTCGGCTGCAAGCTCGGCGGCACGTTTGACGGCAAAGGCGCTGCCGTCGGACCCCTCAACGTCATAACCCATCTCGGCCAGGAGGATGGTCGTGCAGCCGAGGCTACAGGAGCAGTCGAGGACCGATCTGACGTCCAGCTTTTTCAGCAGCGACGCCAGGGGCCGGCGCGTGCCTTCGCGCTGCTTCCGGAATTGACTTTGCCATTGAGGCTTGGTGAATCACGTCCACTTCCAGATCGTGTCGCAAGCTTTGGCGTCGGTGTGGACGGTTAGTTTCGGTGGGGTTGGCATGTCCGTGTCCGCAGTACCTCAACGGCGTGTCTGAGCCGTGCGGCTACGGTGCTCCGGTGAAGTTGCCCATCAGGATGGCCGCGTCGCGCAGGTCGCAGTCGCCGTCGTCGTCCAGGTCGGCCGTCGGGTCGCCGGCACTCAGGACCGGACCATTCATCGCGGTTACCAGTGCATTGAGGTCGACCAGGTCCACGTCGGCGTCGGTGTCGAGATCGCCGGGCACGCTGTAGGTCGCCAGCAGCGTGGGTCGCTTGGCGGGTTCGTCCGGCTCGTCGTGGATGCTCAGGTAGATGTAGCCACTGGTGGTCTCCTGCGGAATGCGAAGGGCCACGCCGATGTCCTGTCCGTTGCGGACCCAGTCGGTCACATCCCATGACCGATGGGTGAGCGCGTGCCGATCGGCCGACACCACCCCGTAGGGCGACGCGCCCGCAGGTATGGCTCCGGGTGTCTGCCACGGCACGCCGGATGACGCACTGTTCCACGTGGCCTGCTGTGGCACATAGGGTTGGGTCAATTCGTACAGCTCCAGGTCGAGCGGAGCGCCGAGCGTATTGGTGCCCTGGTACAGAACGATTCGCGCGTCGCTCACTCTGCTGCCCGGCGGGATCGCCAGACTCGACGCCATGTTGGGAAACTGAAACAGCCCGCGATTCACGCCCGCGTAACTGCCGACCATCGCGTTGTAGCTGCCGTAATACGGGCCGAAGAATACACTGTCGGCGCTGTTCTGGCGAATGCGATTGGCCCATCCCCCGGCGTAGCCGACCCAGCCGTTGCGCAGCATCACCTGGCCGGCAAGCCCCCGCGTCGTGGTGATCGTGATCTGGTCGTCGTCGGATGCGCCGGCGTTGTCGAACACGGTCAGCCTGGCCACGTGCGAGCCGACCAGCCGATACGTATGCACCGGACTGGGTTCGTTGCTGACGAAGCCGTCGCCGAAGTCCCACACGTAGAGCACGATGGTGCCGTCTGTGTCGCCGCTGCCGGCCGATGAGAATTGAACCGTAAGCGGCGTCGTCCCGGTTGGGACGTCCGCACCGGCCGCCGCCGTCGGGGCCACGTTGCCGGGGTGAGGTCCGGCCGTCGTAAACTGCACGACGTTGGACATGGCCGAGCTATTGCACCGCTCGTCACTGACTCTCAGGGCCACGTAGTACGACGTGTTCGGGTCGAACTCCGGTGGCAGCCACCAGGTCTGCACGGTCCCGGCCGTCCAGCCGTCCGGCTCGCCGGTCAGCTCGATGGCGTCCTGCCAGTTGGCTTCGGTGATCGCCAACGTGTTGTAGCGGGCTTCGTAGCAGTAACATGCGCCGTCGAGTTCGTCGTCGCCGGTGGCTGTCCAGCGCAGCCGGGCGTCATGCTCGCCGACGGCCAGCACGGACAGATCGTCGACGGCTGCCGGCGCGACGGCGTCGATGGCAAGCGAGTCTACCGTCGTCGTGATGAAGCGCGCGCCGACCATCGGCGTGCCCCGCAAGATGCCGCCGTCTTCCGGTGACAGGTCGGTCGGCACCCCGCCGACCTTGATCCGCTCGACACTGATGTGCGGGTCGAGGTCGGTATACGCGGGCGTCTTCTGCCAGGCGTTGACCGTGGTCTCGACGTAGGCTCCGATCTCCGAGCCGGCGCCGCTAGCGGGGATGTTCACGACCAGATGCCCGCGCCACTTTTCCAGCGGCTGGAGCATGCCCGTGCTGTTCGGCTCGGACATCTCGGCCGGGTCGTGCACGCCGTCGCCGTCGGCGTCCCAATAGAGATGAACGTCAAAGCTCCAGTAGTCGGCCGCCCGAAACAGCTCGCTGCTCTTGAAGAAGCCAAACTCGCGCGCCTCCGTGGGGTGCGTGTTGGTTACGGTAATCGGATAGACCACGCTGTCGCCGGGCAGGCCCTCGCCCTGGCCGTACTCCGGGTTGATCGTTACGTAGTCTCGCTGGTAGTAGAAACTCCACTGGTCGAACCAGATATCGTGCGGGTAGTCGACCCCCGCCGGCTCGGTGTACTGGGTGCCGGTGAAGTACACACGCGTCCAGTGGTCGAACATGTCACCCTGGGGACGACACGGATTGAACCCCGGATTGATGTGACCGCTGCGCCGATGTTGCGGCCACTTGCCCAGGACGACGCGCACCCAAGACGTGTCGTACATGTCGTAGATCAGGTGATAGTAAAAGTGCCATCCGTGCGTCTCGGTCGAGCTGCTGCTGCCGAGCAGGATGCTGGGATCGCGCTCGTACGTGCCGACGTGGAAGTTGTAGAAGCAGTAATCGCCCGAATCCAACAGGTGGCACGATCGCTTCCAGTCCTGCGGCAGGTGAATCCAGTACTCCATTCGGTTGACCGGCTTGTCGTAGCCCTGAAGGATGTATTTGTCGCGCCCGCCGTGCAGGTAATAGAAGTAGGGCACGGTGCTCTGGACCGTGATCTTCATACTCGTGGTCGTGCCGTCGGCGCCGAACGTGTCGTCGACCTGCCAGTCGTACTCGCCCGCATAGGTGGTCTGCTGCCAACCGAAGCCGTCGGGTTTGGGGTTGGTCTGCTGCTCGTGGATGATCCCGTCCTCGAAGTTGTCGATCATCACTTCGTTGAGTCGGCCGGCCGGTACGGCCTCCCACGCCTGCGCGGTCGCGCCAACCCATGACACACCTGCGATGGTCCACAGCACAACGGTTCTGGTCATAAACGCTCACCTCTCCCGGCCGCCTCGCCGGACACAGAAGCGAGGACATGCCGCATGCATGCCCCCGCTTGCGATTCACGTGTCTCCACAGCCACGCGCGCTCAGTTCTCTCTGCGGCGCCGGGCCAACAGTCCTGCTCCCGCTGCCACCAGCAACAAGCCTGCCGGCTCGGGTATGGTTACCATCAGGATACTGTTGTAGTTGCCGATCCGATTCCGTTCGCCGAAGCGCAGGAAGGCCACGTCGTTCGCCTGATCGATCATGATGGCATAGGCCGCAAAGCCCGTACCGGGTGGTTTGCCGTACGCCGGATTTCGGCGCCCGACGGGCCTGTGCGTCTGTAACCGCCTGTAAATATGATAGTTAAAATCGCACAGAACGACGAGCGACCGCGGGTCTGTCGAGGCACAAAGAGGTGCCCGTGTCTACGCAATGCAACACGTTGGGACGCGCCAAATCACCGATTGGCCGATAAAACCGCCTCACACAAGCACTTGGGAACCGAGGCGTCATGTTGGCTTACGGCAATGGCGAGCGCATCCAGCCCATCGCTGGTGGCGGGCCAACTGATCGGGCAACCTCTCTGGCCAGCGTCTGACTCAACTCCACGTGACCTTTGCCGACCTCTTGCCAGCGATTGGGCACGCATCGTTATCTTTCTTGTCAGAACGTCTACCGCCGAACAGCTTGGAGCAAGGCCCTTGCTCCACCCTTCTGGGCAGGATTGGATGCGCCCCCTGGCGTGTGCGGTGCGCACGATGGTCTGGTTGGTCTACATGGCGAACATGGGCAGGGGGCAACGTGGAACTTGCTGGAGCGGCCAGAACAAGTGCCGGATTGTGAGCGCAACATCCGCTGCATCGCGGTTTGGTAACCCATGCACAGGGCAGATCGAATGGACATGTGCGAAGTCGGGCGGCTATCACTTCCGCACCCGTACACGAAAACTAACTCACGACCAACGAATGGAGTTCCGTGCCTCCAGCGAACTGAAGCTTGGGTGTGCGGCTGGGGCGGCAGCCCACCCGCCGCCACAAAAGTTACTCGGCGACGGATTGGTGGCAGGTATCTGCACAGTCGGCCTTGCAATGGCGGCCGGCGCGGTCATCTGCCGCATCCTGAGCGTGCCAAGCGTTTTCGACAAGCGCAACGGCTACTTCCGGGACGGACGAAAGTCGCCCGATGTGGTCTTCGACATGACGAGAATCCGCAACCCCACGAAGCTGGAAGACATTCACGCAATACAACTGATTTCGGAAAGCCTCAGCGGCGAGCATGGCTATAGCCACGAGATGAACCTTGTCTTGCGTGACGGGAGCCGGATCAACGTGGCGGATCACACGAGTCGCGATGTCATCGCGCCCCCACAGGTCCCGGCA
>Ga0272442_10012820_pt1 | contig 10080 bp, 8 predicted proteins | sample SSMForm2O_FD_200262 | JGI IMG/M metagenome (GOLD analysis project Ga0272442, IMG submission 200262) | Marine sediment archaeal communities from Little Sippewissett salt marsh, Falmouth, MA, United States - SSM-Form-2O | ecosystem: Environmental > Aquatic > Marine > Wetlands > Sediment ... | reverse complement strand
GCCGAGGGCAAAACCACAACAGGGTTTATACTCCCCATTTCGGCAAATACGGGAATGGGCTCTTTTCGCTCGGCCCCGAAGCGGGAAAGGGCAAGGCCCCCGGCCTTGCTACCCGTAAAGCCCACCGCTTTGGCAGCGGGATGTTTCACCAATGATGCCCCCAAACCGGTACCACTCCCCTGAAGTTGTGAAAAAACTCCTTCAGGCATTCCCGCTTGCCGGGCAGCTATTTGAATGCATCGGCCCACGGCCTCAGAGGTCCCTGCATGCATCGGATGGCCTTTGACGACCACCGGGCAGCCTACGGCAAGGGCTGAGGCTGTATCACCCCCGGCGGTAGAAAAAGCAAACGGAAAATTACTGGCCCCAAAAACAACTACGGGGCCAAGGGGTATCATGCACTTGCGAATATCGGGTTTGGGCAGGGGGGTGCGTTCCGGCTGGGCTGTATCGATCCGCACTTCCATCCAGGACGATGATTCTGCCATGGCTGCAAAGGCCCTGAGTTGGCCTGTCGTACGCCCGAGCTCCCCGCGGGCGCGACCCTCGGGCAAACCGGATTCCAGCATATAAACGGATATGAGATCCTCCTGCTGCTGCTCAAGCTGGACTGCAATCGCATCCAGAAATGCAGCTCGATCTTTCCCCGGCAACTCTTTGTAGGTCTTAAAGGCACGTGAAGCCAGTTCCATGGCCAAATGGACCTCACTATCCGTAGCTTCACAAAACTTCCAGGGGTTTGGGGACCCCTTCTGTGGATTAATAGTTTGGAAGGTAGCTTTGCCAAGGGCGGATTCGGAAAAACCAAGCAGTTGGTGACCGGTGATTGGGTATTGCATTTTAAAAAGATATTTTTAGTAAAGGGCGGGCGGGGGCCCCCACGATTTAATTTGTTTAATTTCATGAACCCCCAAAGGCAATTTACTGCAGTCCTTAAGGATCCTGATACCTGCCCTACAACAATTTTAAATATTCCGGCAGGTCCGGGCGGGCCTTCAGCGCATCCTCAATGATGCGTATCACCCTTTGGCGCTCGGTTCCGGAGAGGGGAAGTCGGGGTTTCCGTACGGCCTCTGAACCCAGGTCCACCATCTCTTCAGCCAGCTTTATATTCTGCACCAACTGCGGGTTGATGTCGAGCTCCAGCAAAGGCAGAAACCAACGATAGATTTCCAGGGCAGCTTCCATTTGGCCCACCTTGGCGAGTGCATAAATGGCTACTGTTTCCCTGGGAAAGGCGCACACAAGGCCGGCCACCCAACCATCGGCTCCCATGGCCAGGCTTTCCAGGGCCAGGGTATCCACCCCACAAAGGATTTTGAGTCGATCTCCAAAAGCATTTCGTATACGGGTTACGTTGGACACATCCCGTGTCGATTCCTTTACAGCCTGAATGTTCGGGCAATCCGCCATGAGGGATTCGAACATATCAAGGGTAACTTCAGTCCCGTAGTCCACGGGGTTATTGTATACCATGATCGGCAGGCCCGTGGACCGGGCTATTTCCCGGAAATAGGTTTCGGTCTCCAGACCCGTGGGTTTATAGCGCATGGGTGGCAGGACCATGAGTCCATGGGCCCCGCAGGATTCAGCGGCCTCAACGGCCCGAATCGCCCTTTGGGTACTTCCCTCGGCAATATTGAGGATGACCGGTACGCTCCCCTCCGTAAGTTCCACGGCTTTTCGGGTCAATGCTTCCCGTTCCCCGGGCTCAAGTGTGCTGGCTTCACCCAGGGTCCCCCCGAGTATAATCCCGCTGACGCCAGCTTCCAGCTGTGCCTCGACATTCTTTTGAAACAGGGCGAGATCGAGCCGGTCCTCCCCGTCAAACTTCGTTGTCAGCGCGGGCATAACCCCTTTCCAGTCAAACTCCATAGTTATAATATTGGACCCCTAATATACATATCCTTTGGAAATCCTGAAGCTGTTTATCCCCACCTCCTGGATTCCGATTAATTTACCCCAATTCAGGGTTCATGTAACCTGGGTTACTGAAAAATGAAGTATATAACCTTACCTTTAACAGACTGAAAGAAAATTCTAAAACATTACAACTATGGAAAATCCTCAAATGATAAATACAATGCCGAGAATCGGAGACGTAGCTCCTGATTTTGAAGCCCTGACGACCAAGGGGAAAATCAAATTCTCTGAATTTGCCAAAGACAAATGGGTCCTTCTTTTTTCACACCCGGCTGATTTTACACCGGTCTGTACGACCGAGATGAGTGGATTTGCTACCCGGAAATCTGAATTTGATGCCCTGAACACGGAATTGATGGGGCTGAGTATCGACAGTATCCACGCCCACCTGGGTTGGGTGCAGAATGTTCGCGAAAATACCGGGGTCTACTTCGACTTCCCCATTATTGCCGATCTGGATATGAAAGTTGCCAACTTATACGGCATGCTGCAGCCCAATGAAAGTGAAACTGCAGCGGTGCGCGCCGTTTTCTTTATCGATCCGGAAAAGAAAATACGCCTCATTATGTATTACCCCCTTAATGTCGGGCGTAATATGAACGAGATCCTAAGAGCTCTGGAGGCCCTTCAAATCGCAGATAAATATAAGGTGGCTATGCCGCTGGACTGGACAAAAGGTGAGAAGGTGATTGTACCACCGCCAAAATCCCTGGACGAACTCAACGCGCGACTGGAAGACGAAACCCTTGAAAAAGTAGACTGGTACCTGGCCAAAAAAGACCTGGAACCGGTATCCTAGTATCAAACCTGGTTCTCCAGACCAAAAGACCATAGGGCACCTGACGTTCAGGTGCCCTTTTTTAATGCTCCACTTCGAGCTTTTTATTCGACCTGTGGCTTAAAAATCCATTTTGACCCTTGAACTAAATTCAGTAATTTAGGAGTCCTAAAATTTTAGTTTAAAATCAGATACCCTATGAAGAAATCAATACTCAACACCCTTTTCCTGACCCTTTTCGGGGCTTTAATCCTGGGTGCCCAGGAACATGTTTCCGTTTACAGTGGTTGTGATTTTAAAGGAGACCGGCAACGGATGTACGAAGGAGAATACAATGACAGGGACCTTACGGTGGGAAACGACCGCATTTCGTCCATACGCGTACCTGAAGGATGGTCCGTAACCGTGTACAAATCCCATGATTTTGACGGGTCACATGAAACCTACACAAGCGATGTCCGTTGTCTTCCGGAAAAGTTTAACGATGCCATTTCCAGCATTCGCGTGTACAAGTCCAGGAGTAGCAGCGGAGTAACCATTTACAGCGGTTGTGACCTTAAAGGAGACAAACAGGTAATGAGGGAAGGGGATTACCGGGACCGGGATATTAAAATCGGGAATGACCGTATATCATCTATTCGCGTACCCAACGGATGGTCAGTGACTGTATATAAATCTAACAACTTTGAAGGGTCCAGCGAGACCTACACGCGTGATGTTCGTTGCCTCGAGGACAAATTTAATGATGCCATTTCCAGCCTCAGGGTACACCGTTCCGGCAGCAACCACAGTATTAAGACCCGGAATTCACAGGGGTATAATAACCGGTCACAACATTCCAACAATGTTACCTATGATGCCCGCGGTCAGGTGCCCTGTAAGCTCGGACGGGGTAGACCTACATCCAATTGTGATTTTGGCGTAATGCGCCGGGGTAACGGGGATGCCGATGTCTATGTCAAAAGAGGGGATGGAAAGGAACGTGTAATTTACTTTCAAAATGGCAGGGCTGTAGGGTACGACAGGAATCAAGGGAACAACAACCCTTCCTTCCGGGCCTCTAAAGAAAGTGATCTCTATATCATCAATATAGGAGAGGAACGATATGAAATTCCTGAAGCGGTAATATACGGGGGATAGCGCCTCGGAAAAGGTACTACAAGAGATGTATTCTACCTTTTTACACCTGGTTTTGGGTTGGAGTACTCCATAATTTTAGCAGTTTAAAAAAGAAATCTGTTTCGAGCGGGTTGCCTATATTTGAAAAAGGCAGAAACCTTGATTCTTTTGTTTCTTTTTTAGAGCTAACCCCGCAAAGATTATGGAGTACTTTCTTATCGCGTCCATTCTGGTATTGCTTTCGGCATTATTCGGTTATTTAAATGTCCGTTTTTTTAAGCTGCCCAACACTATCGGGCTTACGGTCATCAGTATTTTGTTTACTCTGGCGGCCTTCGGACTGAGTTATTTCGACAATTCCCTGTTGCAGGCTGAGAAATATATCATCACCCACATCGATTTTAAAACCGTTCTTTTAGATCTGATGCTCGGCTTTTTGCTCTTTGCCGGAGCCCTGCATACAGACCTGGATAAACTAAAAAAACACCGCTGGCCCGTTTTATTTTTCGCCACTTTCGGGGTTTTAGTCTCCACATTTCTGGTGGGAACTGCCACCTATTTCCTGCTTCCTGCGCTGGGTATGGAAGTGCCTTTTGTGTATTGCCTGCTCTTTGGGGCCCTGATCTCCCCTACCGATCCGATTGCCGTGTTGGGAATACTCAAAAAAGTAGGGGCTCCGAAAAACCTTGAAATTAAAATTGTGGGAGAGTCCCTTTTCAATGACGGCGTGGGGGTTGTGATTTTTCTGACCATTTTTGGAATCGCCAATGGAACTGAGGCGTTTTCACTGGTTGAAATCGGAAAACTATTTGTCGTTGAAGTCCTAGGAGGCGTTGTGCTCGGACTGGTTTTAGGGTTTATCACCTTTCGTATGATGCGGAGTATAGACGACTACGCCATTGAGGTCATCATTTCCCTGGCCGCCGTGATGGGCGGGATCGTTTTGGCAGAATACCTGCATGTATCCGGCCCTTTGGCCATGGTGACGGCAGGACTTCTGGTGGGGGCTACAGAAGCGAGATCTGCGGCCATGTCTGAAATGACGGAGACCTATGTGGATAAGTTCTGGGAACTGGTGGATATTCTTCTTAACACCATCCTCTTTGTGCTTATCGGTATGGAAATCCTTGTGCTCGATTTCGAGAACCAATACATTATCGCCGGGCTCATCATGATACCTATTACTCTGATTTGTAGGTATCTATCCCTTTCGCTGCCTATAAAAATCTTTGAAAAACCCCTTGAGTTCTCACCCAACACGAACATCATAATGACCTGGGGGGGCCTCAGAGGCGCCATTTCCATTGCCCTGGCCCTGAGTCTTACCGAGGCTATGTTCCGGGATCTTTTTCTGGTAATGACCTACGTGGTGGTTATCTTCTCCATAATAGGTCAGGGGCTTACGGTAGACAAGCTTATTGGAAGGCTAAAAAAAAACAAAGTATAGTCCGTTTTATGTGATTTTATTCAAATTCAAGCCTCAGGTTGTATCTATGGCGCATGTACCATTTTAACTGTTCCGGGTGGGTCCGGGTGGAGTATAAAAAACGGGGTTGGAACCTGGGGGTACAATATGTATTTGAGTTTCCCGATATTTTTCAGAGGCCCCCTGGACTGCTAAAAATACTTTTTGCAACCGGTAGAACGCTGGCAGGTAATTAGTGGGCTTATCAGGATTTAGGCCCCCTGATCAAAAGGTTTCGGAGTTACCGGAATTAGTTTAGCGCGCTTATGTGATAAATGTCACAAAAAAGGAGTCGAAATTTTTACAACTTTGACCCTACAGAAAGCCAGAACCCATGCCATTACTGAACATACAAGGTGTATCCCTGAAGCTGGGGATCTTCTTTCTCACCTTAAGCCCTGCTCTTTTCGGACAGGAAGCGCATCCTCCCAAAACCGATTCTCCACACAGCATCCTGGATAGTGAACGCGAAATTTCCCATGGGGGGCTTCACAACCTGAAGGAACTCTTCGGCCTCGGCACCATCACGGGGCACGTGCGGAATTTTTTTATGAATACGATCAATGAAGGGGAGCTTAAAGATTATTACGCGAATGCCATAGGTGGGGCCATGCGCTTCAGATCCCATGAATTTTATGGCTTTGAGTTCGGGGCGGCAGGGATTTTTACCTATAAAGTGTTCTCAAATGACCTGAACGAACCGGACCCTACTACCGGGCGGGTCTCTAAATGGGAACACGAACTCTTTGACGTGCTGAACCTGGGTAACTTTAATGACCTGGACCGGCTCGAGGAAATCTATATCCGGTATAACTTTACCGGGGGAAATATTTCCTACGGGAAGCTGGAAATCGAAGACACTCCCCTGTTAAACCGTTCAGACGGTCGGATGAAACCCTTTGCTTTTAAGGGGTTCTGGATGAATTACTCCCCGACACTCAAACACCATTTTCAGGGGGCCTGGATCGACCGGATTTCCCCCCGCAGCACCGTGGAATGGTTTGATTTTAATGAGGGTATCGGCCTGGCCTTTAATGGCTATCAACCCGATGGCACTGAGGCCGAATACCACGAGCACCTGGAATCAGACGGATTGGCTATGCTGGGCTACCTGGGGCATTATAAGGAATTCAGCCTGGAACTTTATCAGTTTTACATCCACCACCTGTCTTACATCAGCTGGGCTGGCCTGGAATACCACAAAAAGGGGTGGAACCTGGGCCTCCAATATTCCGTACAATTCCCTGACGCCTTCCAAAAGGAGCTCGAATACGAGCAGCGCTACATACAACCGGGGGAACGGGGGCAGGTCATCAGCGGCAGGGTTAAATACCATTTCGGGGAATGGGACCTTTATGGAGCATATACCCATGCCTTTGATTCAGGCCGTTTCCTGTTCCCCAGGGAACTGGGTCGGGACCACTTCTACACCTCCATCCCCCGCTCCCGACTCGACGGGTTTGGGGATACGGATGTCCTTACCCTCGGAGCCCGGCTACACTTCGGGGGGGAACACTTCACTGCAGATGCCGCCTACACCCGGCTCTTCGGCCCCGAGGTGGATTCCTTTGAGTTCAACAAATACAACCTGGATGCCTATCAGCAGGTCAACCTGGGCGTAGACTATGCCTTTACTGACTTCCTGGAAGGACTGCACATGACCCTGCTCTACGTCTACAAAAACAACTTGAATACCTCGGACCCGAATATCATTTTCAATATCAGTAACTTCCACCAGCTGAATTTTGTGACGAATTTTGAGTTTTGAAATAATTACGATCAAGGGGTTTAAGGGTCCCTCTGCCGATTCGTTTACCTTAACAAGTACATTTATCAACCTGGAAAAAGCATCGGTTTGATACGCTCACTCATATACAAGACCTTATTTATTTGCCTTTTGTTTCTGGCTCCTGCAAGCGTTGCAGCCCAGGACGTGCAGCCCCGGGTCTATGCCCCGGCGCCTGTCGGAGTGAACCTCCTCACAATGGGGTATGCATATTCCAATGGTGCTATGCTCTTTGACAAAACCATCCCTATAGAGGGCGTTCTGGCCAAAATAAATGCCTTTAGCGTGGCCTACTCCCGTTCTACCTCCCTTTTTGGGATGGCGGGCAGGTTTGATGTGGCTGCGCCTCTGGTCATAGGGAATTGGGAGGGCGAAGTATTGGAAGAGATCCAGAGTGCCTCCCGCACGGGAATCGGCGATCCCGTCTTGCGGTATGCCTTATTTATCTCAGGGGCACCCGCCTTGTCCAAAGAAAAATTCGGGGGGTTCCAGCCAAAGACCATCGTAGGGATTACCGTGCGGGTGACAGTGCCCCTTGGGCAATACGATGACAGCAAGCTCATAAACCTGGGTTCTAATCGATGGGTATTTAGTCCTCAGGTAGGGGTATGGCGCAGGGTTCGCAATTTTACCTTTGAAGCCTATGCCGGTATGTGGCTTTTTACTGATAACAAAGCATTTTTGGGAACACAGGTGCGTTCTCAGGAGCCGCTTTTCACCTTTCAGCTGCACGCCTCTTGTGAGTTCAGGGGTGGGATATGGATAGCCGCCTCCACCCGCCAGAGCCTGGGGGGAGCGGTTTCGATAGAAGAGGGAGACCGGCTTGACCCGGAAGCCAACAACCGGGTTGGCCTCACCCTATCCATCCCGGTCAGGCCCAGATATACCCTTAAACTCCTAGGCACTACCGGCCTTTCCACTACTATCGGGAACGACTACGATACCCTGGCACTTGCATGGCAGGTAGTATTTTAGGATCTGGAACAGGCTAGTTGGAAAAGCAAGCTGATTGTGAGAATCCTTTGAAAAGGCGGGGCGCGCACTCCCCAACTTAAGGATATCCCCTTTTTCTACTATCTTGCAGTTCATCACTAAAAGCACCCCTCTATCGTGAAGGAACAATGGCTGGAGTACGGATACGCACATTTTGCGAAAGTGGGTCCGGAACACCTAAGTATTAACCAGATCGGGAAAGAGATTGGTGCCTCCCGGTCTTCGTTTTACCACCACTTTGGCGATCTCGAGTTTTTTATCGATGAACTCCTGGCCATACATTGGGAAATTTGCCGGGAGTTTGATAAATCCGGAAAAAAGCATTGCAAAAAGCTCATCCCGGACCTCTATCGCGAACTTGCCAAACACCCGGTATCCATGCAATTCCATATCCAGCTGTTTCACCACCGAAACCGGCCCAATTTCAATTATCTATTTCTGAAGTCCTATGAATCCAGCGCAAAGTCCTTTGCCCTGAAACTATTTGCGGCACACCTGGACCTGAATTTAGCCGAAAAGGGCCTTTACAACCTGTGGCTCGCCCTGGGAGAGGCCTGGTATTCCCGTCTGGACCCGAATGACCTTTCCGCCAATACCCTTGAGTGCCAAGGCAAAGAAGTGCTAAAGGCCATCTCTTTTTTCATGGATTCGAACCTGTTCAGGAGGCTGGAAAATTAGACCTCATGCCATTGCTCGGGCCCGGGAATTGTACAGGTATGTCCAATTATTGTATGAATTCTTGTATTTTTAATACAGCTATCAGAATTGAATTCCTCAGAGATTAAATTATTATTACAGATGATGAAAAAACTCTTTTTACTCACTGGTTTCCTGCTATTCCTGTTGCCTTCCTGTAAAAACCAAAAGGAATCACAAAAGGCAGGCAGTGATGGAAATTCCATTCCCTACGCCCTGGAAGAATGGAAAGGCGTACAGGGAAAAACCCTGGCGGAATCCAAACCCTACTTCGTGGGGAAGAAAAAAGCGCCTGAAGACGCCCCCAACGTGCTTATCGTGATGCTCGACGACGCCGGGTATTCCAACGCCTCGTCCTTCGGAGGGGTGATGCGAACCCCCACCTTTGACCGAATAGGAGATGATGGGGTCCGGTACACACATATGTCCGTGGCCGCTGTTTGTTCGCCCACCCGGGGCTCCATCCTGACGGGATACAACATCCATGAGATCGGGACGGGCATCATTTCCGAGTTCGCCACAGGATATCCGGGCTACAACTCACAGATGGACTACAGTACCCCTTCCATTGCCAAAATCCTGACGGACAACGGCTATGCCACCGCCGCCTTCGGGAAATGGCACAACACCCCCATGGAAGAGGCTTCCCCTGCCGGCCCCTTTGAAAGCTGGCCGACCGGGATCTGGGGCTTTGAGTATTTCTGGGGCTTCATGGGCGGGGAAACCAACCAGTTCCACCCCTTGTTGTATGAGAATACCACCCCCATCGAAACCCCGAAAACCAATGCGGATGGTTCCACCTTCCACCTTTCCCACGGCATGGCCGACCAGGCGGTCCGGTGGCTGGACAACTGGAAAGGTTTAAGGGACAATCCCTTCTTCATGTACTACACCCCGGGAGCCGTCCATGCCCCCATACAGGTACCTGAGGAGTGGCGGGACAAATACAAAGGCCAATTTGACGACGGCTGGCACGCCTACCGCGCCCAGCTTTTGGAACGACAAAAGAAGATGGGGCTAATTCCCGAAGATTCTGAAATGGTGGACTGGCCGGAATCCCTGCCCGAGTGGGATTCCTTTAGTGACGAGGCCAAAGAATACCTGGCGCGCCAAATGGAAGTCAATGCGGCCTTTCTGGAGCACGTGGACCACCATGTGGGAAGGGTGATTGACCATTTGGAGGAACTGGGAGAACTGGACAACACCCTGGTCATTTACCTGACCGCGGACAACGGCTGTACGGCCGAGGGAACCCCCACCGGGACCTTTTCGGAACTCTTGATGCAAAACGGGTTTCCCCCGCTCACCATGGAGCAGCAA
>Ga0272442_10012819_pt1 | contig 10081 bp, 9 predicted proteins | sample SSMForm2O_FD_200262 | JGI IMG/M metagenome (GOLD analysis project Ga0272442, IMG submission 200262) | Marine sediment archaeal communities from Little Sippewissett salt marsh, Falmouth, MA, United States - SSM-Form-2O | ecosystem: Environmental > Aquatic > Marine > Wetlands > Sediment ... | reverse complement strand
TCTATGTTCAGAATCGCAATACTGGCCGTCATTCTCTTCGCACTTGCCGTTGTCATGACGATGACAGGGCGCGGCGGCGGCAACTTCTATGTGCTCACGCTTGTGCTGGCGGGCGTTCCGATGCACGAAGCGGCGACCACAGGCCAGTTCATCCTATTCACAACCGCCTTGGCGGCCTCGCTGATCTTTCACAAGCACAGGGCCCTGTCGCTCCCATTGGCGTTGACCATTGGGGGCCTGACCGCGGGCATGGCGTTTGCCGGCGGCTTCACGGCCCATCTCTTTGCGGGCGTGACGTTGAAGATTCTGTTCTCTTTCCTGCTGGTCATCGCCGGTGTGCTCATGCTGTATCCTGTGAGCGAACGCACGAGCCAGCCCAAGAGGGGTATTGGATACTGGCATTTGAACGCGGGCGGCAAGGTCTACGCGATCAACCTTTGGCTGGTGGTCCCTATTGCGTTGGCGACGGGTTTCTGCGCCGGAATGGTGGGCGTGTCGGGCGGTTCCTTTTTGGTGCCGCTGATGGTGCTTGCATGCGGTGTGCCGATGCGGGTCGCGGTGGGAACGGCTTCCGCGATGGTCGCCGCGACCGCGTGCGCGGGATTCCTCGGGCATGCGCTTCAAGGCAGTTTTGAGCCTTTGTTGGCCTTGTCGCTTGCCCCGGCTACCATTGTAGGCGGTGTCCTCGGCGGCCGGATCGCCCTGAAAACGAAACCGGCGTATCTGAAGACGCTCTTCGCGGTGACCACGCTCGCCGCTGCGGTCTTGATGGTTGTGAACGCCGTGGTGGCTAGATGAGTGCAAACAACCGAAGCAGCGCCTTGTCTCTGGTGTGAATTGGAGCATCGCTTTCGACCAGGGAGATGAACGCATGAAGATAGAAGCTGAAGTGAGTGTGTATCCACTGCGAAAGTCGGATCTTTCCACCGCGATAGGCCGCTTTCTTGAGCGCCTTGAACAACCGGGGCTTGAAGTCGAAGCGGGAGCGATGAGCTCACATATCACCGGCGAATGCGGTGACCTGTTTCGAGCGCTGGGCGATGCGTTCGAGAGAGGCGCCGAAGAGGGCGACGTCGTGCTTGTAATGAAGGTCAGCAACGCCTGTGGCCCGCGTGGAACGGGCCGGGGCGTCCAAGGATAATCCAAGAGAAAGAAGGTAGTTGTTATGAAGATTGCGGTATCCAGCGGTAAAGGTGGCACGGGCAAGACGTTCATCGCGAGCAACTTGGCGGTGCTTGCGGCCGAGCGTGGCGGTGCGGTGACCTATCTTGACTGCGACGTCGAGGCGCCCAACGGCCACCTGTTTCTGAAGCCGGAGATTGATCGCACAGAACGCATGACCGTGCGCACACCCATACGTTTTGACGAGGATGCGTGCACGGGTTGCGGGATGTGCGTGGATGCGTGCCACTACAACGCGCTTGCGCTGATCAAGGGCAAAGTGCTGTTTTTCCCGGAGCTGTGCCACGCGTGTGGCGCCTGCGTTGTGGCGTGCCCCAACGAGGCCGTTATCGAGGGCGACACGGAGATTGGCGAGCTCAAACACGGTAAGAGCGGCGATATTGGTTTCCACTACGCGCTCTTGAAGACCGCCGCAGGCGGCATGTCGCCCCGCTTGATACACGCGCTCAAGGAACACAGCGGCGCCGGCCTGACCATCCTGGATTCGCCGCCGGGCACGGCCTGCTCGGCCGTGGAAACAGTCAAGAGCGCGGATCTGTGTCTGCTGGTGACGGATCCGACGCCGTTCTCGTTGAACGACCTGAAGCTGTCGGTAAACATGTGTAGAGAAATCGGACAAGAGCCCGCCATTGTGGTGAACCGGGCGGGCCTCGATGACCGCGCTCTCAAGGACTACTGCCAGAAGGCGCAACTGGACATTGTGGGGGAAATACCCGACGCCAGAGAGATCGCCGAGGTCTATTCGGTGGGCGATCTGGTTGTGCAGAGGCTCCCCGAATACCGTAGTTGCTTCGAGAGCATCCTGGACAACGCGCTCGCGCTCGCGGCCAAGCAGCGCCTGGTCAAGAGCGAATTGATCGAACCGCTTTTCCGTGCAGGCGGAAAGACTGCGCGTGCCAAGAGGCCCAATCCCGGCGTGCAGCGGCCCCCGGAAATCGTTGTCGTCAGCGGCAAGGGCGGCACCGGCAAGACCTCTGTCACCGCCTGCTTCGCGCAGCTCAGCGACCGCGGCGTCGTGGCTGATTGTGACGTGGACGCGGCAGACCTCCACCTCGTGCTGAGTCCCGAGGTGATTGAGGAAGGTGACTTCGTTGGCGGCATCTCGGTTGAAATAGACCAAGGCAAGTGCACCGGGTGCGGCACGTGCATCGAGGTGTGCCGTTTCAACGCGATAGAACGAACGCAGGACGGGAAATACGCCATCGATCCGAGCGCGTGCGAGGGCTGCGGCTCGTGTCAGATTGTCTGCGATGATGGAGCCATCTCGAGCGAAGACGCCGTGAACGGCAAGTGGTTTGCTTCCGAGACCCGTTTCGGTCCCATGGCCCATGCCGTGCTCGGCATTGCAGAGGAGAACTCCGGAAGACTCGTCACACTCGTACGCGACATGGCTATGGACCTTGCCGCCGAATCCGGCCGCACAGGCCCGGTGGTCATGGACGGTTCGCCGGGCACCGGCTGCCCGGTGATCGCATCGATCACGGGCGCACGGTACGCCATTGTCGTCACCGAGCCGACGGTGTCGGGCCTCCACGACCTCGAGCGCATCTTGGACCTCACCCGCCATTTCCGTGTCGAGACGGGCGTCATCGTGAACAAGGCGGATCTTAACAAAGACATGAGTGGAAGAATCCGCGACACCATCGAGCGAATGGGCATCGAGTTGCTCTGCGAGATTCCGTATGAGAAGGGCTTCACAGAGGCGCAAATCCAGCAGAAGACCCTTCTCGAATACGCAGACTGCGCGGCCGCACAGTTCGTCCGCTCCGTCTGGGCGAAGATCTGTCGGAAGCTTTCCTTGTAGTCCGTGAAAGCACAAGGACTGGAGACTGAGCAATGGGCAATGAGCGCGAGCGTCAAGACGACGCGGATACGTATCAGTGCGAGAAGACAGGGCAGCGCCTCGCGAGGAGTGAACCGGTTTGCCCGAAACCGGAGGAAGCGTGCAAGTACCGGGGCAATTGCATCATCTACGCGCTCTACGAAGACCACCTATATTCGCTATCCCGAAGCGGGGCTCGCGCTCAGCCCAAGGTGACGTTCTTGCCGGAGCAGAGATCGACGCTGGTAGGTGAGGGCGAGACCTTGCTCGACGCAGCCCGGCGTGCCTGGGTTCCCATTGCTTCTGCGTGTGGCGGCGACGGCACGTGCGGCAAGTGCAAGGTTGTCGTGCGCAAAGGAGACGCGCGTTGTTCTGCGGGCCAGCACCTGGCGGAGGAGGAGCGACGTGCAGGCTACGTACTGGCGTGCCAGTGCCGTCCCCTCGAGGACGTGGTGGTCGAGATCGCACCGGAAGCTCGCAACGGGAATGCACAAGCCCTGGGCGCGGAGGGGTCGATCATAGCTTTCGAGCTCGGCTCAGAAGAGCAGAGCATGCCTGCGCGCGCTGAGCCTCAGGAAATGGATCCGTTGGTGAAACCGGTATCCGTAAGCGTGGAGCCGCCCTCTCTTGAAGATCCTACTGCTGATCTCGAACGGGTGTGCCAACAGGCGAGTGAGAAGATCGGAGCCACGTGCCACGGGGCCTCCTTGTCCACCTTGCGCCGATTGCCGAGCCTGCTGCGCACACACGACTGGAGAGCAACCGTCTATGCACAAAGCCGTGGCGGACAGTCCTATGCCATCAAGGCGGGGCCGCCGGGCGATCACTCGAACCGCGGCCTGGCCATCGACGTTGGGACCACCACCGTTGCCGTGCAGCTAGTAGACCTTGAATCCGGACGCATTTTGGGGACTCGCGGTTCGCTTAACCGTCAAGCGACCTATGGTGAGGACGTACTCACGCGTATTATCCACGCCTGTCGAAGCGAGCAAGCATTAGAAACGCTGCATGGGAAGATCGTGCACACCATCAACAGTCTCATTCGTGAGTTGTGCAAGGCCCATCGGTGCGTGGCAACGGACATCCACTGCGCCGCCTGCGCAGGCAACACGACCATGATACACCTACTCCTGGGCATCGCACCTTGCGCGATCCGACGCGAGCCGTTCGTTTCAGTCACGAACTTCCCTTCGCCGCTGCGCGCCAATGAGATTGGTCTGGACGTTCTCCCCGAGGCGCCCGTCCTATGTGTTCCAGGCATTAGTGGCTACGTTGGAGGCGACATCACGGCCGGCACACTGGCCTCTGGTCTCTACGCCGAAGAAGCGCCTTGCGTCCTTATCGACGTCGGAACAAACGGTGAGATCGTCCTCGGCAACCGCGATTGGCTCATCTGCTGCGCTTCCTCCGCCGGCCCGGCTTTTGAAGGCGGTGGGCTCCGTTGCGGCATGAGGGCCGCCAGCGGCGCCATTCAACGGTTGTGGATTGACGATGGCGCCGGCGAACCGCGCGTCGCGACGATCGAGGACGCCCCTGCACGAGGTCTCTGCGGTTCCGGGCTGATTGACGCCATCGCGGAACTCTTGAGGGCCGGTTTCATCGACCGCAGCGGGAAGTTCACGGAGTCTGCGCCAGCCCACTTGCTGCGACACACGGAAGAAGGCAAGGCCCTGAGGCTCGTGCCGCGCGAGGAGGCCAACGTAGCCGATGACATCGTGATCACGGAAACAGACATAACGCATGCAATCCGGTCCAAAGGCGCTATCTTCACGGCCATTCACGTTCTGATGGAAAAGGTGGGCATGTCGTTTCAGGACGTCGCCCGCTTCTATGTGGCCGGCGGCTTCGGCAACTACCTGAATCTGCGCAATGCCGTGGCTATCGGTCTCTTGCCCGATCTCCCCGAGGAGCGCTTTCGTTTCGTCGGCAATGCGGCGCTCCAAGGGGCCAAGATGGCATTGTCGGCGAACGTGCACATGGAGCAGTTGACCACCATCGCTCGCATGATGACCTATGTCGAGCTCAGCGCCGAACCACTCTTCATGGACCGGTACGTCGCCTCCTTGTTTCTGCCGCATACCGATGAGACGCTTTTCCCATCGATCGTTGCAGAGCTTTGGCCTACAGCTTCGAACCAGGGGAACAGCGCATAGGTGCGAGGAGCAAGAGACCATGTCTGACAACCTTTCCTTTGCGGGGTGCAGCATCATCTCCTGTGGCATACTGCGCCACGAAATCGAGCAACTGCGACGCTCAGGCGTTTTGGACGCCGACAAGGTGTTGTATGCGGCTCCCGGCCTACACGAGTGGCCAGACAAACTTGAGGAACAGTTGACACGCAGACTCAGGAAGGCAAAGGAGATTGGCGGCCGAGCGATTGTCGTCTACGGCTCCAGATGTTTCGTGGATACGCTGAATCCGGAACGGACCACAGATTCGCTCATCCGGGAGCAGCAGATGAGCGCGTTTAGAGTGAAGGCGGCCAACTGTGTCGATATGCTCGCAAGCAAAGAGGAAAGAGAGCGCATAGCCGGAGGCCAGAAGGTCTTCTGGCTTACTCCAGGATGGCTTCGACACTGGGACTTCATCTTCAAGGATTGGGATTCCGCCAAGTACAATGAGATGTTCCCCCGTCACGACAAGGCCATCGTGCTTGATGCGCTGGGCTATGCAGACCAACTGATGGCAGGCTCCCCTGAGCGGATTCTGGAGATATCGGACAAGATGCAACTGCCGATAGAATCGTCTGCGATTTCCCTCGAGCGCCTGAATCGCCTACTCGCAGAGCAGACACCTGCCGCCGGGCGCTGATGGGAGACGCGAGGAGCCCAATGCGGGCAACGATCGTGGATAGGGCAATGACGGAGAGGATGGGGGCGCCCCCCGGGCGGCGCTGCCCGCGACACTTGGCCCAATCTCCTGCGACGAAGGCTCTGCCGAGGCGCAGCGTGAAGGGCAAGCCCTCTTGGAAACGAAGAACACCAAGGGTGACTGCATGCACAAAGAAGCTGTCGTACCGCGGTGAGCAATGGCCCAGGTTCTAAGGATGTCCTCATGAATGAGACGCTAGAGCAACGAGTGAAAAACCTATTGGCTTCTCTACCTGCCGACGTGCGCTTGGTGGCTGCGGCCAAGACCAGAAGGCCGGAGGAGGTGGGGGCGGCCATACGCGCGGGCGTCACGGCCATCGGCGAGAACTACGTGCAAGAGGCCGAGGCGATGCGGCGAGGGCTGGCCGAGCGTGATGAGTGGGTATCTGACGACGTCCGATGGCACCTCATCGGCCACCTCCAGCGAAACAAGGCCAAGAAGGCGGTCGCCCTCTTCGACATGATCGAGACCATCGATTCCGTAGCTGTTGCCGAAGCCGTCGACCGGCACTGTGGGGCCACCGGCAAGACCATGCCCGTGTTACTCGAGGTGAATAGTGGACGCGAGTCCAACAAGACGGGCATTCCGCCTGAAGACGTCGAGAGCGTCATGAGTCAAGTCGCCGCCTTGTCCCACATCCGAATCCAAGGTCTGATGACGATGGGGCCTCGCTTCGGCGACCCAGAGAAGGCGAGGCCTTACTTCCGGTTGACCAAGGAGCTCTTTGACCGGTTCTCCGGGATCGGCCCGCAGAACACCGAGATGCGCTATCTCTCGATGGGCATGAGCAACAGCTATGAGATCGCTATCGAGGAGGGCGCCAACATTGTTCGCGTTGGCACGAAGCTCTTTGGCGCGCGCAAAGGGAATTGAGTCCGCCGCTGTAAACCGGCGCACGAAATCGCAAGGTCATTAAGGAGGCAACATGAGCCAACAGTCCATGACGAGTCAATCCAAGGCCGATCAGGCCAAACGAGAACAGGAAGAGCTGATGCTCAAGAGCCGCATGGGCGAGATCGGTTTCAAACTCCTGGTGCTGTCCGGCAAAGGAGGCGTTGGGAAAAGCACCGTCGCCGCCAACTTGGCCGTGGCTCTGGCAACGCGAGGGAATCGGGTCGGTCTCTTGGACGTGGATGTGCACGGCCCGAGCATTCCCAAACTGATGGGATTGGAAGGCCAGCCTATCGGTGCAGCCGGAGAGGCCCTGGCTCCCATCCATCTGACTGAGCGCTTGAAGGTGATGTCTATCGGATTTCTCTTGAAGAGCAACGCCGACGCCGTTATCTGGCGCGGCCCGCTGAAGTACAATGTGATCCGCCAGTTTCTCAAAGACGTCGCGTGGGGTCAGCTCGATTATCTCGTGATTGATTCGCCGCCGGGGACGGGAGACGAGCCCTTGTCGGTGGCTCAGTTGGTGGGTTCGCCGGCCGGAGCCGTCATTGTAACGACACCTCAAGACTTAGCTATATCGGACGTGCGCAGATGTGTATCCTTCTGCAATACGCTGTCCCTCCCGGTTGTCGGAATCGTCGAGAATATGAGCGGTCTTGTGTGCCCGAAATGCGGCGAAGAGCTCGCTCTGTTCAAGACGGGCGGCGGAAGAGTTCTGGCGCAAGAAATGGGCGTTCCGTTCCTGGGAGCCATTCCCATAGAGCCCCAGATCGTGGATTCGGGAGACGCGGGAACGCCGTTCGTCGAGCGGCACGCGAATACGAGAAGCGGCACCGCGTTTGCCGACATCGTGAGCCGGATTGCGGGCGGTGAAGAGGCGAGCGCGTTGGAGAGCGCAGCAGCAGGTCAGCAGAAGGAGACGAACGAATGAGAATTGCCGTTCCATTGGCAGCAGGACGCCTGAGCGCGCACTTCGGCCACTGCGAGGAATTCGCCATTGTAGAAGTCGATGAGGAGACCAAGGAGGTCGTGAATACGTCCAGGCATGAGTCGCCGCCTCATGAGCCCGGAGCGCTTCCGCGCTGGCTGCACGAGTTGGGCGCCAATATGATCATTGCGGGAGGCATGGGCCAGCGCGCCCAGCAACTCTTTGCACAGAACGCCATCGAGGTAGTCGTCGGAGCGCCGGCCGAGAGCCCGGAACGTCTGGCGGCCGCCTATCTCGACGGGACGCTCGAGACGGGCGGCAACCTGTGCGACCATTGATGCTGCGTCACGACACCTTGGGCGGTGCCGGGCTCGAACGGACTCCCAAACATATGCGATACTATGTAGGTTGCCGGGCAGTTTCGATGTGGCGCTGCTTCGTGCGCCATGCTAGAGGGAAGGAGTATCCAATATGACGCCGGATCCGTTGACGCCGTACGGCAACAGGCCGATGGTCACACCCATCGTGAACGCCGTCAATTATGAATACGCCTCCTTCGAAGTCCTTCGGCAGATCACGGACGGTGAGATGGATGGCTACACGTATCACCGCGACGACAATCCGACGGTGCGGAAGGTCGAGAGGATCGTGGCCGACATGGAAGAGGCCGAGGACTGCATTATTTGCACGTCGGGCATGGCGGCATGCACGATGGTCTATTTCACCTTTCTCAGCGCCGGCGACCATTTGGTTCTCTTCCATGACCTCTACGGTGCGCACTACAAGGTGTCGCTGATCCTCGAGAGAATGGGCATCGACATCACATGGCTCGACGCCAACGACAGTGCCCACATCGACGAACACACCAGATCCGAGACGAAAATGATCTTCCTCGAGACGCCCAGCAACCCCCTCTGCAAAATCGTGGACATCGAGGCGATGCGAAGAGCGGCCGATAAGGTGGGGGCCCTGCTGATTGTCGACAACACGTTCGGGACGCCTTACCACCAGCGGCCCTTGTCGCTCGGGGCCGATCTCGTCGTGCACAGCGCCACCAAAGGCTTGGGGGGCCACAATGACCTTATGGCCGGAGCGATTGCCGGCTCAAAGGACCACTACAACGACTTGTGGTTCACGCGCCAGGCCATAGGAACGACCCTCGACGCCTACTCGGCCTCCCTACTCGAACGCGGCCTGAAGACCTTCGAACTCCGAGCAGAGAGAATGGCGGCCAGCGCCATGGCGGTCGCCGAGTATCTGGCCGGGCACTCGAAGATATCGAGCCTGTCCTATCCAGGACTCGAGACGCATCCTGGCTTCGCCGTGGCCTCACGGCAGATGCAGCGCGGATTCGGCGGCATGATGGCCTTCGACGTCGGCGAAAGCCAAGAAGATGCCAAGACCTTCGTCAATGCGCTGAAACGCATCTATCATGCCGTAAGCCTCGGCTCCACAGAATCCTTGATCTGCATTCCGTACCTCACCACAATGCTCTACTTGCCCCCGGAACGGCGCACTGGATTTGGAGTCAACCTCAATACCGTCCGTCTTTCTGTGGGAATCGAGAGCGGCCAGAGCCTGATAGAGGATTTGGACCAGGCGCTTGCCGCAGTCTGATGCGGACGGCCTGCTTCCCGACCACCTGGGATATCCCGGCGAATTCCGTGGACATCGACGCAATTGTCGTTCGTCACGGCAGGCTTCGGGCCGGGCTTGCGCTTGCGGAGGGACCGGCCGAGGTTCTTCCCCGGTTCCTCGATGAAGCCGTGCAGGTATCCACGCCAGCCCTCGCGGAAGTTGACGTGACGCGTGTAGCGCCGGTGCGCGTGGCCAATCGCGCGGGCCAGACCGTCTAAGGTTTCGGGCGCCGCAATCAGATGCACGTGATTTGGCATCAGGCAATACGCCTGAATTTCCACCCGATCCGCCGGTTCCCTTGCTGGATGATGTGATGCGTCACCCCCGGCACCACTATCCGGGCTGTGCGGGCCATGGGTGAAAGCATGCCGTGTAGGCGGCAGGAGAGCAACTAGGTTTTGTGTCGCCGGAATTTCCCGAATTGCCCTAATCGCCTACTACGTTCCGGCCGAATCGGAATTCTGAGCAGGGACCGCGTTCCCCGAGATCGTCGTCGGATACTTCAGTACGACCCAATAGGTCGAGACGACAAATGACATGATGGTAGCCACCTTGATCATCATCGCCTTGTCGGGCGATAGGACACCGGCGGAGACGGCTGAATACGCGACCAAGAGTGAGAACTCACTCGATTGCCCCAAACGTACGGCCAGCTCTGCAGAGAGTTTCCGAGTTTCCCCAGCCCAGGCAAATGCCCTGCGGAAGACCCCAGCTTTTAGAGGTACCAGTGCGACCCCGAAGAGCATTGC
>Ga0272442_10012818_pt1 | contig 10082 bp, 10 predicted proteins | sample SSMForm2O_FD_200262 | JGI IMG/M metagenome (GOLD analysis project Ga0272442, IMG submission 200262) | Marine sediment archaeal communities from Little Sippewissett salt marsh, Falmouth, MA, United States - SSM-Form-2O | ecosystem: Environmental > Aquatic > Marine > Wetlands > Sediment ... | reverse complement strand
GCTTACAACAACAAAGCTTTTCCCTGAGTATTTTGGTATTGATTCCACAGATCCTGAAGAAATCAAGGAGTTTCTAGTAAAAAAAGTAGCTGGAAGCATTAAAAAAGAAGACGATTAAAAAAAAAATAATTTTTTGTTCAGGTAAGAATTGTAAAGAAAGCTGGTAAGATTTGTACAACAACTCCTTTTAAAGATGAGGAATAAAGTATTAATTAGAGTTGTTGACGTGGGGAAGCGAAAAAATAAATTTTTTTCATCCTTTCACCTCCTCTCCTTACCACCTCAAATTCTTCCCCCGTCCAGCAATTTTTTTTGGTTTTTCACAGGCACCTAGTAAAATTTGACCTATAAAGTTTATATACTAATAATTACATTAACATCTGTTAATTAGGGGTGAGCAATAGATATGAAAAAACTATCTTATTTTATAGTAGGGTTACTCATAGTGAGTAGTTTTGCTATAATAGGAATAAATGTTGGAGCTGGTGAAGAAACCGAAGGCATAAGCGTCTCTTTTTCAAATATTGTTGTAAAAGATAGCAGTGCTGAAGATTATATAGAAATTGAATATGGTGGGGCACAAGGTTGCCTGTATAAAGCAAATACACCTATTTTACCAATGTATACTGAAAAGTTTACTTTTCCTTTTGGAACCGAAATAAATAGTATAGATTGTACAATAGGTAATATTAATACTATGGCGGTGACAAAAAAGGTTGTACCCGCACCAATACCTGTATTTCCAAGTATAGAGGATTCAAATGAAGTTGAATATATCATGGAATCCTCAATTTATAACTCAAATGAGTTGTATCCAAATGCTTGGTTTGATTATTTCACAGGTGGAGGGCTTGATGAAAATGGCAATCATGTGACATTTCTAACTGTTAGAGCATTTCCAGTTAGATACAGCCCTGGTTTAGATAATTTGGAATATATTGACAGTATTGATTTGACCGTTAACTATGTGATTCCAGAGTCTGATCCGTTTCCATCAATGTCTACTTATGACCTGGTGATTATTACACCAAATAAATTTTCAAGTGATTTGCAAAAGCTTGTTAACCATAAAAACGAAATGGGAGTAAATACAATGCTTAAGACCTTGGACGACATATACTCAGAATATACTGGATTTGATAAACCTGAACAAATCAAATACTTCATAAAAGATGCCTTAGAAACATATGATATGAAATATGTTCTTCTTGTTGGTGGTATGAAATCCCTTATATTTGGAAATGCAAGGGATAACGAAAATGAGGGAACAATCGATTGGCATCTGCCTGTTAGATATACAAATAATAGAGAAACAGGCTCAACTTATGATCCTGGTTTTATTAGTGATCTGTATTATGCTGACATTTATGACAGCGAAGGAAACTTCTCAAGCTGGGATTCCAATGGCGATGGAATCTATGCTAAATGGTCAAGTACTCCAGGTGGAAAAGATGTAATTGATTTTTATCCAGATGTAGCAGTTAATCGTCTTGCATGTAGAAATAATTTTGAAGTAAAAATCATGGTAAACAAAATAATAAACTATGAAACTGGAGCTTATGGTAGCGATTGGCTTGATAAAATAATTCTTATCGGCGGTGATTCTTTTGATGATGCCGGTACAAACTATGTTGAAGGAGAAGTTGTTTCAGAAAAAATTATGGATGAATATATGACAGAATATACTCCAGTAAAACTCTATGCATCATATAAGACAAGCAATCCAAATTATGTGCCAACAACTAAGGCTATAAAAAGAGAAATAAACAAAGGTGCAGGTCATCTTTTCTTTGATGGACATGCAAATCCAACATCATGGATTACTCATTATCCAGGAGAGTTTGACGGTTGGATACCAAATGGTGGAATAAAGATCTATGATTTCCCAGGAATGTTAAATTTCAAAAAACTACCAATATGTGCAGTTGAAGGATGCCACAATAGTCAGTTTAATGTAACACTTCTAGCATCAATGCGCGATAAACATAACGAAGAACATATGTGGACACATGGATCACCTGCCCCAGAATGTTGGAGCTGGCATATGGCAAGAAAAATAGGTGGTGGCTCAATAGCAACACAAGGCAACACTGGTCTTGGATATGGAGCAGTCGGTGAACACGGTGATCTTGACGGCGATGGAATAACTGAACCAGATTGCACAGAAGCACTTGGCGGATATTACTTCTTGATGTTCTATGAGTCAATAGATGAGGGATACGATATTCTTGGCGATATCTGGGCAATGACAGAGACAAAATATTGTGATACATTCCCAGGAATGGACTATCAAGCTGATGCAAAGACACTCGAGCAGCAAGCAATGCTTGGAGATCCAAGCCTCAAGATAGGAGGATACCCATCCGGCAGTGGTTTTAAAGCAGAAATATCTGAAGCTGCAGCAGGAGTATTGGGTGCACCTGGCGAAGAAGTAATTTTTGAAGCAATAACAAGCAATGGACAAGCACCATTTACATATGCTTGGGACTTTGATGACGATGGAATTTATGATGATGCAACAGGCCAAGTAGCATCATGGACCTGGAATCTGCCGGGTGTCAACTGGGTGTCATTAAAGGTAACAGACAATAATGGTGAAGTCGACATCTTTGATACAATCGTTGGATTAGAGTTTGGCGCAACAAAACCACAAAAACCTTCAGGTGAAACAAAAATCAAAGAAGGAGTAACATACTCATATACAACAAGTGTGAATTCACAAAGTGGATACTGGAACAACATTTATTACAAGTTCTCATGGGGCGATGGAACAGAAACAGAATGGTTAACAACACCAACAGCAAGTCACTCATGGAACCAAAAAGGTCACTACGCAATAAAAGTTAAAGCTTTACTTACACACGAAAACAGCAAAGACGAAGATGATTACGAGGATTTCAAAGAAACAGATTGGTCAGACCCACTATCAATTAGTCTTCCAAGATCAAGACAATACAACAGACCATTATTGCAACTGTTTGAGAATTTCTTTGCAAAATTCCCAAATGCATTCCCATTGTTGCAATACCTACTTGGACTATAAAATAGTCCACAATTCTCTTTTTTTCTTTTTTTGTTAAATTCATAATTGATAAATACTAGTAAGATATTATTAATCTCTAAGGAGGTAAATTTATGACAAAAACATCATTAAATCTAGATGAAAATATTGAAAGTATGTTATGTTATATTGGTATTTGGATAACTGGACTTGTGTTTTTATTTGCTGAAAAAGAAAATAAAACAGTAAAATTTCATGCAAAACAATCCTTGTTCTTTTTCCTTCCATTGAATATTTTAGGAATATTATTTTGGTGGATAGGATCTCCAAAATGGAGTTATGGTGGCGGTTGGCACGGTCTTGGCCATTTTGATCCGGGCATACCTGCACTAGTATGGATTTCCTGGATAATATGGATTATTATGTTGATCTTCTTCATAATCTTTATTATAACTGCATATCAGGGGCAAAAATTCAAAGTCCCAATAATCGGCGATCTCGCAGAAAAATAAAATTCAACTCCTTTTTTCTTTTTTTTCTAATATTTTATGCAATAGATTTAAACAGCAAAATTACATTAACAAAATTGGATGCAAAAAACGAAAAATCAGCTTTATGAACAAATCAAAGATTTGAAGACAAAAGAAGAATTCAACAAAGTTATAAACAAATTACAAAAGGATTACGATAATCTTTTTGATAAAGATGCTGCAGCATTATTAATAGTTGATGAGCTCGGGCGAAATAAAGAAAACATTATAACAATATCTGAACTAAAAGCAAATGATGAATGCACTGTTTTTGCAACTGTTACAAATATTAAAAATCAAAGAAGTTTTTCAAGAAAAAATGGATCATCAGGCAGAGTAACAAATCTAGAAATAAGCGATGATACAGGAACATGTGGGCTTGCATTATGGGATAAAGACACAGAAATAGTGAAAAATAAAACAATACAAAAAGGTACAAAAATCAAGATAATAAATGGCTATGTAAAAGATGGATTTAATGGCATAGAAATTAATGTTGGAAAATGGGGAATGATAGAGACAAATCCTGAAAACATGCCAGAAATAAAAAACAGCCATCCAAAAAAAACAAATGGGATCAATGGTGAGCTAGTTGAAATTGAACCAACACGTCCTTTTTTCAAAGACAATGGAGAATACGGATTTGTAGCAAATATCAAAATAAAAAACAAGAATAAAACGCAAAATATAGCTCTATGGGATGAAAAAGTAAAAGAAATACAGAACTTCAAAATTGGTGACAAGATAGAAATCACTGATATTGACAAAAGGCAAAGAAACGGACTAGAAGAATTTCACCTGAACGGCAGTGGAAGTATTAAAAAAATCTAACATCCACCTTGGATATATTTCTTATTTTTTTCAAGAGCATCTTCTGCTCTTTGAAGCTCACGACCCAGATACATGTAATGTTCTGGCAGTAGATTTGGAACATTCTTTGCAATGGTATCGGATAGCGCATCTGCTTTTTTACCTGTAAAAACTTTTTCAAGTGAACCTGAGACGATACGTTCTTTTTTGTAAACGTTTGAATAGAATTCAATACGAATTTCTTTTTGTGTTTTATCAATTTCAATTACAAAGAAACCTGCAGAGTCAAGATTAACATCTTTTTCAGCTGTTTTTTTTGCTTTAAACAATGGAACTTCTTTATCAGCCATATACAACTTCACCTGCTTTAACAAGATTTTTCATTTTTTGAACAGCAACATCTCTTTTTTGTAGTCTAAGACCACAATCAGGAGCTAGTTGGCAAATTTGTTCACCAAATATATCTATTCCTCTGTTTATATGATTCACTATTTCATCAACTGTTTCAATTTTTGCATCATCAGAACGAACAGAGCCAAGGCAAATATTCTTTTTATTATTATGTTCTTTAAAAGCTTCAAACAATTCTGGCTTAACCTTGAACTCGTGAGATAGAATATCAACTGGTAAATCCAAAAGATCCGGCACTATTTTTGATACATCGCCACATGCATGTAATCGGGTTGGAAGAGAAATACCATTGATTACGGTTTTCACAAGTTCCTTACCATAATCTGGCATTTCAACAGAAAAAAACGGTTCATCAACACTAATATATTCAACATGTCTTTGTAACAGTTTTGCTTCTTCGTTAAGAGCTTTTGCGATGTCAAAAGCTAGTTCTTTTTCATCATTGTAATAGAAATCTACACAGGATTTTGCAATAGTATAAGGGCCTGCAATGAGACCAATTATTTCTTTATTTTCTGGAATAATGCTTCTCACATATTTTTGATCATCAATGGTTATAGGGCCCTCAAATTGAATCTTATCAATAACTTCAGGTCGATCTCTAATCCTTATGCCTTTAAGTTTTCTAGCAAAAATAGTTACAAAAGGATCACGAGTTTGACCATCAGATACAATGTCAATACCGGCATCAACCATATCGTTAACAGCCAAACCGATATATTTATTCCAAGACAAATTAAAAGTTTGGTTAAAATAACTATTCATATACTCCAAAGTATCCACACTTACAGGATATGAACCAATGACTGTTGTTTTAACCTTTTTATCCATTAGAAAAATTTCCTCCCAGGATGAGAATCCACAGGGGATGTTCCAAAGTAATTAGTAGTATATTCAGAGATTAAAATATCCTGCCATGCAATCATTGGGAAGACAAGATCTGATTGTTCTATAGGACCAAAAATTGCAAAATCTCCACCAAATAAAGGAATGTTAAGATTTGAAGCTGCATCAACTGGTTTTTTTGCACCACTGAAATCATCGAGCCATTTGGATTTTTCTACCACGTTATGAATGGCACAGCCCACTGGCAAACCATACTCTTCTTTAATCACAGGAATAGCAGCAATTGACGCACCACTATTATCACCTGGTGCCATGGCCGCAGTATCAACTAGGACTTTTTCGATGCCTATATTTTTTACAACATCAAAAAGTCCAGTATCAATAAGATTTGCACCATTTTCAAGAACCTCTATTTTTCCATCAGGTGATTTATCCTTAGGGTTAAAAGCAACAAGGATTACCATTTCAGGTGTAAATTTCTTTAAAGCTTTATTTTCTTCATCTGTGATACCAACATGGATAGAATTATAGATTGTCCTTTTTAGCAACTTCTTTTTGCCCAGGAATTCAAGTGTTTTAACCTTCAAGTCTGGCTCAATGATGTCAACTGAAAAAGGTTGATTTTTTGGAATTGTTTTTTCTATAAAATCAATAATTTCTTCAATGTATTCTTCTTTTTTAATGAAAAAATCTGGTATAGCAGGATTACCTGTTTTTTTGCTTAGATTATACATGTTTTCTAATTGTTTTTTTGAGTTTTCAAAATCTGGTGATCCTTTGAAAAACAAGCCACCAAATAGAACTGTTGGATGCATACCTGGTTGTCCACCAATTTTTATTCCAGAGATGTCAAGTATTTTTTGTTCTTTTGTAAATGAAAACATTTAGTTACCTCTTTTTTCAACTTTTCCCATATAGTTAATTACAACTTTTGAATGTAACGCTCTTTTATCATCTAAACTTATTGCTTCAGGAGTAATTCTTATCGCAATATAGGGTTCTCCAAAACAACTTGGTTTTTTTGATATACATTCGTCTGTTGCGTTATCAATTGTTTTTTTATCAGTAATATCTACTAAGTCTATTATTTCAATTTGATCTTGGAATCTTTTAATTGCTTCTTCGTTTATATTTTCTATATATGGAATCGCACCTGGTGCATCAATGATTCTGTTTTGTTTATCAATTCCATTTTTGTTTAAAGCAACCAAGGATTTTCCTGATCGATGACCTCTGATTTCATCACCACATACTATGATATATCTGATGTGAGGGTTTGAAATAACGTTTGCAACGATCTTTTCAACACCAATATTCTCAGTTTTAAGTGGTCCATATATTGCCACTTTATCAGATGGAGTATAATCTATATTAAGTAAAACTATAGCAACACAGCTATCTGGTTTACATGCGGTGAACTCGCCACCCCATGGGTAGTATTCCTCTTCCATATATCAAAACCTTAAATAACAATCCTAAATAATAGTTTTAGTATACCCCACCACACCTTTATAAATGTTTATTAATTACCTGATAGCTAAGGGATTTTCTATGGGAAAAGATGAAACTGTTAAAGATGAGATTAGTGAGTTACCTGGTGTTGGTCCTGCTACTGCAGAAAAACTCAGAGAAGCCGGATATATAGATATAATGAGCATTGCGGTTGCTTCTCCTAAAGAGCTTGGAGATGCAGCTGAAATTGGAGATGCAACAGCATCAAAAATTATCTATAAAGCTCGTAAAATGGCTGATGTCGGTGGCTTTGAGACCGGTGCGGTATTAATGGAAAAACGATCCAATGTAGGTCGAGTGACCACTGGTTCTAAAACATTTGATGAATTATTAGGCGGAGGTTTAGAAACTCAATCAATAATTGAACTTTTTGGAGAATTTGGTTCTTCAAAGACACAAATTGCACATCAATTATGTGTAACAGTACAATTGCCTAAGGAGAAAGGCGGCCTTGGTTCACATGCCTTTTTTATAGATACTGAAAACACATTTAGACCAGAAAGAATTGTACAGATGGCTGAAGCACTTGAACTTGATCCTGACGAAGTTTTAAGTAAAATTCATGTTGCAAGAGCATATAACTCAAGTCATCAAATGCTACTTGTAGAAAGAGTCAAAGAATTATCTAAAGAGCAACCAACAGGTCTATTAGTTGTCGACTCTCTTACCGCACATTTCCGTGCAGAGTATATTGGTCGAGGGGCACTTGCAGACAGACAACAGAAGCTAAACAAGCATATGCATGATCTTTTAAGATGGAGCGATCTAAATAATGGTGTAGTATGTGTTACAAACCAGGTATCTGCTAAACCAGATGCATTTTTTGGCGATCCAACCAGACCAATAGGTGGACACATAGTGGGCCATACTGCTACTTTTAGGATATATCTTCGTAAAAGTAAGGGTCCAAAAAGAATCGCAAGACTTATTGATTCACCACATCTTCCCGAAGGTGAAGCTGTTTTTACAATCAACCAAGACGGTATTCGCGACTAAAATAAGGAGAAAATAAAGAAAAACTTAAATGCAAAGATATACATTCATCTGTTGGAGGTAAAATTTATGGCATTTGTACATGATGGTTGGACTTTGTACACGAGAGATGTGAAACTTAAAGGTGGGAGAATCCAAACAATTTATTTCTTTAGTAAAAAAACTCCAAAGAGTGGAAAACCATGTGATAAACCAGATAACATGACTGTTGGTGTAAACAAAAGAACAGGTTTACCATATTTGAAGAAGAAATAAAATTGATTTGTCTAGGAGCTGACTAAAGGTCAGCTCAAATTTTCCTTTTTCTGAATTGTTTATATAGAGGATTCTGTTTTATAATTTTGAAATTTAATGACATCTAGAATAGGTTTTATTGTTAATCCTGTAGCAGGAATGGGAGGGAAGGTAGGACTTAAAGGCACAGATGGCGTTTTAAAAGAAGCATTAAGTCTTGGAGCAAAACCTATTGCATCATCAAAAGCTGTCGAAACAGTTGAAGAATTTTTATCTAACTATTCTGGCGAGGAAATCGAATGGGTTACATGTTCTGGAGAAATGGGTTATAACGAGCTTAAAAAAGCTGGGGTTAAGAATATAGATGTTATCTATGAGCATACAGGTAAAGATACTACATCTTTAGATACTGAAAATGCTTGTAAAAAAATTTTGGAAAAAAATGTTGATTTGATTCTTTTCTGCGGCGGTGATGGTACTGCTCGTGATGTATTTAAAGTTGTTAAAAATAAGATTCCAATCCTTGGTATTCCATCTGGTGTAAAAATGCATTCTGGAATATTCGGAATTAATACAAGCGCGGTTGCAAAAATGCTACATGAGTTTCTAAACAAAAGCCTTACAATTGGAGATGCAGAAATAATGGATCTTGATGAAGAACGATATCGGCGCGGTGAATGGAATATCAAACTTTTTGGAATAGCAAAAGGCATTGTAGAACCAACTTATGTTCAAGTTGGAAAAACTAGTTTTGAATCAGTCTCAGATAATGAGATAAAAGATGAACTAGCGGAACATATCTTTGATGAAATTAATCAAAACAGTAATTACTTGTACTTATTTGGCTCTGGCGGCACTATTGATTACATTGCAGAAAAGATGAATATAAAAAATACTTTACTTGGAATTGATGCAGTATACAAAAATAAACTAGTTGGCAACGATCTAAATGAAAAGAGTATTCTAGAATTATTAAAAAAATATCCAAATGCAAAGGTTATCCTTAGCCCAATTGGGGCTCAGGGTTTCATTCTAGGCCGGGGCAATCTTCAGTTAAGCCCCAAAGTTATCAGAAAAATTGGTCTTGATAACATAATTGTAATATCTACCCCTTCAAAGCTTGTTTCCACCCCCTTTATTAGGGTAGATACTGGTGATAAAAAACTTGATTCTGATTTTGTTGAAAAAGAGTTTATGATGGTAGTTATTGGTTATAGATTAAGCAGGGTTGTTAAAATACAAACCAATAACTTTTAATATCTCCTTATGTTTCAGTGAAAAAAACATAGGGCTTGTTGATAATTATGGGGGAAAATTTGACAATGAAAAGAAATCCTACAGCTTTTTTAAAAGAAGAATATGAAGAACTAGTCAAAAACGGTTTTGATTGGAAATTAAGGGAACTTCAAGGACCATCAAAACCAAAAGTTACAGTTGATGGAAAAGAGATGATAATGCTTTGTTCAAATAACTATCTGAACCTTTCAAATCATCCTAAACTAATTGAAGCTGCAATTGAAGCAACTAAAACACATGGATCAGGTTCAGGAAGTGTCAGGGCAATTGCAGGTAACATGGATCTTCATTTCGAACTTGAAGAGGCTATAGCTAAATTCAAAAAAACAGAAGCAGCATTATACTATCAAACAGGTTTTGCGACAAATGCAGGACTTATCCCGCAACTAGCACCTGCAAAGGAAGACTTAATCATTTCAGATGAACTAAACCATGGCAGTATAATAGAT
>Ga0272442_10012817_pt1 | contig 10082 bp, 7 predicted proteins | sample SSMForm2O_FD_200262 | JGI IMG/M metagenome (GOLD analysis project Ga0272442, IMG submission 200262) | Marine sediment archaeal communities from Little Sippewissett salt marsh, Falmouth, MA, United States - SSM-Form-2O | ecosystem: Environmental > Aquatic > Marine > Wetlands > Sediment ... | reverse complement strand
AAGCGCAGAAGCTTATAAGGCCTGTACTGAGCAACACTGCTGCCATTCAGGGCAGTACGGCAGCCGATAATAGCATATCTATAGGCAAAGAAGGTGTAGCCGGCGAGGTAGGCGGCGATAGTATGGCTCTACACGAGACCATCGTGCTTTATGACTATCCGGAAAACATCGCCAAAGCCGAAGAGGTAATAACTGCTCTTGACATCAGGCCCAAACAGGTACTTATCGAAGCGTCTATTCTAAGTGCTACTTTGACCGAAGGAATGCAGCTCGGCATTGACTTAAACTTTCAGGGCGGGGTCAACTTAACCGGTACTGAGGCCTCCGGCGCCGTGCAAGACTCTGTACTTGGTGGCGTTCTTGAGAATACCACTGCCGCAACTACACCTATGGGGCAGGTAGCCGCAGGGGTTGCCAAAGGAACACCGCTGGAAACCGCCGGTTTCGCTAATTTAGGTGGCAGCGGTCTGAAAATCGGTATAACCAGCAGTGATTTTACGGCGATCATAAATGCTCTGGAAACCGTTACCGATATCACTGTTCTTGCCAATCCCAAGATACTTGCTTTGAATAAGCAGTCAGGGACGGTATTTATCGGTCAAAAAATCGGCTACAGAGACAGAACCACCATTGACTCCAGCGGCCAGGCTACAGTCGGAGAAGTTAAGTTCCTTGATACCGGAACCAAACTTTCTTTCCGTCCATATATAGCTGATGACGGTTATATTCGCATGGACATCTATCCCAAAGACAGCTCCGGTGAACTCGACGATGAAGGTATTCCGACCGAGACAACAGCCGAGCTGACAACCAACATAATAGTTAAAGATGGCCAGACAATCGTAATCGGCGGACTGTTCAGAGATGCAGTAACGACAACTAAGTCACAGATTCCGCTATTAGGCGATCTACCCATTATCGGTGCACTTTTCAGAGGCACGACCGACAGTAATGTACGCCAGGAAATAATCGTTATGCTCACGCCGCATATCATCTCCGAACCCGAAGACATCAATGGAGATGCAAGAGCAGAAGATATCAGCCGGAAACGATATGGTGCGCGTATGGGTCTGAACTGGGCCAACAGGGCGAAATCAGCAGAAAACCATTATGAAAAAGCTGTAATAAGCTACCTTGCCGAGGACAACGAGACTGCATTGGATGAACTTAAATCAGCACTCAAAATTCGCCCTGCTTACCTCGAAGCGATGCGGCTCAAAGACAGGATTATCAGCGAAACCGAATTAGCACCTGGTGAAACGGCAAAAACAGAAAGGACTATGCTGGAAACTATTGAGCAGCAGGAAAGCGAAAAATGGCGCAGAAGATAAAAACATTGCTTCTTGATAATTAAAACCATTATTTGGTTTGGAGTTGGTGACTTGAAATTTGGAAAAAACTTATATTTGGCAACCACAGTTGTTGTGGCTTTGAGTTGGTTTGCGGCTGGTTTTATTGCTGTTCTGGCGAGCCTGTATAGCTTCGGAGGAGTTGGACGCTTAGTCGTTTCGACATGCTGCATTTTGGCGGCTGTGGGCGTAATCTTACTTGGCTGGTATTGGCTAAGGCTAAGGGGGGCGATTACGTCCACAGCCAAACATCTTAAAGCAGAGGGGCCATCTCATATCAAAGCCGGCGGAAATGCGATAATAAATGAATTGAACGAGGCGATTAATCACTGCTTGATCAACTGTGCTGGTTATAACCGCCAACTTGAAGAGAAAATAGAGAACCTGCAAATCCGGATTCAAATCTCGCAAAGACAAAAACAAAACACCGAAGCTATTGTCCACAGTATCCGAGATGCGGTTCTTGTAATTGATGAATTTGACAGATTGCAGATGGCAAATACGGCGGCTCAAAAGCTCTTCAAATTTGATTTTGACACATCAAAACAGAAATCAATTGACGAGATAATAAGTGAAAACAGAAAATTCGTTGATCTTCTTCGCAAAAGCAAACAAGGCAAGGCTCGGCACACAAAACATGAAATCGAATTTACCGAAGATACAGACCTGAAAATATTCGATTGTATTTTCTCGTGCGCTTATGACGAGCGACAGCAGGTTTGCGGGGTTGTGGCGGTGTTACATGATGTTACGCGTGAAAAAGAAATATCTAAGATGAAAAATGATTTTGTAAGTCATGTCTCGCATGAATTAAAAACGCCCCTTGCTTCCATTACGGCATATTCGGAAATGCTTGCTGACGGTGAGGCGAAAGACAGCAAAAGCAGAGAAGAGTTTTGTTCGGTAATTCAAAACCAGGCAAAAAGGTTAAATCGTCTTATCGAGGATATTCTTAATATTTCGAGAATAGAATCAGGGCTGATAAAGGTGGATAAAAAACCTGTCAGCCTGACGTTGTTGATAGAAGAGCAGATACAAATGATAAAAAGCTACGCCGAGGAAAAAAATATCCGGATTATCAAAAGAAAACCAATAGTGTTCGAACAGGTATATGCGGATAAGGATATGATTTCGCAGGTCATTGTCAATCTTCTAAGCAATGCAGTTAAATATACCAAAGCCGGCGGTTCAATAAAAACCGAAATTGAAGTTGATGAAATTGCATCCCTGGCACGAGTCAGCATAACCGATACGGGAGTTGGAATCCCTCAAGATGATATCGAACATGTGTTCGATAAGTTTTACAGAGTCAGCGCAAACAACAGTCAGGCAAAAGGAACAGGATTGGGGCTTCACCTTGTCAAACAAATAATCGAAAATGTTCATAATGGCAGGGTTTTTGTCGAGAGCAGCCCCGGGGCAGGCAGTACATTCGGCTTTGAGCTGCCTTTGGCCGCCCAAGAGGCAGTAGGTGTCTGAGAAAACAGCAACGAAAGTTTTGTAGGGGAAAAATCAATAATGAGTAAAAAAGTTTTAGTTGTGGATGACGAGATACATATTGTTCATGTGGTAGCTATAAAGCTGCGCAATAACGGTTTCAAGGTTATCTCGGCTGAAAATGGTGCTGAGGCATTTGAGATGGCCTGTGATGAGAAGCCGGATATTATCGTTACAGATTTTCAGATGCCCGTTATGACCGGGCTGGAACTTGTTGAGAAACTCCGCGGGTTTAAGCAGACGGAAAATATACCGGTGATTATGTTGACGGCAAGGGGCTTTGCGATAAACGATGAGCAGAAAGAAAACCTGAATATATCGGAATTTCTAAGCAAGCCTTTCAGCCCCAGGGAGTTGCTAAGAAGTATCGAGGATATTTTATATCAGACGACGGTGATACAGGAAAATTAAAAAAGTTTATTGGATTCGAAAAAGCTATGTTAGATATGACAACAGAAAGTTTAAGCTCATTACAACTGCGTGAATTGAAAAAGTTCGGCAGCAGGGTAAATAAATTCGGAGTTAATTTCGCAGCCTGTGACGCCAACGGCGAAGTAATTCTGCTGTCCGAGAGCGGCGAGTTTACAAGCACCGCCGAGCAGTTGACGAGTCTGAGCCTTTATGCTCTGGAGCAATTTCGATCCGGCCAGAAGGGATACCAGTTTGATGAGACAAATTCGGTTTTGACCGCTGTTTTAAAACCCGGCCCCGGTCTGGCGGAATTCGTAGCCTTGATTGACCTTGGCGAAAATCCGTTTCAAGCAGGGCTTAATAAGTTGTGCAATACAATGCTGGGTGAAATGCTCGAGATTTTGGCGGAGAATTTTCAGGCTATTGCCAAATCCGAGCAGCAAATTGATATTGTCAGTGGTGAGTTGGCGCAGGTTTATGAGGAATTAGTACTACTACACAAGCTCAGTACAAATATGAAGGTTACTGAGACGGATGCTAATTTTCTTCAGATGGCTTGTGATAGTTTAACTGATATTGTCTTAGTCGAAGGTATCGCGGTGCTGGTGGAAAAAATAGTGGAAAACGAAAAACAACTCGTTCTGGCAGCCGGTTCGGGGTTAATAGATATAGATAACCGGATGGCAACTGCTCTGTACGATCGGTTGGCCGAGGAAATAAATAGCGGCAAAGAGGCACTTCTGGATAGTGAAGTAGATTCGCCGTTTAGATATGATTGGCCTGATAGCATAAAAAATATTATAGCAGTTCCTCTGTGCGGTAAAGACAAAACAGAATTGGTTGGCCACACGACTCAAAACAGTAACTCAATGATAGGCCTGATGGTCGCTGTAAACAGGATTGACAAGCGGGATTTCGACAGTACTGATGCGAAACTGTTCAACTCCGTAGCCAACGGATGTGCCGTTTTTATCGAAAATGGCAGACTGTTTAAAGACCTCAAAGAGTTGTTCATAGGGTCATTAAAAGCCTTAACAAGTAGTATTGATGCCAAGGACCAATACACTCACGGACATTCTGAAAGGGTCGCATTTATTTCTCGATGGATTGCTGAAAAATTCTCTGAGCAGGAGCCGTTAAAAGAAGAACATACCCACAGAATTTATTTGGCTGGTCTGCTGCACGACATAGGAAAAATAGGCGTAGATGAATCGATATTGCGCAAAAAAGGTAAGCTGACAGAGCAGGAACTTGGCAGTATAAGAGCTCATCCGTCAATAGGGGCCAGTATTTTAAGTGAAATTAAACAGATGCGTGATATTATACCCGGTCTATTGTGCCATCATGAACGTGTTGACGGCAAAGGGTATCCGAATGGCCTGGCCGGCGAGCAAATACCTCTGATTGCTAAAATTGTGGGGTTGGCAGACAGCTTCGATGCGATGACATCAAGACGAACTTACAGAGATGCGATGGATGTCGAAGAGGCGCTGGCAGAAATAGAAAAAAACCTTGGTACACAGTTTGATGAAAAAATCAGCAGGGTATTTATCAACAGCGATGTTTATCAGCTCTGGGATATTATACAGGATGGATTCAAGGATATGTATGGAAGCAGTAATATTGCCGAATACGGAACCTTAGCCGTGGGGAGCATAATCAGATGAAGGTTAAAACACAAAACTATGAAAATGTTACGGTGGTTGAATTGCAGGGTGAGATGGATAGCGACTTCACCGAATTGTTCGAGAATACCGTTACCAGTATAATCGCCACGCATAAGACCGGCATTGTGTTTGATATGCGCAATGTAGGATTTATTGACAGCCAGGGATTAGAACGATTGCTGTGGGCCAGAGACTACTGCAATGAGAACAACTGTCAACTAAGATTAGCCGGGCTTGATGAAAACTGCACAAAAATACTGGAAGTTACTCGACTTGCGAGCGAATTTAACCACTATCCGGAACTTGCCCAAGCGGTAAAAAGTTTTGCTTAGAAACTATTAAAATAACGTTCGATGCCTAAGAACGGGTGTGAGATATGGGTAAAATAGCGGTCGAGAACAAAATGCAGTTAGGCCAGCTTCTGCTGGCGCGTGGTATTGTTACAACTGAGCAGATTGAAAAAACACTGGCTGAGCAAAGCCAGAAGGGCCATCGCAAGCTGCTTGGCGAGCTTCTTGTAGAGATGGGGTATTGCAGTGAAAATCAGATAGCCGAAGCTCTGGCTCAGGGCTATGATGTGCCTTATGCCCAGGTCAGTCCGAAAATATGTGATGCAAAAACGCTTGAGATTTTACCGAGAGAATTTCTTGAAGAACATATCGTTTTGCCGTTGTTTAAGGTTTACGACGTGCTTACCGTCGCGGTCAGTGAGCCGACAAATGTGTTCCTGATAGATGAAATAGAACGTATAAGCGGTTGCAGAGCACAGGTGGTCTGTGCGACAGCAAAAGATATCAAGGCCACGCTGCAAACTTATCTGCCCGCCGCCAATGTCTTTGTCATTGATGATATCATCGACGAGGAAGGCCTCGAAGACTTTACACTCATAGAAGATATTGCCGAAGACATAGGCAATCTGGCGGAGATAGCCGGGCAGTCGCCGGTTGTAAAACTTGTCAATTATCTGCTTTTCAACGCCGTGCGGGAAAACGCAAGCGACATTCACATAGAGCCGGACGATAAAAGACTGCGGGTTAGATACAGAGTTGACGGCAGAATGTATGAAAAAATGAGTCCCCCTCATCAGATGCATTCTGCGCTTGTCTCCCGTATTAAAATAATGTCTGAACTGGACATTGCTCAAAGGCGAATACCGCAGGACGGCGGCATTCACGTTTTGGTTGAAGGTAAACCAATTGATTTGAGAGTCTCGGTTATGCCGGGCAACTTCGGCGAAAAGGTGGTTATCAGGGTTATTAATCCGCAGAAGATCCTTTTTAATCTCGAATCACTTGGTTTTGCCTACAACAACTTAAAAATATTCAGAGAAGTGATGCAATCACCCAACGGCATTATCCTGGTAACCGGACCAACCGGCTCCGGCAAAAATACCACGCTTTACGCCACATTGGCCGAGTTAAACAGTGATGAAATTAATATCTGCACTGTCGAAGACCCTGTGGAGTGTAATATAGGCGGCATAAATCAGTTTCAGGTAAATCATACTGCGGGCTTTGGATTCTCAACTGCCCTTAGAAGTTTGTTAAGGCAGGACCCTGACATAATAATGGTCGGTGAGATCAGGGATGAAGACACGGCCAATATCGCGGTTCAGGCAGCCCTGACCGGCCATTTAGTATTCTCAACTTTGCATACCAATGATGCCCCTGCGGCAGTAACACGCCTGCTGGACCTCAATGTTGCCCCTTATCTTGTCAGTGCCTCGTTGATTGCCGTCTTAGCCCAGCGACTGGTACGAAAAGTATGTCCAAACTGCAAGACAGAGTACGAGCCGGCAACGAGTATAAAAAAGGTGGCAGAACAACTTGGCGGCGAGATCGAAAAATTCTACCGCGGAGTAGGCTGCAAAAAATGCCGGAATACCGGCTATGCCGGCCGAATCGCAATCCATGAACTCTTTGTACCAGATGAGGAAACCATGGAAATGATTAGTGAACGAGTTAGTTTAAAAAAACTAAGAAGCAAAGCCATTAAAAACGGAATGATACCTCTGCAATTAGATGGTATTGAAAAGGTAAAAGCCGGAATCGTATCTATAGAAGAAATTTTAAGAGCAGGCCAGATAACAAAAGACTGAAATGATTGAATCAGCAACAAAAACTGCAAAAAGACAGGATTTCAAGAGCGCCGACAGCCGGCTAAGCTCCAAAATAATCGGCACAGACCAGCAACAGTGGACACCAGGCACCAGGTCGCGTTCGGCAAAGGTAAAACCATCTGAGCTTATACTGTTCACGACGCAGCTGTCGGTAATGCTCGATAGCGGTGTGGTACTGAGCGATGCTCTTGACGCTATTGCCGAGCAGGCCGCTGACGGTGGATTCAAAATGATAATTATGGATGTCGCCAATACAGTCAAGGGCGGCGAAAATTTCTCAGAATCACTCGCGGAGTATCCAAAAGTATTTAATTCAATGTTCATCAGTATGGTTAAGGCCTCGGAGGCATCCGGTCGAATGGCAGAGATGCTGAGAGTACTTAGCGGCTATCTGAACTTCGAATTCGAGACCTGCAAACGCATCAAGGGCGCACTTACTTATCCGTTTATAATGGCGATAATGGCTGTGGCGTCAACGGGTACGCTGATGTTTTTTGTTTTACCAAGATTTATGAAGATTTATGAAGCCAGAGGTGCCGCCCTGCCGAAAATCACTCAAGTATTGGTCGGCTTCAGCGGGATACTGGGAAACTTCGAAGCTATGACGATGATCCTAACGACGGGGATATTTGCGGCGGTGGCACTTTATTACTGGGTTGGGACGCTGACTGGCCGGCGAACTGTGGATTTTGTAAAAACCCGCACACCTGTGATAGGCACAATGTTCGTCGATATGGTGATAACCCGCAGTATGAGAATCATGGCAACAATGGTTAATACAGGCGTGAGCCTGCTCGATGCGATAGAAGTGATAAAAGGCTCGTCTGAGAACTATTATTTCCAGCGGTTGTGGGGCGGAGTTGACAAAAAGATTCGTGACGGCTATCAATTATCAGAGTCGATAATGATTTCGCCGGGCAATGAGCTAATCGCCCCGGCGATCGTCCAGATGCTCCGTGCAGGCGAAAAAAGCGGCAGACTTGGTGATGTAAGTGACAAAATATCAGTATTTTACGAAAAAAAGCTTGAAGCTTCGATAAAGAGCGTTACAGCCCTTATAGAACCCTTAATGATAACGGTTCTCGGCGGGATTATCGGCACCATTGCAATAGCGTTATTACTGCCGGTATTCAAAATATCGACCGTAATAGCTCACTAAACCTGGTTATCTTATTCACTTCTAACGTTTATTTGCCGATTTTACTTGACCACAGAGGTCTATTTCTATTAAATTTGCGCTGCTAAGAACACAGAATGTTAAATCAGGAACGTCAAAGATGGCTGAGAAAAAGGTAAAATTAGGACTTGTCGGCTTTGGTACTGTCGGCTGCGGAGTCGCCAGGCTCATACTTGAACAAGCAGATGCCATAGCAGCTAAGACCGGCGTCAGGCTCGAACTGGCCTGCGTAGTCGATATCGATACCAAAACGCAGCGGCCAGTTAAGCTGCCCAGTGGCATCATGACCGATGATTTGGACCGCTTGTTAGCCGATGACACCATCTCGATAGGCGTCGAATTAGTCGGCGGAACCACTATTGCAAAGCAGATCCAGCTAAAAATGCTCCTCGCCGGCAAAGACGTCGTTACCGCCAACAAGGCCCTGCTGGCCGAACACGGCGGTGAGCTTTATAAGGCGGCCGGCGAAAATGGCAGATGTATAGCCTTTGAAGCCAGTTGTGCAGGCGGGATACCCATCGTCTCAGGACTGCGGACCGGCCTGGCAGCAAATAATATCATCGGTATGTATGGTATTGTCAATGGGACCTGCAACTATATACTCTCGAACATGACCGGCAAAGACCAGAGTTTTGCCGAAGCACTGGCTCAAGCCCAGAAAAAAGGCTTCGCTGAAGCTGACCCTACTGTCGATATCAACGGCGGCGACAGTGCGCATAAACTGGCCATTTTGGCTTCCATCGCCTTTGGATGCGAAATCTCGATGGAAGATATCTTTGTCGAAGGTATCGAAGGGGTCTCGAAAGATGACATTCACTATGGCGGCGAGATGGGCTATGTTCTCAAGCTGTTGGCTATCGGGCAAAAAAACAGCGATAACAAAATCTCGCTTCGGGTGCATCCGTCTTTCATAGCCAAAGACAACTCGCTTGCCCGTGTCGAAGGTTCCTTTAACGCTGTCAGCATATTCGGCAGTGCCGTCGGCCAGGTGATGTATTACGGCAGAGGTGCAGGGATGATGCCTACCGCAAGTGCGGTTGTGGCAGATATTATCGATGTCGCTATAGGCAATTCAGCTACCACCTTTAAGCATTTATCTCTCAAACCCAGAAGCCAAACAGTTACATTAATAGGTAAAATCGACAATCTTGTAAGCAGATTTTACATCAGGATAATGTGCAAGGACCAGCCGGGCGGAATAGCTAAATGGAGCAAAGTACTTGGCGACCATCAGATAAGCATATCCGGTGCATTGCAGCACGAAGGCCTCGGCCCGGAAAATACCGTACCGGTAGTAATTGCAACCCATCCTACGCAGCAGAAAAATATCACTGCCGCATTAAAAGATATGGAAAAACTGGACGTTATCGGCGCTAAGCCGATCTGCATAAGAATCGTTGATATACCGGAGGATAAGGATTAGTGACAAAGTATGCCATCATAATTCCTGACGGTGCAGCAGATGAACCACTTGAGCAGTTTGACAACAAAACTGTACTCCAGGCGGCTGAAACACCAAATATGGACAGAATCAGCACTACCGGCAAACAGGGCCTTGTCCAGACCATTCCAGACGAATTTGAGCCGGGAAGCGACGTTGCACAAATGAGCCTGCTGGGTTATGACCCGCAGCGATATTATACCGGCCGAGCCCCGATAGAAGCCGCCGCACGCAATATCGACTTATCGCCTGACGACTGGGTCTTCAGGTGCAATCTGGTAACAATCGTTGACGGGAAAATGGCAGACCATAGTGCCGGACATATCTCTACTGAAGAAGCCGCCAAATTAATAAAAGAATTAAATAACAAACTCGGAAACGACAGAATTCACTTTCACCTGGGTATAAGCTACCGGAATTT
>Ga0272442_10012814_pt1 | contig 10083 bp, 10 predicted proteins | sample SSMForm2O_FD_200262 | JGI IMG/M metagenome (GOLD analysis project Ga0272442, IMG submission 200262) | Marine sediment archaeal communities from Little Sippewissett salt marsh, Falmouth, MA, United States - SSM-Form-2O | ecosystem: Environmental > Aquatic > Marine > Wetlands > Sediment ... | reverse complement strand
CTGGACAACGCCGATTTCTACCGGGAGAAACTGGCCGCGATGTTCAAGGCCAACGACATCAACTCGGTCCGGGTGGTCCATATGACCGTGCCCTGCTGCTTCGGCCTGGTGCAGCTCGTCCGGCAGGCACTGGCCGACTCGGGCAAGTCCATCCCGTTCGCCGAAGTGACGATGGGGCTGGACGGCAAAACCCAGAGAAGCACTACAAACGAGGAGGTTCAGTGAGCATGTTCTGCTACCAGTGTGAACAGACCGCAAAGGGCACCGGCTGCACTGTGAAGGGCGTCTGCGGCAAGGACGAAACTACCGCAACTCTCCAGGATCTGCTGATCGAGGCCACCAAGGGTATCGCGATGTACGCCCACCGCGCCCGACAGTTGGGCGCGACCGACGCGGAGGTGAACGCCTTCTCCGCCGAAGCGCTGTTCGCAACCATCACCAACGTGGACTTCGACCCCGAGCGGCTGCACGGCCTACTCAAGCGGGCCACGGCAGTACGCGACCGGGCGAAGCAGCTCTACGAAGACGCGGCGAGCCAGGCTGGCAGGCCGGTCGAGCAGCTCGCCGGCCCGGCTGCCTGGCAACCCGCCGCCGACCTCGACGGCCTCGTCGAACAGGGCCGCGAGGTAGGAATCCTCTCCCGCCACGAGAAGTGGGGCGACGATATCGCCGACCTGCACGACCTGGTGCTGTTCGGACTGAAGGGCGCGGCCGCCTATACCGACCACGCCCACGTACTTGGCTACGACGAGGACAAGCTCTACGCCGAGTTTCACCGCCTGCTCGACCTGCTGGCGTGCGACGAGCAGGACGCTGAGGGACTACTCGAAGCCGCGCTCGACACCGGCAAGCTGAACCTCGCCGCAATGGAGTTGCTCGACAAAGCCAACACCACCACCTACGGACACCCGGAGCCAACGTCGGTGCGCGTCACACCGGTCAAGGGCAGGTGCATCCTGGTCTCCGGCCACGACCTGCGTGACCTCGAACTGCTGCTCAAGCAGACCGAGGGCAAGGACATCAACGTCTACACCCACGGGGAGATGCTCCCCTGCCACGGCTACCCGAAGCTCAAAGCCTGCAAGCACCTCGCCGGTCACTACGGCACCGCCTGGCAGAATCAGCAGAAGGAGTTCCCCGAGTTCCCGGGCGCCATCCTGATGACCACCAACTGCATCCAGAAGCCGCGCGACTCTTACCGGGATCGCATCTTCACGACCGGTCTCGTCGCCTGGCCCGGCGTCACCCACGTCGGCCCGGACAAGGACTTCACCCCGGTCATCGAGGCCGCACTGGCCGCACCCGGGTTCGAGGCGGATGAGGATGAGAAGAACATCACCGTCGGGTTCGGCCGCAACGCTGTGATGTCGGTAGCCGACAAGGTACTTGCGGGCGTAGCAGCAGGGAAGATCAAGCACTTCTTCCTCATCGGCGGCTGCGACGGCTCCAAGCCCGACCGCAACTACTACACCGAGCTGGCGCAGAAGGTGCCGCAGGATTCCATCATCCTGACCCTCGCCTGCGGCAAGTTCAAGTTCAACCGGCTCGAGTTCGGCGAAATCGACGGCATTCCGCGCCTGCTCGACATCGGGCAGTGCAACGACGCCTACTCGGCCATCCAGATAGCCCTCGCGCTGTCCAAGGCGACCGGTCTCGGAGTCAACGACCTGCCGCTTTCGATTATCCTCTCCTGGTACGAACAGAAGGCGGTGGCGGTCCTGCTGACCCTTCTCGCGCTCGGTGTCAGGAACATCCGCATAGGCCCGTCGCTCCCGGCATTCCTGACTCCGAACCTCGTACGGATCCTGGTGGACAAGTACAACATCATCCCCATCACCACGCCGGAGGAGGACCTCAAGGCGATTCTCGGCTAACGGTCCATCTCAACCGTCGGGCCGCGGCGGCAGCCGCGGCCCGGTGTTTCATTCCCGCTCAGCGCAAAAACGGAGGCGAGAAACCGCCATCCCCGTCCCCGGACCGTTCAGGAACGCTGCCCGGCCCCGAGGATGACTTTCGCCGCTTCGTCAACCGGCTCGAACGAGTGTAGCTGAACCGCCGAACTCGAGTCAGGCACGGGCAGGCGTTCGCGGTTGAACCAGACTGCCCGGATACCGGCAGCCCTCGCCCCGGCCACGTCCGAATCCCACATGTCGCCGACCATCACCGCTTCCTCGGCGCGGGCATTGCCTCGCTCCAGCGCCTGCTCGAAGATGCGCGGGTCCGGCTTGGCGCACCCGGCCTCCTCCGAGGTAAGCATGAAGTCGACCAACCCTTCGAGTCCGCAGTGTGCCAGCTTGCGCACCTGGACCCGCGCCAGGTGGTTGGTGAGAATACCTGTCCCGACGTTCCGGCTTCTCAGTGCCCGAAGCAGTCCTTTCGCGCCCGGAACCGGTTGCTCGTTGTCTCGGTAGGTTTCCGACCACCCGTCGAGCGTCCCGGTCAGTTCCCTGGGCCCGACGGAAACTCCCTTGAGGTCCAGGAAGCGCTTCAGCCGTGCCAGTCTCGCCTCCTCGGGCGAAACGCGGCCGACAAGCACGTCGTCGTGAACCGTCGCCATGCTGGCGTCATAGTCACGGGCAAGGTCTGGAAGCGACAGGACGGAGAGCGCTTCGAACCGTGACTGGAGCATGCGCAGGCAGCAATTCCGTGCGTGGCTGTGGTCGGAGAGCGTGTTGTCCAGGTCGAAGAGGACCAGTCGGGTCAACGGGACTCCAGCCGCTTGATGAACTCCCGCTCCGTCAGGTAGTGGTAGCTGAGCAACTCCCGGTCCAGCACCACCGCGAACGTCCCGTAGGGGGTCGGGGAGCGCCGCCGGACTTCCTGGGCGCTCTTCAACTCGACCGACCTTGCCTTCAGTCCGCGCTTCCGGGCCGCGTTGAGCAGGATCTCGGTTCCGTCTTCGATGTACGGACACTGGTCGGTCCGGACCACGGTCAACCCCTTGCCGAACCTGGCGGTCTTCTTCTCCCAGTCACCGGTGAATGCGGGGTCCGGCGCACGACCGAACTTCCTGACCATCAGCGAGAACGCCGGCTCGGCCGAGTCAACCTGCTTGAATCCTGCCCTCTCAAGCAGCTTGCGACGCGGCAGCCAGACCTTCTCGCTCGTCACCATCGCCACACCCTTCGCCCCGCTCTTCTTCGCGTCACTCACGCATGCATCCAGCAGCTTGCGACCATAACCCTTGCCCTTGCTCTTCCCGACGACCCAGAGGCAGTGGATGAAGAAGTAACCTGCGGCTTCGACCGGACGCCAGGCATGCTCGCCGGGCAGGTACTCGACGAACCCGCGCGCACCTTCGCCCAGCATCCGGAGCTTCATCCCCTCGGAGAATCGCTTCTTCAACCATTTGAGTTTGCGCTCGTATCCCGGCGCTCCCTTCCGACTCATCAGGCAGAAGAACCCGGTCTCGTCCACGTTGTCCGCGGTGACGTCTATCAGCTTCATCCCTTGCTCCTTCCGGGCTCCTGCGGCCGGGCCTGCTAGCGTTGAAGCAGGACCTTGTGCGACCGGGAATCATCTTCGCGCCGGACGAAGTACACGCCCGGGCTCAGGTGTCCGACCCGGTTCGGCCCGGGCGATAGCCTCATCACCTGGCGCCCAGAGGCATCGAGCATCCGGGCCGGCGCACTGCCCGGCAACCGGACCGTCCCGCGCGCAACCGCGGGAACAGGACGCGGTCCCGGCTTCACCTTCCCGGGTTCGGCCGGCTCCTCGACCGCGAGCGGAATCGGCATCTGCGCGTAGGCGCCGACCCACGAGCCCTCGGGTATCGGCAGGGGAACATCCGGCGAACGGGCGATGTAGCCGGAATCCGGCCGCTCGATGGAGAACTCCTCTATCGTCCCCTCGATGCTGTCCCTGACACCATCAAAGCAGCAGAAGAAGAAGGAGTCCGTCCTGCTGGGCACGAGCAGCGTATCGATGTCCGACAGGTCGAAGACGATGTCGTTGTCCGGGAACGGCCGGTCCCAGCCCGCCCAGCGCCAGGACCGGAGGTCCCACCGGTGCAGCGGCCAGGACTTGGGCCCAACCACGAAGCGCATCCCGACCTTCTCACGCGAGCCATGTTCGAGCTTCACACGTGCCAGCAAGGTCGGCTGGTAGTCGATCCGGTCGGTCGCGTAGGCCGCCTGCTGCTGGCTCAGCCCGGTGTCCATCACCGCGACGTAGGACATCCAGAAGTAACCCGAGTCGCCCCAGCCCGGACCCCAGGAGTTCGCCACCCGGAACGCACCCGGCCCGTCATTCGTCGTCAGCGTATCGCAGTAGCCGACGATGGTCACCGCGTGCCCGCCCCGGTTGCTGCCGAACCGGTCGGCGACGCAGTAGGTGTAGTTGTACTCGTCGATGCGGTCGAAGTTGCCGAACACCGCGATGCCGATGGTGCTGGTCTCGCCGTTCACCAGCCGCTGCCGGACCGCGTTGACGCCGGTCGTGTCGGTCAGGTCGATGGTGTACCGGCCCTCGGCCCGGTAGGGAAGCGCCCTGATGTAGCCGGTGTCGCTCGGCCAGGTCCAGAATATCCAGTCCCGGTAGGGGTTGTCGACCAGGTTGCCGCAGCCCTGCTCCATCATCAACTGCATCGCGTCCGAGAAGGACGAACCCTGGTCCACGCCGCCGTTTATCTGGTTGTAGATGAACGCCGGGCTGAACTGGTTCTGCGGGTCGTTGACGTCCCAGCCGTGCTCGAGCCACTCGGTATGGGTCTTGTGGTAGTAGCCGACCGCCCAGGCGGTGCAGGAGCCCTGCGAGCCCTGGTTGCCGACCGGCGGCATCTCGGGCGTCAGGTCTACCTGGACGATGGAATCGCAGGCAGCCCCGCCGGGCAAAGGAGGCACCGCGTCGACCTGCACCCAGCCGGGCGCGGTCTTCAGGTCCTCGTAGACGAGTCCGAGACCGTACTGGCTGTAGTCCTCGGCCCGGGCCGACCGGACCGACAAGGCAAACACCAGCCCGACGGCAAGCGGAAATAGCAAACGTCCTGATGTCATCTGAACCTCCGGTTCGTGGCTCGCGGGTGCCTTCGGATATATCATCCAAACCAGTCTAGAACACCCCCCTGACCGGTCAAGCTGCCACCGGCCGAGAAGCGCCGTCCTGCTACATCAACCCCATGCAGGAAAGGCACAGGTGGGACGCAAACCGATGGACGGACCTGAAATCGCCAGCGGCAGCACCGGCGACAACCATCAGCACCCCGGCCAGCAGGAACAGCAGGGCAACGGTCACCCTGGTCGTCCTGCCTCCCGGCATAATGTACTAGCCGGTCTCGTCCCGGGCGATCAGCTTGCCCGCATCCGGCCCGCGCGTGGCATCGTACACCTCGGTTACCTTCATGACCACGACGCCCTTGAAGTCCTTGTCCGGCTTCTTGCTGTGGAGTTTCTCGTTTGCCATGTCGTACGCCGGTCCCGATGTTTCGTAACTCGCCATCCCCTTCAGTTTGTATGAATCCCCGGTCTCTCCGCAGGCACAGATGCACACCCTACCGTTGGCCTGGATGTTCGTCCTTGTCATTTTCATGAAGAGGTCGCCGATTACCATCGTGCCCTCCCCGAACCACCAGTACTGCAGCATCGGAACCGCGTTGGGCTCGCCCTCCACGTCCGCCGTGGCGAGGTACATCATCGGGTGTTCGCTGAACAGCTTCTTCACCTGTTCGGGAATCTGCATCGTTACTCCTTTGCCTGTTTCATCGACGTTCTCCGTACCGGAGAAGACAACGGCCTATCAGTTCTCGCAGGGCTTCTCTTGCTCGGACACCGGCTTCCTGAAGAACAGCCAGCAGTGGCAGTGCCCATCCTCGGCAACCTCGTCGTCCAGGTCCGGACACGGGCACACCGCATCGTGTTCCGGGTCGAGCGGGTGAGACTGCTTGCACGGGCAGTAGTACTTGCCGAACTCGGTGAAGTTGTCCGCGAGCAGGTTGGCAATCTTGCGGGCGCGCTTGGCGTCGGGGTTGAGGATGTAGCCCCGCTCCTCGCCCACCTTGCGCGCCCGCTCGATATTGACTCGGTCTCTCTCGGTCAGTTCCATTGCGCCCCCGTAACGGAACGTCTAGGGCAACGTCAGCCAGAAGTCCAGTCCGGCCTCCCACGGGTTGATGCTGCCGCCCTTGCTCAACGCCTCCAGCGGCAGTATCAGCTTCGGGCGGACGGCCAACTTCACCACCGGCAGCGGCTTGAGCACCGCGCCCACAGACAGACCGTGCCGGGTGGTCTGCGCATTGCCATCCCCTGCAGCCTGCATCGTCCCGGCCACGGTCAGGAACATGCTCGCCCTGGATCCGAACACGTAGTCCACCTTGGCGATGTACTCGAGCATGTTGCCCTGGGTCTTCTTGACCTCACCCACGGTTTTCTTGCCGTTCAGCCAGTACCCGGCCCGTGCGTGCCCGACGAACCCTGCGAACTTCATCGTCTGGGCCACCAGCCCGAACCCGAGGTCAAGCGTCCGGTCTCCCAACGAAGGTTTGGCGTCCTCCGGCGCGGTGGGAAGGATGGCAGCCGCCGAGAACGTCAGCTTGACCGGCGACATCTTTGCCTGCAGCAGGCCGTAGCGCGCCTTTATCCAGGCGTCGCCAATACCGAAGGAACTGGCCGCCTCGTTGCTCTTCGAGAATACGGGCGCCACCGCACCCACCTCGAGGTTCTTGAACGGCGAGAACATGACCGCCGGGAACAGTTTGATGACCGTGGTCTTGCTCGCTTCCGGCAGTTCGATCCAGGACCCACTGCTGTCCCACCTAGCAGTCTGCAGGTACCCGGTGCCCAGGTACGCCTGCAGGCTCAACGGCTTCAGCACGCCCGCCCCGCGCCATATGAGCGGGGTGGCGTACAACGAGCTAGCGGCCACAGCAAGAACGGCCGCCAGTATCAGGCCTCTCTTCATCCTGTCCTCCTTTTGCCGGCCCCGTTTCGACGGGGCCACTCTGCTGCATAACTCTCTCCAGCACTGCCCGGACCCGGAGCAGCGCCTCGACGAATTCCGGCGCCACCCGGTCTCTCGGCCTCTTGATGCCGACCTCGAAATCGTCGGCGATTCTGGACGGCCGGTCCGCCAGCGCCACCACCCGCTCGCCGAGGTAGACCGCCTCGTCGATGTTGTGGGTGACGAACAGCACCGTCTTCCCTGTCTTCTGCCAAACATCCAGCAATTCGTCCTGCAGCCGTTGCCGGGTGCGCTCGTCGAGCGCACCGAACGGCTCGTCCATCAGCAGCAACTCCGGGTCGGTCGCCAGCGAGCGAGCTATCGCCACCCGCTGCTGCATGCCGCCCGACAGTTCGTAGGGCCGGGCACGGTCGAAACCGGCCAGCCCGACCATCTCGAGCAGTTCCCGGGAGCGTGCGTACCGCTCCTGCTTGGCTATCCCACGCACCTCCAGGCCGAACGCGACGTTGTCCAGCACGCTCCGCCACGGAAACAACGAGTACTGCTGGAACACCATCCCCGATCCGGGACGCGGCCCGACGACCGGAGTGCCGCCTACCTCGACTTCCCCGCCCGAGGGCGGCTCGAGCCCGGCGACGATACGCAGCAGCGTCGTCTTGCCGCAGCCTGTCGGCCCGACCAGACAGGTGAAACTGCCTGGCGCGACTTCCAGGTCGATGCCGTCGAGCGCGTGAACCGGCTTCCCTTTCGGGGGCTCGAACACCTTGCTCAGACTCCGGACCCGCACCGAGCTGCCGGTAGTTGCCACTACCGTTCCCTCGCCTGCCAGCCTGTGAACGGCCGCGCCAGGAGATGGACCCCCCACGACAGCAGCGCCCCAACCAGCCCAATCAGGATCATCCCGGTTATCAGCACGTCCATTTCGGCCAGTTCGTAGGCGTAGATCATCAGGTAGCCGATACCCGAATCGCTGCCCGGCAGCATCTCGGCCGCGACGATGACCATCCAAGCGACCCCGAGCCCGACCCGGAGCCCGGTGACAATCGACGGCAGTGCCGCCGGCAGGACGACCTTGCGGAACACCTGCCCCCGGCTGGCGCCCAGCGTCACCGCCGATTCGACAAAGACGTTGCGGACCCCGAGCACGCCGTCCACCGTGTTCAGCAGTATCGGGAAGAACGCGCCGTAGAACAGGATGAACAGCATCCCGACCTGGATGGTATCCAGGATGGTATCCGAGTATCGCACCCCGAAGATGTTCACCACCGTGTAGGTCTTGAACACCGCCATCGCGAACGGGATCCAGGCAATCGGGCACAGCGGGCGGAACATCTCGACGAACGGCCCGACCAACCGACGGATGAACTCGGTCCGACCCATTGCCAGCCCGAGCGGTATCGCGACGATCGCCGCCAGTGTGAAACCCATCAGTACCCGGACCCCGGACACCGCGACGTTGTAGAGCAGCGAACCGGTCTCGAGGACGTTATCGAGTGGGTGGAGGAGCCGGTCGGCCACCGCGCCGACCCGCGGCAGCAGCCACGGGTTCTTGAGCGTGACCGCGAGGACCTCCCAGACCACGAGCAGCAGCACCGGCAGGATGAGTGCGAGGCCGATGCGGCCCAGCCGCCTGCGGATGCGCTGCCCGCGGTCGGGGTTGTCCATCGGCTGCTACTTGATCCTCTTCTTCGCCCCTGCGAGAGCCTTGTCGAGCAACGAGAAGTCGTAGAGCTTCGCGTCGAACTCCTCCCGCGTCACTTCCTTGAGCTGGTCGGATATCTTGTCCAGTCCGGCCATCTCGTTGTACCAGGTCCACATGCCGGCCTTGAAGGTCTCGTCCGGCTCCATCGAGTACCCGGAAGTCGCCAGCGAGATGACCTCGACCTCGGGTGTCGTCCCGATCCACTTGCCCACCAGTTCGGACGTCTTGTCCCGCTCGGTGTTGATGTAGTGGGTCGATACCGCCATCAGTTCGAGGAACTTCTGGATCGGCGTGGCATAGGTCTTCATCGCCTCGTTGTTCGCCGCGATGCAGCAGCACGGATGATCCTTGAACGAACCCGGCGGCAGGTCGTGAAGTTCGGTCACACAGTGGCCGACGCCCTTGTCCTCGGCGATGGCGCACCACGGGTTGTTCGACACGTAGGCGTCGATCTGGTCGGTCTGGAGCCCGGGAATCAGGTTCTTCTCACCCTTCATGTTGATCAGCAGGACCTGGGCACGGGTGTTGGCGACGTCGCCAGTGTAAGTGATGCCTTCATGTTCCAGTGCGCGCTGGAACACCAGCTTCGCAACCGCGACCGGGTTCTTGTACCCGACCCGAACCTGGCCCTCGTAACCCTTCACCCACTCGACGAACTCCTCCCACGAGTTGAGTTTGTTGTCAGGCTCCACCACCAGCATGTCGCCCTTCGAATGCAGCGGCGCGATCATCTTCATCGGCGAACCCTTGTCCACGAAGAACGCCACCGCCGCCACGCCGCCGAACCCGACGTCGAAGTCGCCCTGGCTCATCATCGTCGGCATCTTCGAACCGCCGCCGGCCTTGTACAGCTCCACCTCGGCGATCTTCTTGCCGCCCTCGTACAGCTCGTACAGGTCCTTCGGCCGCACCTCCTTGAACCAGATGCCGTACAGGTCCTTGAAGGTCTCGCCCGCCATCGCGGCGACGTACAGCGCCGAGTGGTGGTCGTGGCCGACATGGCCGACCTTCAGCACCGGTGTCTCGGACGGGCCCGGACAGGCGGTGAACAGCACCGCCGCGGCCACGACGGCCGCCACAAGCAATCGTCTCACGCTCTACCTCCTGTGGGTTGGGTTTCCTGGCCCCGGTCAGGGCCGATTCGGATCAGTCTGGGACGACCGTCCCGTGAAGGCGCGCTCACGTGACGCACCTCTGCGGTCCGGCCGGTGCAGCGTTGTTGTGGGGCTTCGGACTTCGGTTAGCTAGGGGCAAACTGCCCGGGAGGAAGACGCTCAAGTGCGCCGCCTCCGGGTCAGGGGCCCGCTCGAACCTGCCACGGACAAAACCTAGCGAGCCGGTATACCAATGTCAACTTGCGCGCACCCGGACTGTGGATGCACAGCGATAATGTCATGGGTTAACTGCACAGGGAAAGTGTCATACTTGGTGATTCCGGTGGCAGTGCTTGGTAGGCTGGCCCCATGTTGGAGCCACTTCGCTACACC
>Ga0272442_10012813_pt1 | contig 10083 bp, 7 predicted proteins | sample SSMForm2O_FD_200262 | JGI IMG/M metagenome (GOLD analysis project Ga0272442, IMG submission 200262) | Marine sediment archaeal communities from Little Sippewissett salt marsh, Falmouth, MA, United States - SSM-Form-2O | ecosystem: Environmental > Aquatic > Marine > Wetlands > Sediment ... | reverse complement strand
CATCCCGTTTTCGTGTCTTATTTTACAGCCCACATCCACATCCCTCCCGAATGCAACAAACTCATCATCCAGGAAAGGCTGCCTGATCTCAAGCCCCAAGGAGAACCCGATCTGATTCGAACTGAACCGCATAGACGAATGCATTCGCGCTAAATACTGGTCAAGATCCTCTATTTCCCGCATAAAACTGTATCCCGCAAAGATTTCATCACTGCCATCACCGGTCATCATGCTTTGCACATGTATATCCTTCGCATACTTCAAGCCGATGTAGACCGCCACATCGTTAGGAACAACCGGATCAAAGCTTCTCAAAATGCGAATCACCTCGGGAATAACTGCAAGAGCCTCTTTAATCGAAACGGTGATATAGTGGTGATCGAGATTGAGAAATTTCGCCACCGCCTTCGCATAGAACTGATCTTCGCTATACGAATCAAGTCCCACTGAAATAGCTTTACTGTCTCTCGAAAATGCCGCCACAAGGGCAGAATCGAGACCACCGGAAAATAAAATGCCATCGGCACCGTTTTGCTTCACGGCATCGGTAAATTTCCTCCGCAGTTCATCAAAAACAAGATTGACCGGTCTGTACACACTATCCCCCGACGCTATTTTTCAATTCCTGAAAAACATCTGCCACTTCTTTACCTTGTCCTGTAGTAAAGACCGTTCAATAAGCCGTTTAATGCTATCCGGAGCACACGCGGTATATCTTTGTCGGCAATGAAATCGATCATATTTTCTATTTTTCCCCCGGCTACTTCCTCGGTTACGTTATTACACAAGGATTCAAATGATGCAAGATCGTTAATCAGACCCCTTTCGTAATCATCGCTTACGGTAAAAGCTGATTCTATAAATCCTGAGTAGCGGGGTTGAAGGAGTATCTCTTCAAAATTCCCAACCAAATCATATTTGCCGGCGTTGCATTCACATTCACCCATGGAAATTAATCCCGATATACTGATTTTCCTCTCTTTCAGACGATGAAAGATGTTGCGCCCGGCAATTATTCCGTTTTGCCTGTACACTGCTTCCCGGACAGCATCATATACCGCTTTCCCAATCAGCTCTCCCATCTTTGTATGGCCGCCGGCATTGTCAATTTTGGTTCCCGTTCCCTCCACGACAATGATGTTATCGGTTCCCGTTCCTGTGGCCTGATGTATGAGGGGAGTATAGCTACTTCTGATATCAAGATCTTGCAATGCCGCGGTTTTGGCCTCGGTGGCACTGATAATAGCCCGTGTCATAGCCCGTGGTGTCAGCCTCGTATTTGGCAAAAGAATGATATTGATGGTTCCCGGTTCATAAAATTTGCCTTCATCAGAGGACGCTTTGAGAGCATTTGACTGTACACCGGCCGTAACCAGAGCATAAACCTCCATCTCCTGAAACCGTTTCCGCTTTATCGCAAGATTGTCCATGTCAGCACCGGTGAAAAGAAAGCTCGCCGTATTGTTTGCTTTTCCGACAACACTATAAATGTGCGACCGTGCCTTTCTAAAACCGAGCTTATGTGTCAATCCCCAGCAGGGAGGCGGCAAGTAGTGGTTTCCAACCGATGTGACAACTCTGCGTTCTCCTTCAAGAGTCGAAACAACGGACAACGGTTCCGTAAAATCTATGATCAGGGTCTTGTTTACGAAATCACTGATTCTACTATATGCAATGCGTGTGTCTTTTATATAATCGACGTCAAGGTCAATACGGCGTGTTTTAAATATATGATCATTAAAAACGTGAGTATCCTTTTCGAAAAATTCATCTTCATAAATAATGGAAGAAAGTGATGCCACAAAATGCCCCGCCCGTGTCGATGCCCTGCAGGTCAGATCGCATGGAAAATAGAATATCTTCCCATTTTTTACTGCATCTACATCCTTCCAGCCCGGTTGATTGAAAAACCTTCCTGCCGTCTTCCTGTCGCCACCGCAGCCATAGATAATCTGCGGGTTAAACTTGACCCATTCCTCTTTTGTTACAGGTACAATATTCCCATTTTTGTTAAGCTCAGGGGGAATTCCTCCGGCAAGTCTGATATATTCATTTTGAAAAGAATCATCTCCCGGTGTCATCACCCGATTGCGTCCCATGAGGCGAACAACCCTTTTTCTTTGGGATTGAGGTATACCGACGGTCTTTTTTGCAATAACTTGGAGTTCGCTCTTTATCTCATCGATGATTGTTGAAGCCTCTTTCTGTCTGTTAAAAATTCTGCCCAACAAGTCGATATTCCGATAAATACCGGACACAGACTTCGAACTGATATTGATTAGTTGACACTTCTTGTTCCCAAATGATTCCCTTATCTTTTTATGAAGGCTGGATACAAAAATAACATCGGGATCCAATGCTCCAATGGCTTTGGTGGATGGTGAAAAAAAGCCGCCAACGATTGTCTTATGGACCGTCTCAGGCGGATACGTGTCGTAATAGGTAACGGCTTTAACCGCATCCCCTGCCCCTATTTTGAAAATAATTTCGGTTATGCCGGGCACAAGAGAGACAACCCTCGACGGTCTTTTTGTGATTACGATACTATTTCCCCGGTCGTCGGTGAACTTTATCGGATAGGAAAATAGCGGGGCAACATTCAGGAGGATTATAAAAATAATAATGGAGCATACTGTTGTATTAAGTAATCTTGTTTCCTGTTTCATTTCTTCACATTTCTGCCGGATTTATGCTCAGCACCTCGGCACATTTTCTTATCAGTTCACCAATCAGAGGGGTTCGGTCTTACCTCTCAATTCCATCCCTTGCCCCCACCCCCTTCCGATAATAATGCTTCACTTCTTTCATCTCAGTTACCAAATCGGCCCTCTCAATAATTCTCGTATCGGCATCACGTCCCGTTATGACCAGCTCCACGTGTTCCGGTTTTGCCTCAATAAGAGCCAGGAGTTCATCCACTAACAATAGCCGATACCGCGTGGCAATGTTCGCCTCGTCAAGAATGACCACATCATACTTACCTGAACACATAGCCTTTTTAACTTCTTTCAATCCTTCTCGTGCGGCCCGAATATCATCATCGTCAGGATCGCCGTTTATAAACCCGATCCGACCGTACTGCTGTATCGTAATCGATTCACGATACTTCTTCAGTGCATTAATCTCGCTGTATTGCCCACTCTTGGCAAACTGGGCGATATATACCTTTAAGTTTGCTCCGACGGCTCGAAGAGCAAGCCCCAGGGCAGCCGTGGTCTTTCCCTTTCCGTTACCGGTATAAACCTGAACGTATCCTTTCATGGTTCACCTCGATTCGTTTGACACTTTTTTCATCGGTTACCGTCAAGAACACATTGTTCCTTATCATATAAAGCCTCTCGATAGATACCGCGATTCAACGGTGTGGGAGTACCCCGACTACCTTCGAAAGTAAACAAAACTGGGGTTAAAACTCATAACCGACACTGAAAAAGACGGATCTTTCGGCACCCGGATAAGCACTGAGTGTGGCTGTGCTCGTATAATCATAGAATGTTTGTACATAGGTTTCGTATCCCTTGTCGAACAGGTTGTTGCCCGTAAGGGTAAGTATTAAGTGATCGTAGAGACGCTGTTCGATTTTGATGTCCGTTGTCCAGTATGATGAAAGTGTCCGGGAAGGGGTGACATCGGTATCGTTCGTATACAGTGCGGGTCGTTTCCCCACATACCGAACCGTGACCGTTGTATTGAGACCGAATTCAGTCCAATAGGTCAGAGACCCTTTGAACTGGTCATCAGGCGTATACCGGGCCTGACGTTCGACGCCGCCTTGTTTGTTTTCTCTTGCGTCGGTGTTTGTATAGCTGAAAGCCACCATCGTATTATAAAATGGCCCGATTTTTGTGCCCAGTTCCCAACCGTTAGCTTTATAGCTATCGAGATTTTCCGGTCTGTAAAAATAATTGCTGTCGGGAACCCAACGAATTTTATCATCAATATCCCATTTGAAATACGAAACTGAGACAAATACTTTTTCATCAACTAAGCTTTGCTCGACGGTTGCGTCCGTATGCCATCCTGTCTCGGGCTTTAAATTGGGATTTCCTTCAGTACCCATTCCATATCCCCAGTCTTCATACGGCCAGAAGAGATCGTTGGGAGTCGGTGCTTTAAAGTGTTTTCCATGGCTTACCTTAAAAACGGTGTTTCCCAGCGGATTAATCACCAGGCCGAAACGGGGAAGATCTTCATACCCGAAGGTCGAATGGTCTTCATGCCTGATCCCGACCAGTGCTTTAACGTATTCACATGGACGGTACTGGGCTTCAGCATATGCCCCCTTCGTATGTAAATCAGCATCGCTTTTTGTTTGAGTCCCAGCCACATCATTACCATTGGTATCGAGGGATACGCTCTCGTTTTCCCAGTCATAGTCCTTATAATCCGCACCGAGCAACAGGCTTGATCCCTCAAATGGTTTGATCTCAATATTTCCTTCAACACCAGTTACTTCATTTGTTGTCCAGGTCTTCTTGCCCGTTCCGGAAGAATGATACCGGTCATAATTATAGTTTTCCATGTAGGCATAATCGCTTCTTACCTTGAAGCCCAGCCATTTCATAGGATTTGATTTTATCTGCAGAACGATATGACCGTCATCATCACTCCCCCTATCGAGAACACTCGCCGATTCGCTGCTGTAAAATTTCACGCCGTTAATGTAATAATCCTGCGTCCCGGGAGGGGGCTCAACACCCGGTCTCCCGTATTCCCGATCTATGTAATCACCGTAAAGGCTTATATCAAGGGTGTCTCCCTTATCGTACACCAAGTTGAGTGACACATCGTTGTGCGTTAAATCACTGTTATCCCGAAACCCATCGGTCTTCCGCCGGCTGGTGGTAATATAGTAGCCGAAGTCACCAGGGAGAAACATTCCCTGTTCGGCTGACAGCTGATACGTGTCCTGTGTCCCGTAACCGGCGCTGACCTTGAGGTCCGTTTTGTTCCGTTCCGGTCTTTTGGTAATGATGTTAACCGTTCCTCCCATGGCACCCGAACCGTACAGAAGTGACCCAGAACCCTTGACGATTTCAACACGTTCAATACTGTTCAGGGGAATCTTCGCCACATCGGCGACACCGAGCGATGGAGAATTAACATTCACTCCGTTCACGAATACCTGGGTGGCATCACCTCCCATTCCCCGAAAGTGAATCTCCTGGGCAGCACCGCCATAATTCCCGTATGTTCTCAAGTCCACACCCAGTTCATTTTCCAGGAGTTCTCCCACGGTCGTTGCCGGTGATTCTTCAATCTCCATTTTATCCATTATGATAACAGCGTTCGGTACATCCTTCCGCATTTCCTCGGTCTTCGTTGCCGTCACGACAACTTCTCCCAGCGTTACCGTTTCTTCTTCGCCCGCACAAATGCCGGTGGGAATATTCAAAAGCATGCACATACAGACGACTATAAAACAACGCACCAATATCTTCATTTCATTATTCCTCCTTATTCGATATGTCTGATCATTCAACCCACTTTTCATCGTCGTCTCTCCGTATCAGACTCGCTAAGGCGGATTTTTGTTCACTGTCTGTTTCATAACAAACTCCTTTCCCCTCGGTCAGGTCAGTTTTATGATCCGACAGACAAGTCTCCTGGCTCGCGGCTCATGACCTACTTCCCACGCCTTCCCATCCCGATCATGTCGGGACAGTGGCATACTGTGGGGTTCGTTCCGCCTACAGTTGCGGGGCAGCGCCGATTTTCGATCGGCTTCCTGAATCCGCCGGATGTGATGCTAACAATGTCACTCTTGGAAGTCCCGTTACGGGATTCCGGTCCACCATGACATTTGCTTCATATACCTCCTTGATATTTGGCTCGGTAATCACCTCATGGGGTGTTCCGATGCCATGGATGATCCCGTCACGCAAGAGCAGAACCCGGTCGCAAAACAGAGACGCCAAGTTTATATCGTGAGTGACGGTGATAACAGTCAATCCTTCTTCCTTATTCAGGGCCTTTATCAGATCAAAAAAATCGACCTGATGCTTGATGTCCAGAAAGGCCGTTGATTCATCGAGTAAAATAATTTGGGGCTGCTGGGCCAGTGCCCGTGCAATCAGCACTCTCTGTCTTTCACCGCCGCTCAACTCATTGATACTTCTGGATGCGAAGGACAGTATATCGGTTGTCTCCATTGCTCTACGGACGATCTCAAAATCAGTTTTTCCCTCAAACCTCAGTCTGCCCAGATGAGGGGCTCGTCCCATCATGACGACTTCCTGAACGGTAAATGAAAAAATGATCGGCGAATCCTGAGGAACGACGGCAATCTGTTTCGCGATATCGTCCCGTCGTATTGTCCTGATGTTTCGTCCATCAATCAAGACAGCCCCCTGCTGAGGCATTAACAAACCGTCAATGATCTTGAGAAGCGTCGTTTTGCCCGATCCGTTCGGCCCAATGATTCCCAGGAACTCTCCCTCACATGTCGTGAACGAAATGTCATTCAAAACCCAGGCATCACCATAGTTAAATTTCACGTGCTCCGTTTCTATGACGGACATGTCTCAGACAGTCCTCCTTCGAAGAAGATAAATAAAGTACGGAGCACCACACATGGCGGTAATAACGCCAACCGGTAACTCGGAATGGGGGACCACCGTTCGTGCAATTGTGTCGGCGACAACGAGAAATGTTGCCCCGAACAGAAACGATGCCGGTAACAAGAGCCGGTGATCTGGGCCAAAGAGCATTCTCATAATGTGGGGGATGATGAGCCCGACAAATCCGATGATTCCGCTGAATGATACTGCCAGTCCCGTAACCAGTGACCCTGCAAGGAAGAGGACAATTTTAGTCTTTTCCACATCCACCCCTAATTGCATGGCCGTTTCTTCACCGGTAACGATGAGATTCAATGGACGGGCATACGAATAAATAAGGGCAAACCCGCATACCAGCAAAATACTCACAAATATGATTTTTACCCACGTCGCAAGGCTTAAATCTCCCATGAGCCAAAACGTGATGGTGTGCAAATCGGTATTCCTGCTGATTGAGATTAAGAACATAATAATGGCTGAGAAGAATGCATTGATAATAACACCTGCCAGGAGCAATGTATTCGAATGGATTTCCTTGTTCGATCGTCCGATGACAAAAACGAGAACAATGGTAACGGCAGCCCCTAAAAAAGCGAGCCCCGGAACACCAAACGGAATTGAACCCACTCCGATGATGATACCGATAATTGCTCCGACGGCCGAGCCTCCGGATATTCCGAGGATATAAGGATCGGCAAGGGGATTGCGAAGGAGGGCCTGAAAGATAACACCCGCAGCGGAGAGGGAGGCACCGACGAGACCGGCAAAAATGACCCGCGGAAGGCGAATAGAAAAAATAATGGTTTTTTCAGACGGAGTTAATCCGATATAGCCCTCGTGCCATCCATAGAGAAGTCCCTTCAGACCCTGCATGAATCCAATTTTGGCAGGGCCAACCAATACGGACACAATGGCCACGGCAATAAAAGCAGTGGCAAGCAAAAGATTAATTTTAATGACCCGGGACAGGGTAACCGGTAATTTTCCCATGACGAAAAATTCCTCACAATCAAAGAAAAAGAGAGAAACCTCGGCTCTAAACGTTCGTCGATAGTCGCCGGGTTAGAACAGATAGACAAATTTTTCGTGTGTAAATGATATGACCGACAAACAAAGGAATTTTTTCATGGAACACCTCCCTCGAGGATTTTCAGATGGATCGGTCTTCCGGCTCAGGGCCACCTACTCGCCTGCCTTCCCGCCACAGTATTGCCTGCGACAGTGACTCATTGGGCTTTCGTTCCCTTTACGGCTGCGGGGCAGCGGGGGATTTTCACCCCTCTTCCTCACATCCATCCGTATATGATGTAATTGATCAAGATCCGCACGTACAAAATACGTATAAGAAAGTAATGATTGTGTGTCAAGAGAAAAAGTACTGGTAATGGAAGTCAGGAGACAGGAGTCAGAAGTCAGGAAAAAACCATTTTTATCATATGTGGCTCATTATTCGAAGCACGAAACACAATATCCGACAATCGAATAACAAAATTGAGGTGTTTCAGAAACGATGAGATGAATTTGAACGATGGCCGATATACCATTACCGGGAAGACTTATCGGGGTGGAACCATGGTGATGGCATTCACGGGGCACTCTTTTGCACAGAGACCACACCCCACACATTTTGTCTCATCATAGAGAACTTCGCTTGGCATTTTCCCCTGTGGTATGGGACGTCGTATATGGAAGGCCTTGGTCCGACACAAATCGACGCATAACATGCACAGGACACAGAGTCTTTTGCTGAGAACCGGCTTTGATCGATTCTCCTGCGGCATCATCGGGACAACGTTGCCGCTGTTATCAACAACACAACCAACAGGGCAGCTCATACCGCATACGGAACAGTCAACACACCGCAACTCGTTTATCGTATGGGTCTCTCCCGGTCCCCCGGTAATCGCCGAAACGGGACATACATTAACGCACTCTCCGCATCCCGTACAATCATCCAGAATTTTGTGAGCCATTATACCCCATCGCTACCGTTTTATAACTCATTATCAGGTTGAATTCGACTGTCTCTTATCAAAACAAGCGGGCTGGAGATACGATTTTTTTGCACTTTAACAGTATCGTAATGGTAGAACACCGAAAGTTGATCGATGAACCGTTGGGGGAAAATCTTTCATACATGAATCGGACAGCGAAAGAATAATTGGACAATATAGGGAAAACAACAAAGAGGCAATGACCACGATAAGGTACCGGTTACGTTTCTTCCGGTTCCATACGGCTTATCGATGTCACCAGGATTTTAGGAAAACGAACGAGATGAGGACGTCTGTCTTTCCTTGATGGAACGACGAGGGGCAACTATCGTCAATCAGTCATGAAAAATAATATGCTGCAGAATACATTTGATCTTTGAGAGACCACAGCGTGTGCTTTCTTTTAATTGTGCCACGGGAAACCCGCAGGCTGCAGTATCAATAAAGCATGAACCGCCACCACCGCTACTGCCACTACCGGCGGCACCTCCGTCACCATCGTCAGGTGTTTCCGGCTCACCATTACTGATTTCGTTTGAGTAACCACTTTCAAATCCGTCAGTGTTATACGCTGTTGCAACAAAATAATACGTTTCCCCATCCTCCAGATCTGCGATAACGCAACTGGTATAATTACCGACGTCCACAACATTTGTATAGCTATGACTTTCCTGACCATAGTATATTCTGTATCCTGCGATATCCGGTTCGGAATTTTGATCCCATGCAAGCGTGATCTCGGCTGCATGAGCATCTGGAATACCAAGTAGCACAATGAAGAATGTTACCATTGAAAAAGTAAGAATTAAAATGGAAAGAGAAAAACATTTCCTTATCGTATGTTTTTTTTGCGAGATTGGGAGTGTCTTTAACATGACAACATCGCCTTGACTGAATTTTTTATGCCGAGCGAAATTCAGCTCCAGAGATGCTATTTTCGCCTGGCAACCCTGCGACCCTATCCCGGAATTCCTGGGACTTAGGCCAGTGGCTTTGCGTCTCACCCTTTCGGTGTGGTTTGCCTTTTTCAGGTTATTGTGCCCCGCCTCCATAAGAAGCAGGATTTATCTTTTATTGGTCCCCTCCATTTTTTAACAAGAGTTAATTAATTTTTCGGCATATTATTGATGAAACTAAAGAAATTCGCAGTGAAACGGTTCATGCCTCGTGAGTGAAATATCTCACACCGTAATAATAAATGGGAGAGGATGTAGGATCACATTTTACATACAGAAAACTGCTTTTATGAACCATCCTTTCAACTTTCGATTATGGTTCGTCGATATCATCAGGATTTTAGATATTGGAAGTGATAAGGCCTTATATGTCTCTTGGATGGAAGGACGGATGACAACTACCGTCAATTTTAGAACCGGTCACGAAAAATAATATGCTGCAGAATACCTTTGATCTTTGAGAGACCACAGCGTGTGCTTTCTTTTAATTGTGCCACGGGAAACCCGCAGGCTGCAGTATCAATAAAGCATGAACCGCCACCACCGCTACTGCCACTACCGGCGGCACCTCCG
>Ga0272442_10012812_pt1 | contig 10083 bp, 9 predicted proteins | sample SSMForm2O_FD_200262 | JGI IMG/M metagenome (GOLD analysis project Ga0272442, IMG submission 200262) | Marine sediment archaeal communities from Little Sippewissett salt marsh, Falmouth, MA, United States - SSM-Form-2O | ecosystem: Environmental > Aquatic > Marine > Wetlands > Sediment ... | reverse complement strand
GTTTCGAGGATCTCTTCCTCGATCGGCTGCCTGGAGGGATCATAGAGAAGGAGTTCCGCCATCTTGGCCCTGCCCTCTTCCTGCCACCCTTCCTTCCCTTGGGTCTTCACGAAGGAAAGGGATCGCTTCTCGGTAGATGCCAGGGAATCCAAGAAGGGGAAGAAGTTTCCCACTTGACTTTCAATCCCTTCCACTTCCACCGCATAGACGTGGTTGGTTCCGTGCATGTTGGATCGGAAGATCACGTTCTTTCCATCAGGACTGAAACGGGCGTTGGGTTCCAGCGCGTAGTCATGTCCTTCGAGTCCGCAAAGCTTTTCCACCTCCAGCTTTTCTCCCCTGGGACGATACAGGTAGATGCCGTCCGTTTCCTTGGTGCTGAGTCCCTTGGCGGAAGCGCCTCCGTCTCCGCAGAAAAGAGAGCCGTCCCTGGAGATGTTGTAATGAATGGACCAATGCTCCGGGGAGAGCGGGAAGGAGGTCTCTTCTCCGGTCGATATATTGACCGAAGCCAGGGAAAGCTTCTTCCACATGGGGCGCTGCAGGTCAAACCAGACGCGCTCGCCTTTGGGGTCCCAGAATTCGTGTCCCGCGATTTCCTTGTCCATGGTGCGTTGATGAAGACATGTGGGAGTTTTTTCTCCAAGACCAAGAAGCCAGATCCGGTCGAGCCTTTCCCAAGGGCCTTCGCGACAGAAGAGAAGGAATTTCGAATCCGTGGGAGAGAACTGGATGTGTCCCAGCCAGGCGTTCTCCCTGTAAACGACCCGGGTCTTCCCCTTCTTCAGATCGACCGTGTAGATCCGATTGGGAAGCTTGGCCTCGAAGATGGACACGAACCATTCGCTACGCGGTCTTTCATAATGGGAGGCGATCCCCTCTGTGTAGATGCCAGCCAGAAGGGTTTCGTCCGCGTTTACCGTGAAGCCTGTTCCGTGGAGCCATTCTTCCGGGATGGTACAGATCTCGTGCGTCTCGCCCGTATCGATGTGGGTTCCGCATACGGTCTGTCCCGACAGGTAGAAGACCTCCCTCCGCCGCGGCGCCACCACCTCCTGAACGCTGTCCCGATCGGTGATTCGATGCATGTCCGGGGAACGCAGGTCGACGGCGTAGAGTCTGCGCTTTCCTCCCACCGCCCCGGCCAGCACCATCTTGTCCCCCTTCGCCGTGAAGGCGTTTTGATGGAAGTAGAAGGAGGAAAAAGAGCCTTCGGCTCGCGAGAGTCTGTAGACTCGATGTCCTGTATGCGCGTCCACGTACTCGTACGGCGGCGGCGCCGATTGGCTTCCGTTCGCTACGCTCAGTAGAAGTCCCATCGTCCAGCCCTTCATGGTCTTGTCCCCTGTTGTGGATGCAGGCTCAGTCGGTCCAATGGCGTCATCGTACTCCTCGCTCGTTGCGTCTCACAAGCGGCGGAAAGACGGGCATGGCTCGCCAAGTGCTAGCCCAAGAGAAGCCAAGCCGGGACCCCAAAGATCCGCGGAGCCAACTCCTTCACAACATTTCCCTTGTGTACGAGGATCCCAAAAGGTGCCTGATTGCCGTACTCCTCTAGGAAGCGACGCAGTGACCGACAGTGCTTCCTGTCCGGATTCTCCGTGGTCTTGGCTTCCAGAGGAAGCAGACGATTATCCCGACTCAGGACGAAGTCCACTTCCATTCCTGCTGCGGTTCTGTAGAAAAGGATGTCCACGTCTAGAGCGGCATGGCTGTTCCACTTGAGTAACTCCGAGTAGAGAAAGGTCTCAAACAAAGCTCCTGGCGAGACGTTTCCCTTCGTTATGACGTCGAGGACTCCCGTGTCGGTGCAGAACGCCTTGGGCGCCTTCACGAGACGCTTGGTGACATTGGGATGATAAGGACTCAACCGACCGGCCTGAAACGTGATTTCCATCACCTTCAGGTATCGCTTGACTGTGTGCGGAGAACATCCTGCATCCCTGGCAACGTCACTGTAAGATAGAAGATTGGAACTACGGAGCGCGAGAAGTTCCATGACCCTGAGAAACGTTTCCTCGTCGCCAACGCCTCCTGCGTCAGGCACATCTCGCTCCACATAGGTTCTCCTGTAGTTCCTGAGCCACAGTTCTCTTTTTTGCGGATCCTTTTGCAAGACGACAGGCGGATAGCCCCCCCATCGGAGAAGGAGATCCGTGGTTGACCGTCTTTTCCGTATCTCCTCCATAGGCGCTGAGGCCCTCCTCTGGGCGTCTTGGAGGTCAAAGACGCCTTCGCGCCAGGCACGATGCAGTACCGTGTCCTGGAGTCGAGTTCCGTTGACTTCGGCCGCGGAAAAGGGGAAGAGCTCAAAGAGAGAAATCCTTCCTGCAAGGGTTTCCTTGATTTCTTTCAGCATCAGGATCTGGGATGATCCAGTGAGGATCATGAGCGTACGCTTCAGTTCTCCCCTGTCGAAGAGAACCTTGGCGCCATCGAGCACATAGGGTGCCTTATGGACCTCATCCAGTACGGTGATTTGAGCGAGAGCCCCCCGCAAACTGGGTATCAGGCTGTCCTTGAATCTCAGTCTCTCGTCCGGATCGTCGAAAGAGATGGTACGGACCTCACGTCCCATTGCCTGAGGCAAGATTCGTTCTGCGAGAGTCGTCTTCCCTGATCTGCGCGGTCCCACCAGTCCCACGACCCCATCGGCAGGATCTTGTTCCCGCAGAAGGGCCGCCAGATGTCTTGGCACTGTCTCCATGCTTGAATTTTAGCATCATCATGACCGAATTACAAGGTAAATATGCGCGATCGTGGCAAGAATATGAGGGAAGAGGTGCTATTCTTTGCGCGCTGGGGGATCTCTTTTAAGCTGATGGCCTTCAAGATCCACATGTGCGATATTGAGGATAGATTGGGTCGAATGGCAAGGCCGCCGCAATGCAACGAGACTGTGTCAGGCGTGCACAGGGATAGGATTCTTGACATGAAGCAGTTTGCGCGACATGTTCTGGCGATGCTCGCAATCTCCCTCTTCATTGGATTCCTTGTAGTCATCGCGTTCTGGCTTTCAGTTTCTATGAATGGCACGGCTTACGCCGTTTGGATCTTGCCGTGGATTATGGTTCCTGCGCTCATGGCCCCCATCGTTCTGGTTGGATGCGGCATCCGCTTGCTGGGAGGCAGAGACCGGACACGCATGGGAGTCGTCTGTGTCGCCTGTATCATCTACCCCACCGTTTGCTTCCTCAGTTGCCGCGTGGGATTTGACATCAGATACGAGGCATTCGCAAGCCTTGCTGAGAGGAGTGAACCTCTGGTCGAAGCCATCCAAGCGTTCCAGGCAAAGAAGGGACATCCTCCCGACAAGCTGGAAGACCTGGTTCCAGAATTCCTGCCTGAGGTCCCTGGCACAGGCATGGGATCATGCCCAGACTACCTGTACAGAGTCGGGCCGGACGCCGAAGCATATGACGACAACCCATGGGTCCTGGTTGTGAACGCTGGATTTGGGACCAACTTCGACTTGTTCCTCTATTTCCCAGATGGGAACTATCCAGAGAGGGGCTATAGTGGTTGGCTAGAGAAGGTCGGAGACTGGGCCTACGTGCATGAATAGGTGCTGCAGTACTGGACGCTGAGTCCCATCGGATGGAAAGATGCGTCGTCGGAGAGGATGGATTTTTCGCCATGCCCTTACGGCCCATAAACGGCAACAGGGGGCGGTGTGTCGGACGCAATGGTCGCGCTTGTGTCGGCGGAGACCTGAAGAGAGAATGCCTGATCGCGGTATTGTTCCCAGCCTGACACTTACAGCAAATGAATGATCTCAAGATCGTCTGCCAGGTATCCAAACTCAGTGTTCTCTATCATCCAATCTATGGCGTCGTTCGGACTTGCAGCATCGTGGCAGGTTAGTTCACGGATCCGCTCGGCACATCTTTCGCTTGGACCATCGCGCCACATTCGGATCCGATAGAACGTCCAGGCAAGAACGAACTGCAGAGCACGGCGATTCCCCAAATCCTAGCGAAACTTTTCCACTTCCTCTCAGACTCATTTGGCGAACAGCCGAGCCTGAGCGTTGCCACAACAAGGCTGCTGATTACCGGTCCAGCCCAGAAGATGACCCTCAGGTAAGGAAAGACGTGTGTGAGGGTGTGATGGAATTCAAAGCGAGGAGTGAAACCGAGATGGTCACGAGCTTGCCCTAGACCATCGTATTCGACCGTGAACCCGATGATGCGAGTGATAGCGCAAAAGGAAAGCGTGTGATAGCCGGAAAGGAAAGCTTGAGAATATTGTTCCGCATTTTCCTCCTCCAATCGTTATCCGTATCTCTAGCCGCCGACGTGAAGCTCCTCGATCGCGCTCAGTAGGGCGCCTGTTCTCTCCACGAAGTACGGCAACAGAGACTCGTCTGGGTAGGCCGAGTCGTCGCCAAAGACAAAGGCCAGGTTGCTGCGGTCGAGTTGCGATATCACCGAATCCCGCAGGATGCGTCGCAGCGAAGACGCCAGGGCGAGAGGCGATTCCTGGCCGAGCGCGGCCCCGTCCATGAACAGCCAGAGCCGATCGAGCGCGCCGAAGAGACGTGGCCATACGATCCAAGGTGGCTGAGGATGGTCTCCGAGGAATAGGTCGGCCCAGAGGTCGGGAACGAGTCTGTAGCACCGACGGCGACCTTCGATTCGCGACAGCAGGTATCCAGACTGCTCCATTTCGTTGAGAGCTTTGGACATCGTTGCTGGATAGTAGTAACACTCCCGGGCCATGGCACGAGGCGAGCCCTCCCTTTTGCAGAGCAGGTAGAGTAGCACCTCGCAGCGGGCGCTGATGCCCATGAACGCCCGGAGTCGAAGGAGGAGGTTGGCAACCGGCTCTGGACGAAAGGCCGCTGCCACGCCTCTCGCCTGAAAGGGGCTTCGCAGAAAGCCATGGACCAAGAATATCGGATCTTTCTCTTGCGGCACCGGAAGGGGCCTCCCATCTCCCAAGAAGAACAAGGGACGCTCCTCGACGTAGCCTTCATCTGGAACAGAACCGATCCCCTGCCATTTGGCCGCGTTGACCGAAGTGGTCACAGACGCGGCCAAGGCCTGAAGCACACGGTCTCCCGAGAATGATTCCTCCTTGAGTATTCTCTTCAGGCGTTGAATGTTCAAGGACCTGTTGTTGAGAGAGAGCCACTCCATCATCGCATCGAAGAGCCGCGCATCGTGGCGCGCAACTGAACACGATAGAAGGAGCAGCGACTCGGGGTCGATGACCGAATTGCGCCATGACTGGCCATCTCCGAACACCCCAACGGTCGTCCATTGGCGCCAGAGGATTCCCAGTACACGATCTCTGAATTCCGTACTAAAGTCTGTTAGCAACCGTTTCATAGCCCAAGCTCCTGAGCATCTCCTTGAGGATCAGGGCGAACCCTTCTGATACATCATGGGTCATAGCCCACCGAGCTGCGGCCTCGATTTCGTCTAGATCAGGCGACAGAGCAAGCAGATCCTCGACGTGATACCCGCCTCGGTCAACGGCCGCATAGAGCTTGAAGTAAACTTGATCGTAGCGGTCGATAAAGTGGACGGTGAGGTGGTCTCCGAAAGCCCTTGATAGAAGGCGCTCCTCGCACCCTTCGGGGAGCCCCATCTGGAAGAGGCCCCCTTCGCCTCGACTCGGTCCGTTGTTGAGCCAATTGTGGATCAGCCCCAAATCCTCCGCCACTTCCTTGGCCGCACGTACGATACTTTCAGGTAGGGGATCTGGGGAGAGAAGGTGCCCATCCTTTGAGAGGGCAAGAACGTCGACGTCTTTGGTCACGCGTGGAACCAACCCCGTCAGGATCAAGGCTGACCCGCCGCAAACAACGATCTCAACAGGCTTAGCTCCATTCTGTTTCAGCCGGATGGACAGTAGCTCCAGAGCCCTATCCAGCCCTCGGTTGTTCAGATTTTCCGCCCGTAGTCTATTATCTCTGGTAGTCATAATGGCTACTATTAATAGTCCATTGCTGTGTCAATGTCAAGGCCCCTTCCACCGTCTAATTGTTCGGAAGGAGATCGTTGAGTTCAGGACAGACCGCGGCTATAGCTTCGATAAACGTTGCAGCTTTCATGCCGCCAGATCTTCGAGGCTCAGTGGGTCACGGAGACTGGCGAGTCTGCATAGCCCCAAAGGAGGAAATTTCCCTATGAGAACAGTTGGAGCGAACAAAGGGATCATTTTTGACGGTCATGGTTGCTCACCGAAGCCCCGTTCTTGAATCCGTGTTGCCTGAAGGGAAAGAATGCCTGGCCGCGCTTGACGCGTCTTCCCTCAAAGCCTATCTTCTCTGGGAACTCCTAAAGGAAAGGATATTCCATGAGAACCTGTCGATTATTGATGACCATCGCCCTCTCTCTCACGTTTCTTGCTTCGGTGGCCTCGTCCGCCACGGTGCTTCGTTTCGCCCATTCCACCACAGGGGGGCCGGACAAGGCGGCGTTGGATAAGGCCATTGAGCAGTTTGAGAAGGCCAACCCCGGGGTACAAGTGAAACAGAACGTGATGGACGACGATATCTACCAGGACATGGGACTCATCTCCATGTTCACCGGGGGAGATCCGCCTGATGTCTATTTCCAATGGGGAGGATGGCTTGTCGGGGAATATGCCAGAAAGGGATGGGCCTACGACTTGACCGAGGCGCTGGAGGAGGACGGCTGGAAGGAGCGTTTTGTGGAGAACGTCTGGGAAGGCGCCTCTTATCGGGGGAAGATCTACATGATTCCCACGGATATCTCTCTCACCACGCTTCACTGGTACGACAAGAAGGTCTTTGCCGAGACCGGACTTGAGGAGCCGTCCACCTGGGAAGAACTCTTGGCGTGCTGTGAAACCCTCAAGAAGGCGGGAAAGGTTCCTTTCGGCTTCGGGAATCAAGAGATGTGGCCCGGGGGCAACTGGGTGGCCCACTTGGTGAGCCGAGTCGCGGGAGAGGAAAAATACAACCGCGTACTCAAGTTGGAGAAGGGGACCACTTTTCTGGACCCAGACTTTGTGAAGGCCTTTTCCATGGTCAAAAAGATGGCGGAAAAGAACTACTTCAATAGGGGACTGAACGGGATGTCCGACACCGAGGGACAGATCCTGTTTTTCAATGGGATTGCGGCCATGCACCCCATTGGGACCTGGCTGATCGCGGCGGCTCAGGAAACCGCGCCGCCTGGGTTCGACTATGACGCTTTCAATGCGCCTTCCGTGCCCGGCGGAAAGGGGAACCAGTCCAGCGTCATCGCCTTGGCCACTGGGTATATGATTAACGCCACCACCAAGCATCCCAAGGAAGCCATCGGTCTTCTCAAGCACATCACCACGGTGGATGTGCAGAAGGAGATGGTCAAGGCTGGGGTCTATTCCAGCGTCAAAGGAAGCATCTCAGAGAAATGGGCTCCGCCTCAGCTCAAGAAGTCCATGCAAATTTACGCGCGCGCCGGGGCCCAGATCTACGCCCCGGACGTGGGATTCAACCTGGAAGTGGCGGACGCCTTCATCGAGGCGGCGGCTCTGGTGATGGACGGGAAGACGTCCGCTCGAGAGGCCCTTCAAAGCTGCGAGCGGAAAGTGGCGCACCTCAGGAAGTGACGTCCCCGCTGTTCCACTGCTTTCCGAAAGGCCAGAAGGTTCGCGCTACCCGCGCGCCCACAGCTTGGTGGTAATAGGCGATTCTCCCCAGGCCCGTGGGAATCCAAGCCAGAGACCTGCCATCTTTTTGAAGATCCTGCATGCATTTGGACACCAAAATTCTGCCGATTCCCTTTTTCCTATATTCCTCTCCCACGCCTGTGGGACCGAAGTAATTCCGTCCCGTAGCTCGGCTGGCGGCGAAGCCGGCCACCTGTCCCTCACATCGAGCGATCCAGACCGTGGATGGATCGTTAAGAAAGCCAAGGGAGGTCTCGTGCGACCATCCAGGACCAAACGTGCCCAGGATCCAGTCGGTGACCTCGGCCTTTTCAGAGACCGAAGCCCTATGAAAGGTGATCCCTTCCCGGGAAAGCTGGGATTCCAGTTCCTCATAGTTTGGCAAAGGCCTGCTCAGATCGACGCCCAGGTAAAAGGAGTCCCCTCTCTTTTCGTAGCCCAAACGTCCCAGAAAGACGATCGCTTCCGTGTACAGTGGGTCGACCCCGGACATGAAATAGAGGTGTCCCATCGATCCCACGTGGACCAGGGCTGCTCCTCTGTCTTGGGCCCTCTTTTCAAAGGTTCGGAAAAGAGTGGTTCCCACCCCTTGTCTCCTGCTGGCGGGATCTACGGCAAACAGTTTGACGAGCGCCTTTGGGGGACCCTCAGAAGAGGGGCGAAATGCGCCATTTAGAAATCCGACCAAGCGTTCCCCTTCCCATATCGTGAGGGATCCCTCCGGGTCCGGATGCGGGTCGTTGAAGATGCCGTGTTCCAGGTCCTCGGGCGTTAGCCGTTCGCGGCCGAGAGCCTTGGCCGCCAATGCGCAAAGCTCCGGAAGATGTTCTTTCTTGAGGGGTTGAACTTCCATGTCTCTCCCATTTCCTTCTGTACAGGGAATAGATCGGATGGACCAGTATACAAGAGAGAGAAAAAAACCGGTTCACTGAAAGGCAGGGCTTGGGTATCTCGATCCAAGCGAGCGTGGCAGACGCCTAAGGGAGGCCAGGGAGGCGTTCTCGGCGGTTTAAGGGGCGCTGCGGCTCTCCATCTGAGATGGAGTTCAGCAGCGTTCCTTCCCTCGGAGGGGCGGAAAGCGCATTCAACGCCCCGAAGAATGAGCCGAAACGCCTCCCTGGCCTCCCTTAGGCGCAGATCTCTCCGCATTGAGATGGGGAAGCGTTGCCTTTCAGTGAACCGGTTCATCGGTTGACCGGCGGAAAGGCAAGGGGTATGTTGTCCCTCGGGAGAGGAGGCCTGATGAATGAAGTAGACAACCCGTACGAACAGTTTGAGGACGACCAGTTGATCCTGAGGGACCAGTTGGCCATCGACAGGACCATCCTGGCCAACGAGAGGACCTTCCTCGCTTATGTGCGCACCTCCATGGCCGTGGCCGTGGTTGGGGTGTCTCTTTTCAAGTTCTTTGACTCCTTTTGGGCCGATGTGGCGGGATTCCTATTCGTGGTCGCAGCGCCTATCTTCATGGCGGTGGGTATCTACCGGACCCGCCAGATCAGCGGGAACATCCGCGTCACAAGAGGGTTTCCCGTGAGGCAGAGGAAGAACAGACAGGACGGGACCGACGTCTGAGTTGAGCCGTCCTGTCAGGCGCGTTCCTTTGCCGCTTGCACAAAGGCCCGAAGATGCGCCGGAGTGGTGCCGCAGCAGCCTCCAATATGAGAAGCGCCTGCATCAAGAAGCGCGGGCACCTTGGAGGCCATCTCTTCTGGCGTTTCCTTGAAGACGGTCACGCCGTTCACAAGCTCTGGAAGGCCCGCGTTCGGTTTCGCCCAGATGGGAAGCGAGGTGGCTTGGCGCAGAAGCTTCACCACGTGGACGGCTCCGTCGATGCCCATGCCGCAGTTGACCCCGACCCCGTCGGCGCCGGCGTCTTCCAGTTCCCGGGCGGCCTGTTTAGGTTGGATTCCCATGATGGTGGCAAAACTGGTCCGCCCTCTGTCATAGGTCATGGAGACGATCAAGGGGAAGGTCCCCACCGAGCGGGCGGCTTCCAGGACCGCCTTGGCTTCCTCCAAATCGGTGAAGGTTTCCGCCACGACCGCGTCCGCTCCCGCCGACATACAGGCTTCGATCTGTTCGGCGAAAGAGTCCACCGCCGTTTGGCGAGGAAGGGATCCCAAAGGCTCCATGAATTCCCCGCACGGGCCCACTGAAGCGAAAACAAGCACCGTTTCGCCGGCCGCTTGTCTGGAGAGCCGAACCCCTTTCTCGTTGAGTTCGCGCGTTCTTTCTGCTAGTCCTGATTTGGACAGCTTGACCTTGCTTCCGCCGAAGGTGTTGGTGAGGATAATGTCCGAACCGGCTTCCACGTAAGAGCTGGCCACGGAAAACACGTCTTCGGGCCTGTCGGCGTTCCAAAGCTCAGGCGCTTCGCCTGCTTTTAGGCCCTTCTGTGAAAGCTGCGTTCCCCAGGCGCCATCGGTGATAAGAACCCCCTGAGCCTTCAAT
>Ga0272442_10012811_pt1 | contig 10084 bp, 15 predicted proteins | sample SSMForm2O_FD_200262 | JGI IMG/M metagenome (GOLD analysis project Ga0272442, IMG submission 200262) | Marine sediment archaeal communities from Little Sippewissett salt marsh, Falmouth, MA, United States - SSM-Form-2O | ecosystem: Environmental > Aquatic > Marine > Wetlands > Sediment ... | reverse complement strand
CTTTGATGCTTTTGGAAAATTCTTGAATGAACACTGGAAAATCAAAAAGAAATATGCACCGCATTCAACAAGTGATTTTATAGATACCTGTTATGAAAGGGCAATGGAATGTGGTTGTTTAGGAGGAAAAATAATGGGTGCAGGAGGAGGTGGCGGTTTCTTTATGTTTTATCATCCTGGACCAGTTACTTCACAATGGGAATTTGTTCAAAAAATGGAAATAAATGGTTTGCATCATATGAAGTTTAAATTTGATAATGAAGGTGTATCAGTTTTATCAAAGGAGGAGTTTTAATGTATATTTATTTATTATCAGTTAGTGGTTTATTTTTTATTCTTGGTAGTTATTTTTTTCCAACTCATTTTCTTTTAGCACAAGTTTTCTTAGCGATAAGTTCTGGCGTTTTTCTTTTATATTTTGTAAAAATATTCAGGAAAAAGAGTTTGATAAGATATGAATGTATAAAATGTAAAGAAAAATGTATAGGAGGACCAGAAAACAAAACTTGTCCACTTTGTGGAGGAACATTAGTATTTAAGGAGTTGGTAGACCATGACTGATATATTTTTAGATACGGCAAGTATCAAGGAAATAGAAGAAATTTTAGGCTGGGGTGTGATGCAAGGTGTCACAACAAATCAAAAAATATTCTTAAAAGAAAAAGGTTGTAACTTTGAAAAGAGAGCATTACAGATATTAGATAAGGTTTATCCTTTACCTGTAAGTTTAGAAGGACCAAATGACTATGAAGGAATAATTAAAGTTGCAAGAGAATATAGTGAGTGGGCAAACGATAATGATATTGTAATGAACAATATAGTTATCAAAGTTCCAATGTTAGGAAATGGTGATGGTATAAAAGCAGTTAGAAAATTAAGAGCAAAGGGAATCAATACAAATGTAACAGCATGTATGACTTTAAATCAAGCGTTTTTAGCTGCCAATGCTGGAGCATCTTATGTATCTTTGTTTTATAATAGAATGATTGATTGGCATAAATCAATATATGAGAATGAAGAAAGTGCACATGTTTATGCTTTATCAACAATTGCTCAAACACAAGCAATGTTAAATACAGGGGATTTTGAAACAGAATTAATAGTTGGAAGTATTCGAAAACCAGAAGATGTTCAAGATATATTATCAGTTCATCCAGATATTATTACTATACCAACATCAATTTTAAAACAAATGCCTTATAATGAAAAGACAGAGGAAACATTAAAAGATTTTGATAAGGCATGGAAGGAGTTTAAAAAACATGAATCTAAATGAATATAGAGACCTTTGTCATAAAACAGCAAAAGAAAAAGGGTTTTGGGATGTAAGTCAAAATACAGCTGAAAAACTAATGTTAATTGTAACAGAAGTTACTGAGGCATGTGAAGCTGATAGACACGACGATAAAGAAAATTTTCAAGAAGAAGTTGCTGATACATTCATTAGACTATTTGATTTGTGCGGTTATGTTGGAATAGATATAGAATATGAAATAAAAAGAAAAATGAAAATCAATGAAGGAAGACCAAGATTGCACGGAAAGAAATATTAGGGCTGTCCCCGATAAAGGTTATCTAAGTTGGTTAAAAAACAAACCTGAAAAATATGTAATATGTCCAAGATGTAGAAAAAAGACATTCGAATTAAATAATAGTACACTTGAAAGATATTGTAAAGAATGTGGATTTAGTTCCACAAGGAGAGGAACAGAAAATGTCGACCAAGACTAAAACTGTTTTAGTAACAGGAGCCGCTGGCTTTATAGGAAGTCATTTGGCAAAAAGGCTAGAAAAAGAAGGATATAATGTTAAATTAGTTGATGATTTTTCCAGAGGTTGCTTATCTTATTTAAACTATCTTGGGGTACAATCACAATGTATTAAAATGGACTTGCGAGAAGATACTGGATACAATAGAGGGTATTTTGAAGATGTAGATGAAGTTTATCATTGTGCTTGTCGTATTGGAAACAATGAATATTTACATGGTTCTGTTGATAAAAAATTAAGAGCATTACAAGCTAATTTGGCAATAGATAGAAATGTTTTCAAATACTGTAATGATTTTGGTATTAAAAAAGTGATTTATACTTCAAGTGTTTCTGTTTACAATGCTAAAAAACAGAGAACCTTTGAAGATGCAATTTTTTCAGAAGGGGATTTAGCTAGAGACCCTATTTATCCTGAAGGTGGTTATGGTTGGGCAAAATATATGGGAGAAAAACAACTTGAATGGTTATCAGAAAAGGGGATTAAAACTGGTATTGTTAGAATATTTAAATCATATGGCCCATGTGATGATTATACAGATTGGTCAGGACAAGTTGTAACTACTTTAATGAGAAAAGCAATAAAATATCCAGAAGAAAAGTTTGTTCTTTGGGGAGATGGACAAGTAACAAGATGTTTAGTTTATATTGATGACCTTATAGATGGATTAATGAAATTATCAAAATATTGTGATAAAGAATCATTAACAGTAAATATGGGAGGAACACAACCTTATTATATAACAGAATTAGCAGCTAAAATTATCAACTTATCAAATAAAAAAATAAACATAGAACATGACATGTCAAAGCCAGTTGGAGTTAAAAGTAGAATTCCTGTAATAACAAGAGCAAGGGAAATGTTAGATTGGAGACCTACAACAGAATTAGAAGAAGGATTAAAGAAAACATATAAATGGATGGAACATGAACTCGCCAGAAATTAGTGTAGTAATTATAACATATAATCGTCCAGAGCGGATTAAACATGCAATTAATACTGCATTAAAACAAACCTTTAAAGATATAGAAGTAATAGTAGTTGATGGTGCAAATTCAAGAGAGAATAAATGGGAAGTTAAAAAGTTTAAAGATAAAAGAGTTAGATATATTCCTGTTGAACCTGAAGCAGTAAATTATATTAGTTATAAGGGAATTCAACATAGCCGTAATGTTGGATGTAAAGATGCGAAAGGAAAATTCATAGCAATGTTAGATGATGATGATAAATGGGAAAAAGATAAATTGGAAAAACAACATGATATTTTTAAGTATGGGGTTTGTGGTTGGGCAAGGGATGAAATAGGTTTAGTTTTATGTGCAACTAAAATCAATATGAAAGATAAAATAGTTATTGATACAACTAAAAGAACTCCTGATTATAAAGACCTATTACAAAGTTATAATTTATCTTCAACATCAACATATTTAATAAGAAAAGATATTTTAGAAAAGATTGGTTGGTGGAATGAAGAATTAAGAGGTATGCATGAATATGATATTGCTTTAAAATTATCAAAGTTAGGATACAAAATATATACTTTGCAAGAGCCTTTAATGTATAGAGATAGAATATCAAATATAACAGTTGAAAGTGGGCATTATTATTTCTTTAAAATTGCTGAAATATTTGATTTATGGCATTATTACGGGAAAGATTTCATTCCTTATGTGGGAATTAAAGGTTTCCTATTTAATACATTTAAAACAGTTGTTTTGGTGTCTTTATTCTCGTTTGGATATATCATTAAAGAGCGTGTGTGGGATTTAGTTTATCCACTAAAAAAGTTACATGAGAAGGTGATAAGTTGAAAACTAAATTAATATTTTTATCTATTGGAATTGGAACTTTAATTGGTAATTCTATTGTATTATACTGGACATGGATAGGTGCTTTTCTAAGAGGAGGAAAAATTACAATAGCTATTAATGTTTATAATGAAATGTGGTTTGAATTCTTTTTTATACCGATTACTATGATGATAGGTTTATGGACATTATATCAATTTATGTTTAAGGGTATTTTAATAAGAAAGAGGACTAAATGAAAATAGCAGTATTGTGTCCCCACTATGGTTATATAGACAGGGGAACAGAAAATGCAACGAAAGATACAAATCTTTATTTACAAAGAAGAGGACATCAAACAAGAGTATTAGGGTTAGGAGGAAAAGCTGATATTGTTATTCATGGATTTAGAAAGGATTTTGGTCCAGGAAAGTATAGTGATAAGTTTTTTGAAAAATCAATGATAGGAGGATTTTCAAGAAAATATCTTGGGTTTAATCCTAATATGGAAGATATAGTTTTTTCCTGGAAAGCCAGAGATTATTTAAAACATATAGCTGATAGATATGATTTGCTTTGGTCAAGTGGAGAATACTGGTGTGCAAAAACAATAATGGATTTAGGAAAGGAATATGATAAATCAACATTGTTATTTTTTGGGGGAGGGGAAAGTGCAATGATGATTAAAGAAGCAAAAATGAATCCAACCATATTTGTTGTAATGACACCAATAATGGAAGAATGGCTAAAAGAAAAAGTTCCAGATTGTAATGTTCAAACAGTAGTAGGAGGAGTTGATTTAGATTTTTTTAGACCAACTGTTCCTCCTTTTTATATTAATGAATTAGAACATCCAATTGTGTTATCAACATCTGCATTTTTAGAATCAAAAAGATTAGATTTAATAGTAAAAGCAGTACATAAACTTGGAAAAGGTTCCTTAATTATGACAAGTGACGGACCTCAAAGAAAAAGAATTTGTCGTTTGGGTAAAAATTTATTGGGAAAAAGATTTCATTATTTAGGGGTTAGACCATTTGAAGATATTCCAAAACTTTATGCTAAAAGTGATGTATTAGTTTTAGCATCAAAGAGGGAACCTTATGGAAGAACTTTATTAGAAGCAATGGCTTGTAATACCCCTGTTATAGCTCCTTATGATAAAACAAGAGAGTGGATGGTTGGAGAAGGGGGAATGCTTTTAGATAATATGAATGCTTTATCTGAAGGGATAAAAACTACAACTGAAATAGAATGGGGCGAAAAACCAAGAAAACAAGCAGAAAAATTTAGTTGGGATAAAACTGTGGATATGTATGAAAAAGCATTTAAGGATGCGGGATTGATATGAAAATATTTATAGATGTTGGACCAGCAAAAACAGGAACAACTTTCCTTCAAACATTAATTTATCCTAAAATAAAAAATGTTAACTTTATAAGATACTTTGATTTTAGAAGTAAGTTATATGAAAATAAAATCAATATTATTTGTGCAGAGGCTTTGGGAGGACACTTTTCTTTAAGAATAGGAGAAGATAAATATAAAGATGAATTATTTTGTGGAAGAAATGAAGCAGCTTCAAGACTACATGCAATGTTTCCAGAAGCAAAAGTATTAGTTGGTACAAGAGAAATAACACCATGGTTAAAATCTGGTTACAAACAATATATTAGAACAGGAGGATATTTAGATTATGATGATTGGCATCGTCACATATTAAATCCTGAATACTTAAAACATGATGAGTATATAGAACATTTAAGAAATACATTTGATGATGTTTATGTAAGAGATTTTGAAATACTGAGAGGAAATCATAAAAAGTTTGTAAAGGAAATTTGTGACTTTATAGGATGCAAAATACCTGAATATAAATCAAAAAATGTTTATCCTGCATGGTCTAATAGACAATTAAAAATATCAAAATTCTTCAACAGGTTTATGAAAAGCAAGTTTAATCAAAGGGGAATAATCAAAAGACAAAGAATAGAAAGAGTGTTATCTTGGTTTAGCGGAATTTCTAAACATGGAGAAAAAAGAAATGTCAGATGATTATATCAAACCAGAAGAAAGAAGTACATATATAAAAGCATTACAAACAACTAAAGATATACTTGATAAACATCATATACATTTTTGGCTTGATTTTGGAACACTTTGGGGAGCAATCAGAGAGAATGATATTTTAGAATTTGATGATGATATTGATATAAGTATTTGGTTAGAAGATGCTCCTAAAGTAGCAAAATTAAAGAAGGAGTTTATCAAAAAAGGCTATAATTTGAAAATAAATCCAGACCACTTAAATTTTAAAATATGGAACATCAAAAGAAACAAAAAATTAATGTGTATTTTATTTAAAGGAAAGTCAAAGGGATATATTTATAGAATTAGATTTTATCCTGTTGTAAAACCTATTTTGATTTTTAATAAAATTAAAGATGGTAGACTTTTATCTTACGTTTACAAAATTATATTAAAGCTAAAGTTGGATAAAGATGCTGATGTTTCAGGAACTTTAAAAGATTTAGGTAAATTTAAAAAGTATGAATTTTATGGAGATATGTATCAAATACCAGAATTTCCAGAGCATTATTTAGAATGGATGTATGGAGATTGGAGAAAAGTTTGGACCAGGAAAGTATCATATACAGAAATGGGAAAAAGAAATATGAGATTAAAAGAGGTATTAGAAAGAAGGGGGAAAAACTGTTGGGGAAAGAAATAGAAATTTGGAAAACTCGTTCTAAAGTCTATGACCAACTTGATTGGACAAGAAAGCAAGAGTATATGAATGCAATATTAAAAATGTGTCAGTTAAAATCAAATTATTTTGTTTGCGATATTGGGACAGGCACGGGTGTTGTTGCTAATGCTTTATCAAAATATTGCAAAGTAATACATGGAATTGATATTTCAGAAGATATGCTTGGAAAAGCAGAAATGGAACATAATGCTCATAACATTACTTGGGAATGTATGGATGCAGAGAGAATGTCTTTTCCTGATAATTCTTTTGATGTTGTTACAGCAAGAATGGTATTTCATCATATTAAAAATCAACAGAAGGCAATTTGTGAATGTAATAGAATTTTAAAGCCAGGAGGAAGAATTGTGATATCAGAAGGAATTCCGCCTCCAGGAGCAAGAAACTTCCATGAAAAGTTTTTAAAAGAAAAAGAAGATAGAGTTATTTTTAGTGTCGATGATTTAATACAACTATTGGAATACGGTTGGTTTGAAGATATTGATTTTAAAATTCATGTAATGCATGAAGTTAGTATTAAAAATTGGTTAGAGAATTCAGGTCTACCAAAAGATAAACAAGCAAAACTTTATAGAATGAGATTAGATAGTCCAAAGTATGCACAAAAGGCAGAAAATATGCAAATTCATGATGGTGATATTTTAACAGATTGGCATTTTGCAATAGTTACTGGAGTAAAGAAATGAAAGAATTGAAAGAAATAAATAGTTTATTTAAGAAATACAAATTACCTCTTTGGGTTAATTGGGGCACTTTATTGCATATGTATAGAGATAATATATTAGATAAAGATATAGATTTGGCTTCTTATGATTTAAATATTCCCTATTATAACATTAAATATAAGAAAACACTAAAATATTTAAAAGATAAAGGATACAGTATAGAAAGTAAAGAATTAGGATTTGTAGTTAAAAAAAATAATGTTAAAATTGGAATAGGTTTTCATCATATTGATAGAAAAACAAACACATTAACTAAAAAAATGTTTACATTATACATGGATAAGTTTTTTGCAAAAAAATATTATCATATGTTTATGAAGAAAAACCCTACAAATTTTAAATATTTCTTTTTTAAAATATTAGGGGGATATCAAGTTATAACAGTCTTTCCCATTGATTTAATTTGTCCTTTAAAAACTTTTAAATTTAATAAGATAAATTTTGAAATTCCAAATAAAACAGAACAATATTTAGAATATTTATATGGACCAAATTGGAACACTCCTGTTCCTGAATATCCAAAAACAGTAAATAAAAAGAATATAAAATATTTTGAAGGAACATTACCAAAATTTTATGCTAAATGTTCAATATGTGGTACTAAATTTATTAATCATAGAAATGATTTTAACAAACCAGTTGAAAATGTAAAAATTACTTGTCCTGTTTGTGGATATAATTTCAAACAAAAAGTATCAGTTAGAGGAACAATTTTAAGGAGAATATAATATGAACTATTGGAAAGAAATATGGACAAAAAAAGGCCTAGCAAGTACTACAAATTTAACTTGGTTAGATGGATTTGAAGACTCTCCTTTAAATCCTAAAGAAATAGCAAATTGGATAATTAAAGAATTAAATATCAAATCATCAGATAAAGTTTTAGAAGTTGGTTGTGGTGCAGGAATGTTAGCTCAGTATATCGCACCAAAATGTAATTATATTGGAATTGATTTTTCTAAATCTTTACTTGAAAAACATATAAAATTAATTCATAATTTTGTTATTTACTCTGAAGCAAATGATATTCCATTTAAAGATAAATATTTTGATAAATCTTTTTCCTATTCTGTTTTTCATTATTTTCCTAATAAAGAATATTCAAAAAAAGCTTTAAACGAAATGAAAAGAACAACAAAATCAAAAATATTAGTTGGTGATGTTCCTTTTAAATCTGATGTGAAAGAACATCTTGTTTTTACTAAAAAAGATTTTTCTTTTTATTCAGTAATTACTCAGGAGCAAGCTAATCTAAATAGAATGAATGTGATAATAGAGGTTTAGTATGGCAAAGGTTTTGCTTGTTTACGTAAACAGTTATATGGATAATCTTATCCCTGTAGGAATATCAATTCTTTCAAGTTGTTTGAAAAAATCAAAACATCAAGTAAAAGTTTTTGATACTACTTTTTATGAAACAACAAGTAAAACAGGAGACCAAGCAAGGGTTGATTCTTTACAAATTAAATCAACTAATCTTGAAAAATATGGAATTAAATCTAAATCTTTATCACAAATGGAAAATGATTTTTTAAATTTGATAAAAATATTCAAACCTGATATTGTAGGATTCTCAATAGTAGAATCAACTGATTTTATTTTTCGTATGTTAGTAACATATCTAAACAAAATTAATTTTAAAGGTTTAAAAATTGCTGGAGGAGTATATCCAACAACTTCACCAGAAACTGTTATTGATTTAGTTGATGTTATTTGTATAGGAGAAGGAGAAAAATCATTAGTTGAATTAGCTAATAAAATATCAAAAAACCAAAGTTATGATAATATTCCAAATTTATGGGTTAAAAAGAATCAAAAGATTGTAAAAAATTCTCTTAGACCATTAGTAAATTTGGATAAATTACCTTTTCAAGATTGGGAGGAATATGAAGAAAAAAGATTTTATAAACCAATGGGAGGTAAAATTTGGATTAGTGGTCCAATAGAATTACAAAGGGGTTGTCCTCATTCTTGTGGTTTTTGTATAAATCATAAACTTAAAAAAATGTATGGAAAGGGATATGTGAGACAAAAAAATATAGACCTTTTTATGAATGAGGTAAAAGAAAAAATAAATAAGTATAACATAAGTTATCTTTATCTTGTTGCTGAAAATTTTTTATCAATGAAAAAAGATGATTTTGATGAATTTATAAAACAATATAAATCAATTGGTTTACCTTTTTGGATTGAAACAAGACCAGAAACAGTAACTGAATATAAATTATTATCATTAAAGGAAGTTGGTTGTGAGGGAATATCAATAGGTGTAGAACATGGTAATGAAGAATTTAGAAGAACAGTACTTAATAGATTTGTGTCAAATAAAAAAATAATTGAAGCTTTTAAAATAGCAAAGAAGTCAAAAATCCGTGTCTCTGCAAATAATATCATAGGTTTTCCAACTGAAACAAGGAAACTTATTTTTGACACCATAAAGTTAAATAGAAAGTTAATGGCTGATAATGTAATTGTAAATATATTTTGTCCTTATAGGGGAACTTTGTTATTTGATGTTGCTGTTGAAAAAGGATATATAGATAAAAATTATATTTCAGGGGACTATAGGGGAATTAATGCGGGTTTAAATATGCCACAATTATCAAGAAAAGAAATAATTGGTTTACAAAGAACATTTCCTTTATATATAAAATTTAAAAAAGACAAATGGGAGGAAATCAAAAAAGCGGAGCAAGATAATAAAGTATTCAATAAATTAAAGAAGGAGTTTAAATGAAATTAAAGTTAGGCAAACCTTGTGGTAGAAGCAAGAATAAAATAGAAGAGAAATTAGAAAAAATAGCTAAAGAGTATCAATGCCTAATTTCTAGAGATGAGCATGGAAACATCATAAGATTAACAGAAGCGGAAGTATCAGGAAATATGTATGCAAGATTAGATGAAGGTTGGTGGGTTAAAGAGTATCCCAACGAGCCTGTTGTAATCCCTTATGAAAAAGGGGATGAAGAAAGGAATAAAAAAATAATTAAAGAATATTGGGAAAAACTTTATACAGAGGAAACAAAATGAAA
>Ga0272442_10012807_pt1 | contig 10086 bp, 13 predicted proteins | sample SSMForm2O_FD_200262 | JGI IMG/M metagenome (GOLD analysis project Ga0272442, IMG submission 200262) | Marine sediment archaeal communities from Little Sippewissett salt marsh, Falmouth, MA, United States - SSM-Form-2O | ecosystem: Environmental > Aquatic > Marine > Wetlands > Sediment ... | reverse complement strand
GGTTTAATAATAAATTAAAAAAATAATTAATTTTTAAATTCCCAACCTGAAATTTTTTTAGAATTAAATAAATTAAAACATCATTCTTATCAGTAAAAAAATCCATTTTTAATATATTTTTTTTGAATAACTATTTATAGCATTAAATTATTATAATTAAATGTGGGACTCTAACATAAAATTTAGCAAAAAATTTTGCTAAGTTTTATAACCAATAGTTGTATATTATATATACGACAAGTGAGGAGAGATGCATGGAAGTATATGATAAAGTTACTAAAAAAGAGTTGTGTGCAACAGGTATTGAAGAGCTTGATGTAATGCTAAGTGGAGGTGTTCCATCAGGTAGTACTGTGCTTGTTGTAGGTAGTAGTGGATCTGGAAAGACTACCTTATGTATGCAATTTCTTAAAAATGGAGCAAGACAAGGGGAAAGGGGTGTTTTTTTTACCATAACTGAACCTTTATTCAAACTTACAAAAAACATGGAAGGTTTTGATTTCTATGATAAAAAACTGATTGAGTCAGGTATGGTAAACCTTATCGATCTTAGAATTATTAGTGAAAGGTTGGGTCTTGATACTGAAAAATACACTGTCGAGGATGCCGGTGCACTTTTGGATATATTGAGAGATATTGCCAATGAGCTTAATGTTAAAAGATTGGTTATTGATTCTATTACAGCTCTCTGCTATAGACTTCAGACTCCAGAAATGATTCGTGATTTTATATTTAAACTAGGTTCTTCACTTTCAGCAATGAATTGTACAACATTTTTAACATCTGAAGTCCCACCTAGAAGGTTCCAGTATTCCCAATATGGAATTGAAGAGTTCATTTCAGATGGAATAATATTTTTAGGTGATATTGAAAGGAAAGGTGATTTGATAAGAACATTTCAAATCGTAAAAATGCGTGGCTCTCCTCATAGTCGAACAAAAGCTGCTATGAGTATCTCAACAAAAAATGGTGTTGAGCTTGCTCCTCTTCTAAAATCTAGAGAGTGAAAAATAAATGACTAATGTCCTAATCGATGGTTTAAAAGAAAGAATAACAACTGCAATTAAGATAAATCAATCTGTTGGAATAATTCTTCCAGGTTCAAATTATAATGATCTAGTTCAGGCATTGTTTGAGCGATTATCTGAATATCCTGAGGAAGCATGGGTTTATGTGTCTGTAACAAAACCCTGTGATAATTTTATGTCTCAATTTGAATTTTTATACGAAAATCGTAATCTTAAGTTTGTTGATTGTATATCTAGAGCATCTGGGATTTCAAAACAATTGGATAATTGTGTTTATATTGAAAGCCCGACTATGCTTGAGAAATTGGGTCTTGAGATAATGAATTTATTTAAGGGGGTAGATGATAGAGTAAAAAAATACTTGGTTATTGATTCTCTTACCAATCTTATTATTTATAACGATCCGGAAATTATAACTGAGTTTTTTTATCATATTATAAATCGCACTAGAGCTAAGAATATTTATACAATTTCTTTAGCTATTGAAGAGGAGGGGCTGGAAAAGTACCTAAATAGGCTTATTTACCTTAACGATAAAATTTTGAAGGTAAGGGATTCCTTTATTTAAATCAGTGTGAAAAATGGGTAAAGAAGACTTTGTATCAACAGGTATAGAAAAACTTGATAGGCTTTTAGAAGGAGGAGCCCCTAAAGGTTTTACCATTCTTATTTTAGGATCGCCTGGCAGCAGTATTGAAATCCTCTGTAAACAATTAGCAACAAGTGGTGATGTATTGTATTTCACCACAGAGGAAACGGAGGAAGAGATAATCAATGCCATGAAGAGATTTAACTGGAAGAAGGAAAAATTGGAAATTGAGGATATTGCATCAAAGTATTCAAAATCGGTTTTAAGTGGTGAGCAGAGAAGGGTTAGTGTCTATCAACAGAGATCTAAGATAAAGTTAAAGGAATTGATTGAAATTGGATCGCAGGGCATGCCTGAGGTCACAAAAGGAGATGAGGATTTTCTAGCAATTGTTTCAAATAAGATAAAGAACCATAAGGCAGACAAAATAGTAATAAATTCTCTTGATTTCTTTCTGACACAATACTCTCAGGAAGATGTCATAAGAACAATACAGGCTGCAAAGATAAGTAACCTTGAAAACAAAGGTGTCCTTTTCATGGTCATGACAAGGGGGATTCATGGAGATATTTTTGAGCGAAAGATGGAAGGCCTCGCAGATTGTGTCCTGGAGCTTGAGGTTTTACAAAAAGGATCAACCTTTGAGCGTTTCCTTGCAGTTAAGAAGATGAAAAACTATGCAAAAAAGATAGGAATAGCAAGATATGCAATCGATAGTGATGGGTTTATACTGGAAATGATTGAAAGGATTATGTAGTTTCTTATTTGAAAATAAAATTATAATTATAAATTATTTTTCTTGATAATAATTCATAAATAGATATTTAGGTTTATAGCTGAATGAATAATTTCTCCTTTCGTTGATTCTATTGTATAGTCTTATGAATGTGCAGATATGTATACATTGAAGAATAGTTTATTAATAATGAGAATTATACTTATTTGAGAGTTGTGGATGGGATGTTAAGCGAAAACAATGAACCAATATCTATTGGTTTAATTAGGCCTCTAGTTATAAGGTCTTTAAGAAGAAGTAATATCAGAAAAAAAATTGCTGAATATCTTTTTGATATTAGTCCTAGTTGCAGCTATACATCTGAAATTGCATATCATGTCAAAACAACACCAACCAATGTCATTGGTGCATTGAGGGGTATGGGAACCAGATATAAAGTAGATGAATCACTTTTGAAACTTAATATTGTTGAAGAAAAAAGCTCTAAGAACAATTTTAGATTATATGGTATCACCTCCTTTGGGAAAGAGGTTGTTGAGAAATTAGGAAAGCCATAATATTTTTTACCTACCATATTGCTTAATAAGGGGTTTTATATACCAGGATTGAATTTGATATAGTGGGGTCTGTTAATATGAAGGAAATTGATGCTTCAAAATTCAAAGTTGGAACTGACCGATTGAAAAAGGGTTTTGCCAAAATGCAAAAGGGTGGAGTTATAATGGATGTAACAAATGCAAAGCAGGCCTGTATCGCAGAAGATGCAGGTGCTGTTGCAGTTATGGCTCTGGAAAGAGTTCCTGCAGATATTAGAGCCCAAGGTGGGGTGGCTAGAATGGCAGATCCTGTGAAGATACAAGAAATCATTGATTCTGTTTCAATTCCAATCATGGCTAAGGTCAGGATTGGCCATTTTGTTGAAGCACAAGCTCTGGAATCCATTGGAGTTGATATGATTGATGAGTCAGAGGTTTTGACCCCTGCAGATCCATTTTACCACATTGATAAACATAAATTCACTATCCCTTTTGTCTGTGGTTGCAGAAATCTCGGTGAGGCAGTAAGAAGGATATGGGAAGGTGCTGCTATGATAAGAACAAAGGGCGAGGCAGGCACTGGTAATATAATTGAGGCTATCCGACATCAGAGAATGGTTACCAGAATGATTCAAAGATTGAAGGATATGACAGATAATGATATTCAAAAACTAGCTGTTGAATATTCTAAAAGCTATGTTAATTCAACAGAGGTCCTCACAGGAAATAAGGTAAGTGATAATGTTTATGTTTTTGAAGAATATTCTTATAAAACAGTGAAAAAGGGAATTTTTGATGTTTTAAAGGAAATCAAAAAGATACAAAGATTACCAGTAGTTAATTTTGCAGCAGGTGGTATTGCAACCCCGGCTGATGCTGCTATCATGATGCAGCTAGGTAGCGATGGAGTATTTGTCGGATCAGGTATCTTTAAATCAGATGACCCTGAAAAAAGGGCAAAGGCAATCGTTGAGGCCGTTGCTAATTATAATAGTCCTGAGATAATTGCAAAGGTTAGTAAAAACCTTGGGGATGCAATGAAGGGAGTGGAAATTGAGGACATTCCAAAAGAACATCTTCTTCAGGAGAGAGGATGGTAAATAGGCTGACAATAGGTGTTATAGGTATACAAGGTGCTATTTCCGAACATGTTAAAACCATGAAGGATGCATTGGATCATGAAAAGATCCCTGGTAAGGTTTTTATTTTAAATGATATAAAAGATTTTGAAACCGCTGATGCGATAATACTACCTGGTGGAGAAAGTACAACAATATCTAAAGCGTTATACAGCTCAAGACTCTATGATGCCATATTCAATAAAATCAAGAATGAGAGTTTACCAATTTTTGGAACTTGTGCTGGATGTGTGCTTCTTGCAAGCAAACTATCTGTAGAAGATAAAGATGTAAGACTTCTTTCTGCAATGGACATGAAGGTTAAAAGAAATGCATTTGGAAGGCAGAGAGAATCCTTCGAGTGTGAACTTGAGATAAATGGTTTTTCAGAACCATATAATGCTGTTTTTATCAGGGCTCCAGCAATTGAGAATATCTGGGGTGATTGTGAAGTCTTGGCAAAGTTGAATGGTAATATTGTTTTGGCTAAACAAAAAAAATTTTTGGCCTTATCATTTCATCCTGAACTTACCAACGACCTTAGAATACACAGATTATTTTTAGATATGATTCTTTAATTATTTGAAAAATTATATTTAAATAATCATTTTTTTAATACTTTCAATAAACACAGGACAATATTAAAACCATATCAAAAATATTTGATTAATTAAATTGAGTTTGATTATTTATGGAAACCTTTGGAAACCATGTTAAAAAAGCTTGGAAAAACATATATAAGTTTAACAAAGAAAAAATTAAGAAATCGAAAACCGAACAGAGTCAATTAAATGATATATAAAAAAAAATGTATAGATTGTGGAAAGACAAAACCGATATATCATAATGCATGTAGATGTTATGATTGTGCAATGGCAAGAAGAAGAGAGTATGATAGAAAGAATAAAAAAATAAAAAAAGATGTTTTTAAAAAATCTTTATAGATTGAAAAGTTTTTTAACAATTGGGAATATATCTGGGAATCGTTCAAACAATCGCTGAAATAAATTGTTACTCTGTAAGACTTTTGCTCTTGGCATATTTACATCGAGAGTTGACCATGCGCTTTCCAAACCATATTTGTCAATAAGTTTGGCTTTTATCGTGTAATCTCCTTTTGTAATCCAGCTATGGGTAAGTGTAAAGGCTCCACCTGAAGCAACAAAGCCCTGATCAGAACCCCCATCGCCCCATTCAACATAATATGTCATATCGTCACCATCAGGATCAACACAATTTGTGAAATTATAATCATAAAAATCACCTACTTTCCCCTTAAGGGGTCCAGAAATATCTAGCGTATGTGGAGGGTTATTATCCTTTTCAAAGATATATGCACATCCAGCATTGTTGCCGATACCGTCATCACCATATGCACCGATAACTATATTGAATGCATCAATTGAAACATCTATTCCAAACCAATCCCCAATAGCCCCACTAGATGCAGTTAATTTAATTTCTTGAGTCCAGCTTGTTCCAGAGCGTTTAAATACATATGAACTACCTTCTTGGTTGTCATCATAATAGGCACTAACAATACAATAGTCTTCATCAATTGAAACAGAAGTCCCAAATTTATCACCGCTCATTCCATCAGAAGCAGTTAGTTTTGCCTCTTGATTCCAGATCGTACCAGAGCGTTTAAACACATAGGCTGAACCTTTTTCACTATCATCAAAAAATGATCCAACTAAGGCATAATCTTCATCAATACAAACATTAATTCCAAAACGATCTCCATCTGCACTATCTAATGCAACCAATTTAGCCTCTTGAGTCCAGCTAGATCCAGATAATTTAAAAATATACGCAGCACCCTTTTCATTATCATCTCCTTCTGCACCAATTAGAATATAATCTCCATCAATAGAGACACAAATACCAAAATGATCTCCCAAATTACCATCTGAAGCAGTTAATTTCTGTTGTTGACTCCAGCTTGAACCAGATCGTTTAAAAACATATACAGCACCCTGTTGATTATTTTTATAGTAAGCACCAACAACGGCATAATCCACATCAATGTCTGTTGAAATTCCAAAATAATCATCAGCTGCAGAATCTGAAGCAGTTAATTTCTGCTGTTCTGTCCAACTTGTCCCAGAACGCTTAAAAACATATGCAGAGCCACTATTAAGATTATCACCATAAGCACCTACAACTGCATAATCTTCATCAATGGAAACCCTGCCAAAACAATCATTAGACTCAGCATCAGATGCTGTTATCTTTTGCTGTTCATTCCAATCTAAACCATCATAATTGAATATATATGCAGAACCAGCATATACATTGTCTGCAAATGAACTTACAATTGCATAATCTCCGTCGATATCAACACAATAGCCAAAATTGTCAAGTAAATCACCATCAGATGCAAATAGTTGTTGTTTTTCATTCCAACCTGCCATAAAATTAATATCACATATTGTCTCTTTTGTTAAATCATTGTAATTATCAGATTTTTCCACTAATTTTTTTTCACACATTGTCCCTTTAGCTATTGTAAAAGTTGTAGTTATAAACAGCGCCAAAACTAAAATAGAAATTATTTTTCCTTTCATTCTTATACCTCCCTATTAGATAATTTTAAAAAAATGTATCTTTTATTATAATATAAGTATTACTAAAGTATTATTAAAAAAGCATGAAACACAATCTATCCTGACTATATATGTATCACATCCATAGTTAGTTGACTGATATTGTATATATTCTTTTTTTAAGTTAGTAAAAACAGAATAATTAGATAAAATAAAAGAAAAAAAGAATTGATATTAGTTATAAAATTTTTAAGCCTTCATAATTGCAAGTAAGAATATTCCTAAAGCAATTGCAGCTCCAACAATAGCACCTACTATTGCCACAACCCCTTGGATTATTGTATTCTGGAAATTCAAAATACTGTCCATTGCAGGACCTCCAAGGAAACCGCTCAATAGATTTGCGCCATACAGGAATATAATAAACACTAGTATTCCAATAACAACAAGTATTCCACCAACAGCTCTACTTTTTCCAGATCCAAAATATGCTGTAAAAATTCCTGCAATAATGCTTGCAATTGCAAAAACTAGCGTCAACATACTTAAAAATTGAGCTAACATGTTTGTTTCCATTTATCTTTCCTCCTTAAAACTTCGTCCCAGTTAAGGTTTTGGTGTCAATTACACCTTCAATCGATCTTATCTTGTCTACAACTATTTTGCCAAGTCTCTCAAAGTCATCAGCTTGTATTTTAGCTATAAGGTCATATTCTCCAAAAAGTGGATGTAATTCAACAATCTCAGGCACTTTGGAGAGTTTATTGTATACATCATGTTCTCGTGCAGGTGCTGCACTTATTAGAACAAAACCAATGGCCATTCGGTTATCACCTGAGTCTCTGTTATGAGCTTTTATAATATAAAGATTTCTTTTTACTGAGGTTTAGATATTTTATATCAGTATAGATTTTTCTAATATAGTATTATAAGAAAAATTAAGATTTTTTAAAAATGCATAGTTTAATTAAAGACATAATTATTTTTTGATATTTATCTGAATTTTCTTCTTGTTTATTGAAACCAATTTTTTTATATCAAGTGTTAAGTTTTTTTCTATTATAAATTCATCAATAGATTTAGAAGGCAATTTTCCATCAACTTCATAAATATAATATCCTTCATCTCTGTCAATTGATTTTATATAATAATTATTTCCAACCTGTTTAATAATAATTCCAGGTATCTGTGTTAAAGCATCTAGAATACTCCTTTTTTTATCAATCTCGATTGATGATTTATCAATAAAAGGCTCAAATGACTTTTCTAAATTGATGTAATTAATAGATAATAAATGTATATTTCCAATGATTTTTTTTTTAATCAATCCTTCTTTCTCAAGTATTTTTATATGTCTTGAGGTGACTGGAACCGAAATACCCAATTCTCTAGCCAATCCTGATATATGCATTTCTTTTTTTGCTAATGTTTTTAATATTCTGATTCTCATAGAGCTGCTCAACGCTCTAAATATACTATTGTTACTCATTTGGGTAATAATTGTTATCAAAAATGTAAGATTTTAATCTTTTGCCCTATTTTGGATATTTATGTTTACAAAGAATAGAAGTATGATACTATTCTCATTAAAGATATTGATTCCAATAATGGTTGTAATATGTTTATTTTTATATGGAATAAACGCAGGTGTAATAACATTTGAAAAAGAAAAGATTGTATCCGGTAGAATCACTGCGACAATTAAAATCGATTTTAGTGATGGAAATTTATACTCAGATATTTTTACTACTGATAATTCAACGGTATATGATTTTTTATTAGAGGTTGAGAAAAAGGGAGAGATTAGCATTGAAACCACTTATTGGGAATCCTTTGATGGTTATACTGTTGATTCTATTAGTTATAATGGAAAGAAATATGAATCAGATATGAGTAGCTATTGGGCATTCTATGTAAACGGACAATTAGGTATGGAAGGAGCAGATAAAGTATATCTTAATGAAAATGATATAATAGAATGGAAGTTAGAAAAGTTCTAAGATAAAAAAGAAATTATTTAAAGAAAAATAATATTTAGAGTTGGAGGTAAAATTTATGAGATATGTTCTAGAAAATAAGAATAGAATAATGTTTGCAATTTCTTTAATTGCTATCGGGTCCATAATAAGAATTCTTTTACATAATAATCTTCCTGCGCATCCATCGATCTTTATCACATTAAACGGTATTACTCAACCGATGTTCATGTTTGATTTGTTTTTTGTTGTGGCAATCATTTCTTTATTGAGTGGAATTCTTTTGGGAGGTTATTATACATTCATAGTCCCGATTACAGTAATGATAATAACAGATCTGGTTATAGGAAATACCTGGATTTTATTGTTCACATGGTCAGGTTTTGCGATTATTGGTTTTCTTGGTTATTTCTTGAAGACGAAAAATAATCTTAAAATGACATATATACCAAGAATATTCGGTATAGGTATTGTTGGAATATTAATTTATGATATTTGGACGAATTTTGGAACGTTTCTTGGTGGCTGGGGTTATACCCTTAGTTGGGAAGGATTAATTCTCTGTTATACAAACGCATTACCATTTATGTTCTGGCATCTGCTTTCGACAACAATTGCTATGGCAGTCGTAATTGTTCCAATTATTTATCTAAAGGAACAGAAGATTACCTTACCAGAGTTTAAAATAGATCCATTAGAAAGAAAAATTACATTAGCAGCCCCTGCAATTTTAATGGTATTTGCTCTTATCAGTCTTCTAGTCTAACTTTCCTTTTTTTCTTTTTTGAGCAAACACTATAAATATTATTGTAATTTCAAGGTTATATGGATTATCCAATTAATACCATTAAAACTGAGATAATTACATTATTAGAACAAACATTATCAAAACTTAATTATAAAATTAAAATTAATCTAGAGATGCCTCCTGAAGATATGGGTGATTTCGCTTTTCCATGCTTTTCACTTGCACCTATTGCAAAAAAATCACCAAATGAAATATCAAAAGATATTTGCAAGAAGATTCCAAAGAGCGATTGGATAGATAAAATCGAATCAAAAGGTGGGTATGTCAACTTTTTTTTGAATAATAAAATGCTAATCGAGAATACCTTAAAATCCATTTTTAAAAATAGAGAAAAATATGGTTATTTATCAAGTAAAAAAGAAAGAGTTCTGGTGGAACATACATCTGCAAATCCTAATGGACCATTGCATGTGGGTAGGGCTAGAAACCCAATTATAGGTGATACAATCGTCAGAATCTACAAAGCAGCAGGATATTCTGTTGAATCGCAGTTCTATCTAGACGATATGGGAAAACAGGTGGCAATTCTTGCATGGGGAGTTAAAAACATTGAACCAAAGGATATACCAAAGTCTGATTATGACAAGCCAGACCATAAAACAGTAGGTTTTTATCAAGTTGTAAGCAAACGAATGGAAGAGGATGAAAAGATTTATGAACAGATAGGTGAAATTGTTAAAAAATTAGAGGAAGGTGATAAAAAAACAATTGATATGATTCATGAGGCATATAGACCTGTTTTAGATGGA
>Ga0272442_10012806_pt1 | contig 10086 bp, 8 predicted proteins | sample SSMForm2O_FD_200262 | JGI IMG/M metagenome (GOLD analysis project Ga0272442, IMG submission 200262) | Marine sediment archaeal communities from Little Sippewissett salt marsh, Falmouth, MA, United States - SSM-Form-2O | ecosystem: Environmental > Aquatic > Marine > Wetlands > Sediment ... | reverse complement strand
ATGCGTCGGGTCGCAGAAGCGACCCTCAGAATGACCGCCTGACACCGACACCAAACCCATGCCCAACGAAAACGACACAACCTGCCGTGTCCGATTCGAGCCCTCGGGCCTCGGGACCGATGTCCCGGTCGGCACGACCCTGCTCGACGCCGCCCAACGCGCCGGCCTGTACCTGACCAGCCTTTGCGGCGGCGACGGGGTGTGCGGCAAGTGCAAGGTCGTGGTCAGCGCAGGCAACGTCGATGCCCCGCCCTCCGCGCTGCTCTGTGAGGAGGAGGTGCGCAGCGGCACCGTCCTGGCCTGCCAGGCCCGCGTACGGTCCGACGTCACGGTCGCCCTGCCCCGTAGCCACACGCTGGACACCAGCCGCATCGTCGTCCACGCCGAGGCCCACGGCTCCGAATCGGCGTCCGCCGAAGGCGGCTATCCGCTCAACCCGCTGGTGCGGCGGCTGCACCTGGCCCTGGCGGCCCCCACCATGCAGGACCAGTTGGCCGACCACGAGCGGCTGGGCCTGGCCGTCCGCGATCAGGTGGACGCCCGGTGCCTGCAAACGGGCCTGGGCCTTCTTCAGCAGTTACCCGCCCGCCTCCAGGCGTCGGACTACGACGTGACGGCCCTGGTGGCCCAGCGCGGCCCGGTGGCCGAGGTCCTCGACGTTGAGCCCGGCGACACCTCCGCCTCGCATTACGCCATCGTGGTGGACCTTGGCACCACCACGGTGGTCGGCCACCTGGTGGACCTGACCACCGCCACCACGCTCGACGCCGAGGCCGCGTACAACTCGCAGATGCACTTCGGCGACGACTACATCCGCCGCATCATGTATGCCGAGGAACACGACGCCTTCGGCGAGATGCAGCGCCGCGCCGTGGCCGACATCAACGGCCTCATCGAGGCGTTGGCCGGCCGGCACGCCATCGACCCGGCGCGGATCGCCTTGGTCGTTTGCGCGGGCAACACGGCGATGATCCACTTCCTGCTGGGCTTGGCCGCTCGGCGCATCCGCCGGTCGCCCTACGTGCCGGCGGCGGCCCACGTGCCGCCGGTTCGGGCAGCCGACCTCGGCCTCCGCATTCACGAGAACGGCCTGCTGTACTGCCTGCCGGCCGTCGGGGCGTACGTCGGGGCCGATATCGTGGCCGGCGTCCTGGCCACGAAACTGCACGAGGCCCACGCCCTGAACCTCTTCATCGATATCGGCACCAATGGCGAGGTCGTCCTGGCCGGCGACGAGTGGATGATGGGCGCCTCGTCCAGCGCCGGCCCGGCGTTCGAGGGCTCGGGCATCCGGCACGGCATGCGGGCCGGCCCGGGCGCTATCGAGCGGGTCGCGGCCGCAGGCGCCGGCCAATTGGCGTGGCGAACCGTTGGCGACGAACCGCCGCGCGGCCTGTGCGGCAGCGGGCTCCTCGACGCCCTGGCCGCCATGCTCCAGGCCGGCGTCATCGACCGGACCGGCCGATTCGCCAACCCGGACGACACCCGCATCGCCGAGGGCCCGGACGGCCTCGAGTTTACCATCGTCGCGGCCGAGGCCAACCGCAACGCCATCGTCATGACGCAGGCGGACGTCGCGAACCTCATCCGATCCAAGGCCGGCGTCTATGCCGCCGTCGAAATCCTGATGCGGATGACCGGCACGGATGCCAACGCCCTGGAGGCCGTCTACGTGGCAGGCGGGTTCGGCCGTCATCTCGACGTGGCCAGCGCGGTCACCATAGGCCTGCTGCCCGACCTGCCGGCCGAGCGAATTCACTTCGTCGGCAACACCTCGGTCGCCGGGGCGAAGATGGCAGCCATGAGTTGCCGGGCCTTTGCCCAGGCCAACGAGATCGCCGACCGGATGACGTACGTCGACCTGATGAACCACCCGGACTACATGGACGCGTTCATGCAGGCCAACTTCCTGCCGCACACCGACATTGCACGGTTCCCCAGTGTTCCGGAGCGGCTGGCTGCGGCACGCGCCGGCAACCCGTAACCTGGTTGCACGCAAAACGAAAAGGCCGTTAAGCGAAACCATGAGCCAAACCATTGCCATCAGCGGAAAAGGCGGCAGCGGCAAGACAACCCTCGCGGGCCTGATCGTCCGGGCCCTCGTCGAGCGGGCCAGCGGGTCCGTCCTGGCCGTCGACGCCGACCCCAACGCCTGTCTCGCCTCGACTCTGGGCGTGGAGGTGGAAACCACGGTCGGCGACATCCGCGACGACGCCCTCGAACGCAAACTCCAGACGGGCCCCGGCATGGACCGCGAACGGGCCGTCGAGTACGCCATCCAACGGGCCGTCGTCGAGGCCAACGGATTCGACCTGCTCGCGATGGGCCACACCGAGGGCCCCAAGTGCTACTGTGCCGTCAACCACCTTCTGCGCAAGTATCTGGACCGTGCGGCCACGGACTACCCTTGGCTGGTGCTCGACAACGAGGCCGGCATGGAGCATCTGTCGCGCCGCACCACCGACGCCGTGGACCTGCTCGTCGTGGTGGCGGAACCGACGCCCATCGGGGCCCAGACGGCCCGGCGCATCCTCGGCCTGGCCGAGCGGCTGCCCGTCACGATTCGGCGAAGCGGCGTCATCTGGAACAAGGTATCCGACCCAACCCGCCTCGAACCCCTGGCCGCCGGCCTCCCGACGATGGCCCGGGTGCCCTTTGACCCACAGATACTCGAGGCGTCGATGGCGGGCACGCCGGTGTTCCGTTTACCGGCCGATTGCGCCGCTCTGGAGACCGTGGGCAATGCCCTGGCCCAAGCCCTCGGCATCGAGTTGGCGCAGCCGTCCTAGCGGCACGCCGGATGGGTATGGTCGCCGGCCGTTGGATGACCGTGCCGCTCGTAGAGCCTGACCGAACGTCTAGCCGGGAAGAAGGAGAACGCATGGATCTGCCGCCTCTGAAAGACGCGTACTCAAGCACCGTCAACGAAATCACCGTGGGGACCGGCGGCCGCAAACCCCTGGCCATAGGCGGCGCCAGGACCGTCCCGTATGGTGGCGTCCGCGAGGCCACCGGCCGCCGGCCGCGCATCGCCGTCGACGTGCTTGACGTGGCCCCGACGGATTGGCCCCCCGTTTTGGCCGAGGCGTATCGCGACGTCTTCGACGACGCAGGTGCCTGGGCCAGGAAAGCCGTCGAGGAGGTCGGGGCGGACTTGGTCTGCCTCAAGTTTGACGGCATCGATCCCGACGGCGATGACCGCGACGCCGACCATGCCGTCGCCGTCACGCGGAAGGTCCTCGAGGCCGTCGACGTGCCGCTCATCCTCTGGGGCTGCGGCAGCAACCCGAAGGACAATGCCGTCCTGCCGAAGGTTTCCGAGGCCGCCAAGGGCGAGAACGTGTTCATCGGCACCGCGACGGAGGACAACTACAAGGGTCTGACGGCCATTGCGATGGCCGACGGTCACTGCCTTATCGCCGAGGCCCCGCTCGACATCAACATCGCCAAGCAGGTTAACGTGCTGATCTCGGACATGGGATTCCCGCTCGAACGGGTGCTGATGTACCAGTCCACGGGCGGGCTCGGTTATGGCATTGAGTATGCCTACAGCATCCAGGAACGCGAACGCCTGGCGGCCCTCGGGGGCGACACCCTGATGGCCATGCCGGTCATCTGCGACTGCGGCACGGAGGCGTGGCGGGCCAAGGAGGCCAAGGCCCCCGCCGCCGATGCCCCCGACTGGGGCAACGAGGCCCGCCGCGGGCCACTCTGGGAAGCCGTCACCGCCGTCGACCTGCTCCACTCCGGCGTGGACATCCTGCGGATGCGGCACCCCGAGGCCGTGGCCAACGTCAAAGCGTACGTTACCTGCCTGTGGGGCGACGAGCCGTAGTGAGCCACGCAGCCGGGCGCCGCGACCTCAGGCCGCCGAAACGTCTGGACGCCCTGCGGCGCGGGGGCTGGGGGGAACACCTAGGGGAAAAAAGCATGATCACCATCGGCGAACGCATTAACGGACAATTCAACGACGTCAAGACCGCCATCGCCGAACGAGACCCCGGCCCGGTCCAGGCCCTTGCCCGCCGGCAGACCGAGGCGGGGGCCTCGTACCTGGACATTAACGTGGGCACGGCCGCCGCAGACCCCTGCGATGCCATGAAATGGCTCGTCGAAACCGCCCAGGCCGCCTGCGAAACGCCGCTGTGCCTCGACAGCCAGAAGCCGGACGTCATCCGGGCCGGCCTGGAGGTCTGCGACACGTCGCGCGGCGTCCTGCTGAACTCGTCGCCGCTGTCGAAGAAAAGCGACCCCGAGGTCCTGACCACCTACGCCGGCATGGCCGCCGAGGCGAACGGCAAACTCATCGGCCTGACCATGGACGCCGAGGGCGTGCCGCAGACCGCAGACCGCCGGGTCGAGGTCGCGGCCGAACTCCTGACCCAGGCGATGGAACTCGGCCTGGAACCCGACCACCTGTTCATCGACCCGATCGTTCTGCCCGTCAACGTACCCAACGCCCAGAACCAACCGGTCGCCATTCTCCGGGCCATTGAGCAGATTGCCCTTCTCTCGGACCCCCAACCGCACATCACGCTGGGCCTCTCGAACCTGAGCCAAGGCGCTGCCGAGCGAAGCCTCATCAACCGGACGTTCGTGGCCATGCTCATCAGCCACGGATGCGATTCGGCCATCGTCGACGTCCTTGACGACGCCCTCGTCGATACCATCGCCGCGGCCGAAATGCTCATGAACAAGCAGATTTATTCCGACAGTTTCCTGAGGGCATACCGGAGCCAGGCCGGCCGGCTACGCTGAGGCACATGGCCCGGCCGTGCAGCGCGCCGGGACGCATCCGAGACCCATTATGAAACCCATCTATATTAGCGCCACTAAACAGGACACCGGCAAGACCACCGTTACCCTGGGGCTGTTCCAGGCTCTCTTGGACCTGGGGTACAACGTGGGGTACATGAAACCCGTCGGCCAGCGGTACGTGGAATTCGAGGGTCAGCACGTGGACGAGGACGCGGTGCTGGCGCGCCAGGTGTTTGCCCTGACCGATCCGCCCGCCGACATGAGCACCATCGCCATCGAACGGGGGTTTACGGCCAACTACATCTTCAACCGCGACCCCAAGCCGCTCGAGGACCGCGTCATGGCCGCCTTCGAGCGGCTCACGGCCGCGCACGACCTCGTGGTCATCGAAGGCACCGGCCATGCGGGCGTCGGCTCGTGCTTCGACCTCTCGAACGCCCGCGTGGCCGAGATGTTCGACGCCAAGGTCCTCATCCTGACCAAAGGTGGCATCGGGCGGGCCATCGACGAGATCGCCCTCAGCCTCCATCTCTTCCGGGAGCACGACGTTCACGTCCTCGGGGCCATCCTGAACAAGACCCTGCCCGAGAAACTCCAGAAGGTGACCCACGCGGTACACCAGGGCCTGAAGAACATCGGCACGCAGTTGTTGGGCGTCTTGCCGTACGAGCCCCGGCTGCTGTACCCGCGGATGGAACAGGTCGTCAAGGAGGTGGACGGCCATATCCTCAGCGGCGCCGATGCCATTGACAACCGCGTCGAGCGTATCGTGGTGGCGGCCATGGCGCCCGACCACGTCGGCAAGTACCTGAACCGCGAAACCCTCGTCATCGCCCCCGGCGACCGTCTCGATGATTCGCTCGTCTCGGTCATCCTGGAAGCCAGCAGCCCGGTCAGCGGCCTGGTGCTGAGCGGCGGTTTTGAGCCGAAATCCAGTCTGCTGGCCCTTCTCGGCCAGGCCGGCGTCCCCGTCGTCCTTTGCGCCGAGGACACCTACTCGGTGGCCAAGCGGCTCAACGAGATGCACTTCAAAATCCGCACCGAGGACACCGACAAGGTCGAAACCGCGAAGCGGCTCGTTCGCGATTCCATCGACGTTGAAGCCCTTGTCCGTGAACTCGCGTAGGCGTGGCCTGACAACGCACCGACGCCGATGGGCAGGTGCGTCTTCAGACAGAACCCAGGCCACCTGCCGTCCCGATGGCCGCCCTCGCCGTTTGCATTGGAGCCCTTTTCCGGTATAGTTAGTTCTGTGCGGTGGCACCCCGGATAGGTTGCCGTGCGCCCTGACGGGCGGTGCGCCGGCAGCAACCTGCTTCCGCAAGGCCCAGCAAGGACCTATTGATGGCCAAGCCAAGGCCCAACCCGACCCGCATCGACCGGGGCGTGTCCGATCCCGACCCGCTTCCGGCCGCTGCCTGTTCCGTCCCGCTCCGGGCCCTTGCCCGAGTCAGCCAGATGATTGCCGGCGACCTGGACCTTCCGGCCGTCCTTCGCTCGTCGATCCGGGCCGCCGCCGACGCCATGAACGCCGAGGCGTGCTCGATCATGCTCCAGGACCCGGACGCGGACGAACTGCGATTCCACCTCGTGGACGGACCCCAAACGGGGGACCTGACACAGGTTACCGTGCCTATTAACGACAACAGCATCGCCGGTTGGGTGGCCAACCACCAGGAGTCGGCGTTGGTGCCGGATGCGTATCAGGATAGCCGGTTCACGCCCGTCTACGACCGTCGGACGGGTTTTCGCACCCGTTCGGTCCTATGCGTGCCGCTTATGGCCAAAGGCCGGCCGATGGGTGTCATCCAACTGCTCAACCGCCGCGACGGCCAAGCGTTCGACACCGGCGACATGGAACTGGCCGAGGCCGTCGCCAGCCTCATCGCGGTGGCCATCCTCAACGCCGAGGAACACCAGGCCCGCCTCAAAGCCGAACGCCTCGCCACCGTCGGCCAAACCATTGCCGGCATGGCCCACTTCGTCAAGAACATCCTGAACGGCCTGCGGGCAGGCTCGTTCATCATCGACCAGCACCTCGACGGCGAGGCCGAATCACGCGTGGTCCACGGCTGGGAAATCGTCAAACGCAACATGCAGCGCCTTAGCACCGTCGTCCTGGACATGCTCAGTTACTCGACCGACCGCCAACCCCTCTACCGGCCGTGCAACATCAGCGACCTCTGCGAGGACGTCGTCGCCCTGCTCCAGCACCAGGCCGCCAAGAAGGGCGTTACGCTGGTCACCGCCTGCCACGTCGAGCAGGCCAGCGTGGACGAAACCGCCATCAGCCGATGCCTCATCAACCTGGTCGGCAACGCCATCGACGCCTGCAACGAGGGCGGCATGGTGTGGGTGGACGCCAACCCCGACGACACCCCCGACCGCTTCGTCCTTCAGGTCCGCGACAACGGATGCGGCATTCCCCCCGAGGCCATCAACAAGGTCTTCGACGCCTTTTACTCCACCAAGGGCAGCAAGGGAACCGGCCTCGGCCTCGCCGTGACCCTGAAGACCGTTCAGGAACACCACGGGGATGTCCAGGTCGACTCGGCGCCCGGCGAGGGCACCACGTTCCGGCTGCTGCTGCCGCGGACGCCCCCGGACGAATCGGCCGACTGACCCGCCACGGCCGGCCTACGCCTGGGCCGCCTCGGCGCTCGTTGGCGCCGGGAATCCCGCCATAGACAGTGGACATCCGCCCACCAACGTGGTACACCACCCGCGGTCGGGGCATCCGCACGCGCGCCCCACGCACTCAGACACGAAAGGATTCCCCCATGCGAAAGGCGCTTGTGGTGGACGACGAATCCGACGCCAGGGAGTTCGTTCGAGCCATCCTCGAACCCGAAGGGTGGGAGGTCGACGAGGCCGAAGACGGCGCCGCCGGTATCGACAAAGCCCGCCAGGCCAAACCCGAACTCATCATCCTCGACGTCGAAATGCCCAACCGCAACGGCTTCGAGGTCTTCACGGAGTTGCGCGGCATCCCCGAGACGGCCGACGCCAAGATCGTCATGCTCACCGGCGTCGCCGACAAACTCGGCATCCGCTTCTCCGGCGAGGACATGGGAAACTTCTTCGGCAAGGAGCCCGACGCCTACGTCGAGAAGCCCATCGACCCCGACACGTTCATGCGTATTGTCAAGGACGTGACCGCCGGCGGATAAGACGCCCGCCGGGGCCATGGGTAACAACCACTCCTTCTAGTGCCGCGAGCCGACGCCAAGCGCCTGCGCGTGCGTCTACGCCCGCGACCGCCCGTTCCAGACGAGCCCTGCCACCATCCCCACCAGCACGATGGTAGCCGTCCCGATGGCCGGCGTCAGAAACGTGTGCAGCGGGCTCTTGGCCAAGGTGGCCCACTCGGGGTGATGCGGCAGCAGCAGGAAGTGCCCTGCCAGCACGGCGGCTGTCGCGACGGCCGCCGCCACGCCGGCCACGCGATGGTTCGCCAGGCGCAGGAGAAGCCACAGAAGACACACGCCCGCCAGGGCCGCCGCCGTCACAAACGAGAGGCTCAGCCACAGGATGACGAGCAGGCCGGCGATCGCGCCCGTGGCCGCCGCCCGGCTGCGGACGCGCCGCGTCAGGATACCCAGCAGAAAAAGGCCGAGCATGCCTCCCGCGAACGTGCCGGACATCGCCCACCACGCGTCCAGCACGCTCTTGACGCCGATCATCGCCACCGCCACGCCCGTGCCGACGGCCCCCCAGAAGAGGGTGGCCCCGTGCAGCACCCGCATCGACGCCTTCTCCGACGCCTCCGGCCGCCAATACCGCTTGTAGAAGTCCGATAGCGTAACCGTGGCGGCACTGTTGAGGCTCGTGTCGACGCTGCTCATGGCGGCGGCGAAAATGGCCGCAATCAGCAGGCCCGTCAGGCCCGCCGGCAGCCGGTGGACGATGAAGTGCGGAAGGACGTTGTCGCCGATGTCCTTCTCGGTCATGGCGGCGGCCCGTTCTGCGAGTGCGGCCGCGTACTGTGGCGCGTCCGCCGACGCGCCCTCGGCCAGCAGTTGGGCTTGGGCCACGGTCTCGGCCACCTCGGCCCGCATGTCGGGATGCGTGTCGTAATAGGCAAACAGGCTCGTCCCCACAAAGAAGAAGACGAGCGATACGGGCACGTACAACAGGCCGCCCAGCCACACGCTGCGGGCCGCCGCCCGGTCGCTCTTGGCCGCGTGGTACCGCTGCACGAAACTCTGGTCGATGCCAAAGTTCTTGAGGTTCTCCACCAGGCCGTACGCCAGGACCACCCAGAAAGTGGGCTCCAGCAGGCTCGGGCCGAAACGGCCCAGCGAGAACTTGCCCGCCGGGCCCCCAATGGTAAAGACCTGGCCTGGCCCCTCGGGCAGGCCCGTGAGCAGCACCACGCCGATGACCAGGACGCCCGCGATCAGCACCACGCTCTGGGCCACGTCGGTCCAGATGACCGCCTCAATGCCGCCCAGCAGCGTGTACAACGTAACGAGCGTGCCCATGGCGATGATGATGGGGGCCATCGGCCACCCCGTCAGGGCCCGCAGCGCCAGCGCCACACCGAACATGATCGAGCCGATCCGCGCCATCTGCATCAGCAGGTAACACACGACGGCGTACGTCCGGGCCCACGGGCCGAACCGCGCCTCCAGGTGATGGTACGCCGAGATCTGCCCCGACCGGCGGAAGAACGGCACGAAGACCTTCACGGCAATCACCGCCGCAATCGGCAGCGACAGGCTGAACACGAACCGGTTCCAGTTGCCCGCGTACGCCACCCCCGGCACGCCGAGAAAGGTGTTGCTGCTCAGGTACGTCCCAAAAATGCTCATCCCCACCGCCCAGCCGGGCAACGAGCGGGCGGCGGCCATGAACTGCTCGGTGCTGCGGCTGCGGCGGACGAACCAGCATCCAAACGCCACCACCCCCGCCACGTACACGAGCAGCACGATGATGTCGAGCGTCGGAAGGTGCATGCGGTCCCCTCGTCCGGGCCAGGCAATCGCAGCGGTTTCAGCTCGCGCCACCGTGCGGCAGGCCGGAGCCTATGCCGACGACCTGCCCCGCCATCTTCGGTCCGGATGGCGTGCGACGTTTTCCGCCTCATCGGGCTTGGCCAACGCCTATCGGACCTTGGAATCGATCTCCACAGCACTTAGGATGGGCGCCGTCAAGGCCGTGACCTCACCGGCCTTGGGGACCAGCTCAAGCGTGAGCGCCCTGCGGGCCGTGATGCCGTCGAACTGCTTGACCACCGCGCGGCGGCCGCCCGCGGCCTTGGCCACGTCGAAGTCCCTCAGAACGGTCTTCCACTGAAGCTTCACGTCAGACACCCGCTTGCCGGGC